>Ga0310691_10006338_pt1 | contig 12626 bp, 13 predicted proteins | sample 176DNAGHGlowgp2_FD_203887 | JGI IMG/M metagenome (GOLD analysis project Ga0310691, IMG submission 203887) | Sheep rumen microbial communities from Palmerston North, Manawatu-Wanganui, New Zealand - 1766 DNA GHGlow gp2 (v2) (version 2) | ecosystem: Host-associated > Mammals > Digestive system >... | reverse complement strand
CGCTGTACCAGCGGGGGCGTCGGAAATCTTCAGGGGGAAGGAGAGGGAGGGCATGCCGCCCGCGCCGAACTTCGAACCCCTTTTACCGTACTTGTCGGCGATTACGCCACCTTCGAATGCTGGGCACTCGACAATCATAAGGTAAGAAACGCGTTAATCCGTTATAATTACGCGCCCCGTTTCAGGCATCCCCGGCGCGCATGGCATCCAACCGTCTGTTGCGCACGTATAGCGAGAGGTCCAGAGCCACCAGCATGAAATCGAGTATGTAGAATGCGAGGACGTAGTCGATGTTGTCGTTGACCACCTTGTTCATCATCCCGCATATGTATCCGATCTCGATGATGACCTCGAACATTATGCTCTTGTTCTTCGCGGTGCGGGCCTTGTACGATGCGCGGATGTTGAACGGCCACGATGCCGCGAAGCAGAGGAGCATCAGGACTTCGAAAATGCTAGACATTTCATCCCTTCGATGTCGGGTGAGCAACAATGATTGTTTAAAATGTCTCCCCGGAATCTAATCCGAGGGATTGTTTGAAATACCAGTTTTTGATGGTAAGGAGTAAGCACCGCCATCGGTGCCATGAGGATTGGAAATGTATTCCATGAGCCCTTACGCAGGTCCGCTTCTCTCCGATGAGGAAGCAATCGCAAAGTACAACAACGAGAAACATTGGGGACTCCTCGTCAGCATCGATCTGGGGGAGTGTGACCACTTCAAGATCTCCGACGGTGAGACCATCAGGCAGTTTGCCGTCGATCTCGCCAAGGAGATCGACATGAAACGCTACGGCGAGCCCACCGTCGTCTACTTCGGCTCCGAGCCCAAGGTCATGGGTTACTCCCTGTGCCAGCTCATCGAGACCTCCATGATCTCCGGACACTTCGCCGAGGACACCGACCGTGCCTTCATCGACGTCTTCTCCTGCAAGCAGTTCGCTCCCGGGAAGACCGCCGAGTACGTCCAGAAATACTTCGGCGCGAAGAAGATGCAGTACAGCGTCTCCTTCCGCGACATCTGAGTTCAAATCTCTTAGCCCCTCAGGGGGCTTTTCTCCTGTTTTAGGTTACCAGTGTGTTGGTGCGCCCGGTGACGTTATCGATCCTCCGACGACGGGGTTTTCCAGCGGCCGGAAGCCCGTCCGTGTGCCTGGGACGGCCCAGGGGCGAGAACGGTATGCCGGTGGTACGTAAGTCCCTTCGATTTCATCGTGGCCGCCTGGGCCGATTCAGGTGCAATTGGAGGCAAGTGCCTCAGAAGATATCTTCACCAACACGCTGGTAACCTAGGCCTGTCAACACGGAGGTTACCTACTTCGCGACCAACACGCTGATAAACTATGTTGGGACCAACACGCTGGTAAACTACAGCGTTTGTTAGTCGGACTCATTCATCCTTGTCGTCGGATTTCTTGAGTTTGGATGTGATGTTGACCTTCTCTAGTTTCGAGAGTGCGGTGTTCTTCACACCCGTCTTCGCGGCGGTCTTCATGGTCCTGTCCCGGGTCTTCTCCGCCTGTTCGACGGTTTCTTTCATGTCGTCGGACAGGGGCATGGCCTGGACGGCGGCCTCCATGCACTTCACGAACTCGGTGATTCCGTTGAAGAAGTGTTTCTGCACCTCCTCGTCGGCCATGACCTTGAGTATCTCCGTGGTCATGCGGGAGAACGAATCCCTGATCTCCTCCCTCGAGGTGAAGCGGGGTTCCGGACAGCGGAAATCATTCCTCTCCTCATCGTCCTCCTCCTCGAGGATACGGAGGATCTCTTCCCTGTTCTCCTTCACGAATCTCTCGAAATCCTCTGACGTCATCGGTATCACTCCCAGGACCTGTTGTCGGTCACGTGCTTGGCCTTGCCGTCGAACCTCTCGAGGGTACCGGGCAGGTTCATCTTGATGATGGTCTTGAGGTTCAGGACGTCTTTCATGCGGGCCTGCACCTCGAGTGTGTAGCCGTTGAGTTTCACGGGGTCGTCGGTGAGGTACTCTGGAGCGATCTCGACATCGACCACCATCTTGTCCATGTAGTTCTCATTGGTGAGGGTGATGTGGTAGAACGGTGCAAGGAACGGCATCTCGCCGATGACGCTCTCGATCTGCGAGGGGAACACGTTGATTCCCCTGACCACGAGCATGTCGTCCGCCCTTCCGGCGAGACGGGACAGGCGGGGGTGGGTGCGGCCGCAGGCGCACTTCTCCCAGGTTATCGAGGAGATGTCACCGATCCTGTAGCGGATGAGGGGGAACGCCTCCTTCTGGAGCATGGTGATGACGATCTCCCCCTTCTCCCCCTCGGCGCACTGGTCTCCGTTCTTGTCGAGGATCTCGATCAGAGCGAGGTCGGCCCAGGCGTGGAAACCGTCCTGCTGTTCGCATTCGGTGAACATGGGGCCGTAGAACTCGGACGCCCCGTAGCAGTTGTATGTTTTGATGCCCGTTCTCTCGTAGAGCTTCTGCCTCATGGACTCGGACCAGGGCTCGCCTCCCGCGAGTCCGCGGGTGACCTTCATGTCCTTCCTGATGTCGATGCCTTTCTGGTCGCAGACGTCGGCGATGTGGAAGTAGTAGCTGGGGGTGCCTGCGAGGCAGGTTACGTGCAGGTCGTGCATCAGCTGGATCTGCCTCTCGGTGTTCCCGGTACCGGCGGGGATGACGGTGGCGCCGCACCTCTCCGCGGCGTAGTGGGCACCGAGGCCTCCGGTGAACAGTCCGTAGCCGTGCATGTTCTGGAAGATGTCCTTCTTCGTCACCCCGAACGAGGTCAGTCCCCTGCACAGGGCGTCGGTCCAGTTGTCGAGGTCCTTCTGCGTGTATCCGACGACGGTGGGGCGGCCGGTGGTGCCGCTGGAGACGTGGATGCGGACGAGGTCCTCGTAGGGGCGGACGAAGAGTCCGTCGGGGTAGGTGTCCCTGAGGTCGGTCTTCCTCATGGTGGGTATGAGCTTGAGTTTCTCCATGGAGTCTACGTCCTCGGGAAGGAGGTCGACGGACTTCATGCGGTCGTGGATGAACTTCGAGGAATCGTACATCGTGCGCAGTTCCTTCTTGAGGAGGGTCATCTGCATCTTACGGAGGTCCTCCGTGGGCATAGTCTCGAGTTCTTTGTTCCAGAAGTTCATGTTTCCACCGAATGTCCAGTGTCAGCAAGTGACACGGTAATCCTCGGTACCCCATCCCTTTATTTATTATCAATGGAGGAACGACGCAATCCACGCCCAGATACTGCTGATTCCATTCCTGTCGATACCGCCGCATGATCTGCTATCACAATTCGGTAATGATTGGATTTTTATTCCAGTTGTGAGATTTCGGTATTGATACCTATGGCATCATTCGACGAACTGTGCAACTATATCGAAAACCTCGACGAGGCCACCTTCACCGCTGTGTTCGACAAGAAATCCACCGATGTGCTCACCGCACTCACGGAACACTCCAACGGACACGCGGCCATCAATGCGTACCTGCATTTCATCCTGGCCTCCGTCGCAGCCGATGGTGTTCTCTCCGAGGCGGAGTTCAAACTCCTCAGGCCCATGTTTGAGAATCTGAACGGAGGGGAAGTGGATTACGAAGGCGCCAAGAAGATCTTCGAAGAGATGGGCCTCAACAACGCGGACGACTACAGACAGGTCGTGGACACCATGGTCGACATCCTCGGCATCGTCGACGATTCCGTGAAGGACGACATCATCATGCTCTGCCTCATGACCTGTGCGATCGACGGCAAGGTCTCCGAGAAGGAGAAGGACTGGATCAGACAGCTCTCCCGTCCCATCGAACTCACCCCCGCCGAAGCGGTCTCCACCCTGCTCACCAGGGCCCGCACCTTCGTGCTCGCCACCGTGGACGGTGACCGCCCCAGGACCAGGGTCCTCGGGTTCCACGCGCTCCTCGACGACAAGGTCTACCTCGTCTCCGGCGATTACAAGGACTACTACAAACAGCTCCAGGCCAACCCGAAGTGCGAGGTACTCGCCCAGCTCGGGAACGAGTTCCTCCGCTGGTCCGGAAAGGCAGTCTTCGTCAAGGACGACAGGCTCATGAAGATCGCCGAGAAGGAGATCCCCGACATCGTGAAGATCTTCAAGGAGAAGAACCTCAACCTCGTGTTCTTCACCCTCGAGGAGAGCTCCGCCGAGCTCGTCGGTATCGACAACACCTATCAGAAGATATTCTGATCCAAACTCCATGGCCCCCTCTGGGGCCTTCATTTCTCCATCTGGCTCATTCCAATTCGCTGTCGATTGTGACGTACAGCCGAAGACGTCCAATGTGCGCGTGCGCACAACTTCTATAAACGGAATCCGCCATAATCGCCCATGGCTTACGAGACGCAGCTCATCACGCATTATGACGTGCGTGCCAATCTCGAGAAATACGGGGAGCAGATCCTTTTCAGCTCCAAGGCCGACATCAACGGCCTGATCATCGAACTCCACACCTACGACCGCGAGCACATCGACATGTGGAGAGACAACCTCTTCTCCGCTTCCGAGAGGATGCGCTCCCACGGCCGCCTCTACTGCGTCAGGGACGAGGAGGAGACCCTCCATGTGGAGTTCGACCCCGAGACCTGCACCGCGTTCCTGTTCAACTTCGATTATTACGGATGGGTCAAGAGCATCGCCCTCGGTATCGCCGGATACATCCTCGAGGGGGAGCACGGCATCTATTCCGTCCACGGGGCCGCCATCAGCGTCGACGATGTGGGTGTGACCATCATCGCTCCCTCCAAGACCGGCAAGACCACCCAGTCCTGGGGTCTCCTCAGGGACAGCAACTCCTGCCTCATATCCGACGATTGGTTCTTCGTCACCTTCGGTGAGGGCCGTCCCCGCATCAGGGGTTCCGAGAAGAACTGCTACGTGGATGCTGACATCGGGGACGTGTGGGAGGAGTTCAAGCCCCTGGTCGAGAACGTCAAGTTCGACAACAAGGGAAGGGGGATCGCCAACATCCGCTGGGTCACCGGTGACTCCTCAGTCATAAGCTCCTGCAGCCTCCGTTACGTCATCCTCCTCCAGAGGGATCCCGACGAGACCGAGGACGTACAGGAATACGATCCGCACTGCGCCCTCGAGTATCTCATGAGGAACGATTTCTGCAATCCCCACCAGCTGGTCAGGGACCCCTTCAGGACCACCCTCCGTGCGCAGTTCTTCAAGAGGCTCCTGGAATCCTGCAAGGTGTACCTGGTGAACACCATCCGTCCCGCCCGCGAGACCCAGGAGCTCATCCGGGGCCTCATCATGAGGGATGCCGAATGAGTTCCTCCATGGACCGTTCGAAACGCGAGAAACAGATTAGGAAGGCACAGGAGAAGCAGGCTAAGAAGGAGACCCGCAGGACCAGGCAGAAGAAGGAGAGGAGCTACGCCGCCGCCGGTACCTCAGTCCCCTCCACGCGGAGCGCCGCGAAGAGGGAGACCTCCCGTGCCATCAGCTTCATGTTCTTCTCATCGATCATACTCCTGGTGGTCTTCGTCATGTTCGAGGTGCTCCTCATGCTCTACTCCGGCGGATGGGGCGATACCGAGACCCACCTGGCGAACATGGCGGACAACACCCTCGCCTTCGTGATCGGTCTCGGCGCCATGGATGCCGTCACCTACTTCAGCCAGGTCGGCAGGAAGAAGAGGAACGAGACCAGGGCCATCATCCGCCACAACCGTCTCCTTGAACCGACCATCGATATGTTCACCGCCCGCAAGAACGTCCTCATCACCCGCCCGGGGGAGATCGTCGACCAGTACCGCATGAAGTCCGACATCCCCATGGACGCCCTCGCCGACATGTACAGCCCTTCCGGCATCGCCTCCGATGCCGGCATGTCGAAGATCGACATGTACGACTTCCACATGAACAAGCTCTACGACTCCTTCAAGAGGATGGTTGAGGACGTGGACTTCAGCTTCTATCCCGATGCCGCCGAGGCCGCGATGCAGTTCATCAACGCGACCACGTACGGGTCCTCCTCGATGGCCTCCCTGAAGTCCTATCAGGACGAGAGTCAGAAGGCGAAGAGATCCGCACTCGTGAAGGCGATCCTCGCCGAGTCGGAGAACCCCACCCCCGAGAACCCCAAGCCCGAGCTCATGAGCGTCTACATCCTGATGCAGACCATCCGTTCCCAGGAGGAGGCGCTCAACATGTACCTCGACGCCGTCGCCGGCATAGTCGACCCGGACGTACGCTGAAACCATTCCGGCGGGGGAATCCCCGCCGGGCACCATAATGCCTTTCCTCTATTGGTCGTTTGGGATCGAACGGCTGGGGGTCTTGCCGGTTCCATCACCGATGGTATCGCATACGTCATCGGATCCTGCTTTGTACGCAGGGAAGGGAAGTCTACATCACCATGTGGGTGCTATTCGTCATCTTCTTTCTGTATTATGTGATAAGTGCCTTCCTTTACCGAATCTGTCACATCTTTCGTTCAATCTTAAACCTATTTTTGCGTAACATCCGTGCGTTTCCGCACGCACATTATTGCATACTTTTTTATAATTCGTAATACCAAATATGTTTGCCGATTAGTGTAAATAATTATTAGTAACACGAATTATCATAAATTTAATATTACGAAATGAAAGTCCCAAATGCAGACGTGAAAAGCATGACCATCGGCATTTTGATCATCGGATACGGGACAAGGAACGGGAACCTCGAACAGATCCTTCAGACACAGGTGAGAAGGCTCAGGTGCAGGGGCTGGGAACATGTCGCTGAGGCCTACTTCAGGGTTAGCGAACCTTCCATACCCGAGGCACTCGGGAGATTGGTCAATGAAGGGGCTGATGAGATCATTGCTATTCCCTATTACATCGCGGAAGGAAAACTCACCAAGGACCTGATACCCGAGAAGCTCGGGATGTCCGCCCTTGACTGCTGCGAGGTGGAATCAGGCGGGAAGAAGGTCACGGTGCGCCTCGCACCTGCATTCTGTCACGACCGCAGATTGACGAGCATCGTTCTCGACAGGGTCGCCGATGCCGGCGGAGATCTCGATTCCGGCATACTGATCATAGGTCACGGGACCAGGCACGACAGCCTGAGCAACATGAGGATCGTAAGGCTCAACGCCGAGCGTCTGAAGAGGATCGGATACCGCAATGTGGAGTATTCATTCAACGAGTTCTGCGACCCTCCGATAAAGGAATGCCTTGATCGTCTGGAGAAGAGCGGAGTGAAGAAGATAATCGCGGTCCCGCTCTTCATCGCCATGGGCTTGCACCTGGGAACCGAGATAACCGAACAGCTGGGGATCCCTGATTACAGCAGCGGCGGCGATATAACCGTGAACGGACGTCCCATCACGATAGCCTACACCCGTCCCGTGGAGGACGACCCGCGTATCACAGATCTCCTCGAAGAGACCGTAAGGGAGAGTTTCTGAGGCGGTCGTTTGCGCAGGATAGCCATCTACGGTAAGGGCGGGATAGGGAAATCGACCGTCTCCTCGAACATCTCGGATGCGTTGGCAGAATCAGGCCTCAGGGTGATGCAGATCGGTTGCGATCCGAAAGCGGATTCGACGGGTATGCTGACCGGTAAGCCCATCCCTACGGTTCTGAACACCATCCGGGACAATCCCGAGAGGACACTCGACGATATGGTTCACGAGGGTTCCCACGGTGTGCTCTGCGTCGAATGCGGAGGTCCGAGGCCCGGAACCGGGTGTGCCGGAAGGGGGATCATCGCCGCATTCCAGGAACTCGACCGTCTCGGTGCGATGGATGTGTATCATCCTGATGTCATCATCTATGATGTACTCGGAGACGTGGTCTGCGGGGGTTTCGCGATGCCCATCCGCAACGGATATGCCAGGGATGTATTCGTCGTCACTTCCGGGGAGAGGATGTCGCTCTATGCCGCATCGAACATCGCCACCGCGGTGAACGACCTCAAGAGCGACGGGTACGCCCGTTTCCGCGGCCTTGTACAGAATTCCAGGGGCATCGCGGACGAGGATATGCTGATAGACAGGGCCGCTCAGGACCTCGGTACCGAGGTGGTCTTCCGTCTCCCGCGTTCGCCGACCGTCCAAAGATGCGAGGGTATGGGCCGCACCGTTGTATCGGGAGAGCCCGATTCCGAGATGGCCTCGATGTACCGCGAGCTCGCAAGGAAACTTTACGATACATCCGAGAACGTCTCCGGCGGTATGAGGATCGACGATACCGATCTCTGCGGGGGTTGCAACTGAGGGATAACATGAGGGTTCTTTTACTTGATATGACACACGGCGGACAGATCCTCGCACCGCTCTTCGCGGCCGAGGGATACGAGGTCACGGTAGCTGACGTCTACAAAGTGGCTCCGCAGGGATTGCTAGATTCACTTAGAGCAGAAGGTCACACCGTCTGCGTGGGGAAACCGGAACCGGGGCATTACGACCTGGTGGCCATGCCCTGCCACTGTCCCGATCTCTTCCTCGAGGGCTGTACCTACGATAAGAGGATATGGTATTCGCAGGCCGTGAACCGTTTCATCCGTGACGGCAGGTTCAGGATCGAGGTCACGGGTGTGAAAGGGAAGACCAGCACCTGTTATCTGATAGCCCATCTCCTGGCTCATGCGGGGAGGAAGGTCTACCTGAGGTCGTCCAGGGGTTCCGGACCCTACACAACACAGGGACATGACATACAGGAACTGAAGAGCATCGCTCCACCTTATCTCCTGGACCTTCCCGAAGGGGATTACGACGCGATGGTATGCGAGGTATCGCTCGGAGGTTCGGGGAAGGCAGACATCTCCTGCATCACGAATCTCCTGGAGGATTACGGCATAGCCAAGAAGACACGCCGTGCCGAGGAAGCGAAGAAGGATGTACTCAATGACAATGTGAACATAATCCTCCCGTCCGAGAAGGAAATCTGGAGGAAGTACTCCAAACCCCTCAGGTGCGTCAAGAAGAGGGTCACCGTCACCAGGATCCCCGCATTGGGCGAGGATCTGGAGCTGGAGGTCGATTACCGCGGAAGGTTCTCCGTCAAGGTGAAGGGATGCTGTCTCGGATTGCAGTACATCGAAGCGATGGAGATGGCCCTGGAGGTATGCGATGCCATGTACATCCCTGCTGAAGATGTCAGGAAAGGACTTGAATCGTTCTCCGGTGTGCCGGGAAGGGGGGAATACTTCGTAAAGGACGGTCGCGGATGCGTCCTCGAACGCAATCCCGGCATATCCCACATGTCGGTGAGACGCACATTGGAGACGCTCAGGACGATGGGTGCCCTCGACGGTGCTTTGGTGGTGATCGACCCCGTCTCGAAGAAGGTCTGCGATAAACTCGACCGTGATCTGATCGAGGATGCCGTCAGGGAATTCGGTGTACCGCTGATAGTCACGCCGGGGGACGGTTCCGAACCCTGCATACCCGGATCGGTGAAACTGGTTGTACGCATGATAAAGGAGGGTTACCAGTGAGCGGAGTGTTCCATCCCCGCCCCAATCCGATCGTCGCGGCCATGTATACCGCCCGCGACATGAACGTGGACGTCATCGTCATGCACGGTCCTGCGGGATGTTCCTTCATGGCTTCGAGGCCGCTAGAGAACGCGGGGGTGAGAGTCGTCACCTCATCCATGAAGGACGGCGATCTCATCTTCGGAGGAGGGGATGCTTTGGAGAAGGTCCTGAGGGATGCCAAGGAGAGATTCCAACCCCGCACCATGGCTGTCATCGGTACTTGTGCCAGCACCATAATCGGGGACGATATCGGTGCCGTCATCGGAAGGGTGGACATGGGGGACACCGTCTGCTTCCCGATTGACTGCCACGGGTGCATGGACAGCAACACCTCGGGGGCCATAGCGGCCCTGAAGGCTGGAGCGAAAGCGGGTATAATCCCCCAGGAGGAAGCCGTCAGACAGACCGGACTGCTGAGGGCCGCCACCGCATTGGAGAAGAGCCGCGGGATGGCTGCTACCCCCTATCTCTCCCCTGCGGAGAGTCCCACCAAATTAGCCGTGTGCAGGAGGATCTCCGAGACCCTGAAGAACGGAGGCAGGGTCGCGGTGGTGATGCTCGCCAAGAAGGAGCTCGCATACCGTTTCGCGGACATGTTCTCGGCAGTCGACGAGGCCCGCAGGGTCCTGGGAGGGAAGACGTTCTTCGTCGCCAATCTCGACAGGGAGAGGGGCCTTCCGAGGATCAGAGGATACTGCGGGGACATCCTTTCCGACCTCGCTTCACGCGATGTCTGTATCGACAGGATAATCGGCGGATTGGACGAGTACGCCGTGGTCGGGGAGAGGATGGCGGAGGAGGTCAGGGCGTTCTCACCGGACCTCACCGTGGTCCTCGGTATCTGTCACGGATATCCCGACCTCGGTAAGGACGCCGTCCTTGTGACCGACCAGCCCCGCGAGCTCAGGAATTATCTGATGCAGGGCCTGACCGCCGTGGGCGAGGCGGGAAGCCACGGGATGGTGATGGGTGCCGACAGGATAGTCGCCCTGGAGACCGCCCAGACACTCAGGGAGCTGCTGAGAGAATGAAGGGATTCGTCATTTCCGGTACCGGGAGCGGCGTGGGGAAGACCTCGATAGCCACGGGGATAATGTCCGCATTATCCAGGAAATACAAGGTACAGGGATACAAGGTCGGGCCGGATTTCATCGATCCCATGTACCATACCGCGGCCACCGGAAGTCCATCCAGGAATCTCGATTCCTTCCTCATGGACGACGATACCCTTAGGAATCTGGTGGGATTCTCGTCGAAGGGTTCGGACGTCTGCGTGATAGAGGGAGTGAGGGGACTGTACGAGGGTTTCTCGGGCGATGACGACCTCGGTTCCACCGCTTACATAGCCAAGCTCCTGGACCTCCCTGTGGTGCTGGTGGTGGATGCGGGTTCGCTGAACCGCAGCGTGGCCGCGGTGATAAACGGATTCAGATCCTTCGACCCGAAGGTGAGGATCGCCGGCGTCATACTCAACAAGGTCTCCGGTGCACAGCATTCCGATAAGCTCGATGTCACCATGTCCGCGTATTGCAGCGATGTCAGAGTCCTCGGTAAGATAAGGAAGGATAACGAGAACACCCTCGGCCAGAGGCATCTGGGCCTTGAAACAGTGGTGGATCCCGAGGGGAGCGGTGTCGAGATCCTGCAGAGGCTCGTCGACCCCATCGACACCGACGGTCTGATGGATATCGCCGAGACCTGCGACAGTGTATTGCCGACCGAATCCCCTTATGTGAAGGAAAACGCGGGTGCGAGCATCGCCGTACCCTACGACGACGCATACTGCTTCTACTACCGCGAGAACCTGGAATGCCTGGAGGCCTCGGGGTTCAGGGTGAGGAGGTTCAGTCCCGTCAGGGGGGAGGGGCTGCCGGATGCCGATGCGGCATACCTCGGAGGCGGTTATCCCGAGCTCCACGCGGAGGGGATATCCTCAAACAGGGATTTCCTGGACGGTCTCAGGAACATGGCGTCGGAAGGTAAACCCGTCCTCGGCGAATGCGGGGGGCTGATGACCATGTGCTCGAATCTCGTGGACGGTAACGGCAGGAGCCATCGCATGTCCGGGATATTCGGATGCGATTCCGTGTTCGTGAACAGACGCCACGGTCCCACCTACGTGAAGGCCGATGCTCTACCAGGCAATCCCCTGTTCGAAGGGAGCGTAAGAGCCCACGAGTACCATTACTCCGAGGTCCTGGCATCCGAGAAGGATGAGTTCGGATTCGATGTCAGGAGGGGATTGGGGATCGTTGGTAAGAAGGACGGGCTGGTCTACCGGAACGCGATGGGCACCTACATGCACCAGCATGCATTGAGCATGAGGGACTGGGCGGCGGGATTCAGGGAGAGGCTGGTCTGAACCGTCAGAGCCTGACTTCGACCGGATCCTTCAGCTCGATGGAATCGGGTTCGACCGTGCATGTGTATGCGAAGATGTGAACTCCGGCATCCTCGGCATCCTTCAGAGCCTGCGAGAAGACGGGATCGATGGAACGTGCGGGTTCGAAGTATTCCGCATCATCCATCTGTATGACGAAGAGCAGGCAGGGGATGTAACCGTCCTTCATGCTCCCGATGAGCTCGCGTACATGCTTCGCACCCCTTTCGGTAGGGGCATCCGGGAAGCTCACGACGCCGTCGTTCTCGAGAGTGACTCCCTTTACCTCGATCAGATATTTCTTCCCAGCACCTTCCGCCATTATGTCGATGCGGGAGTTGCCGTAACGGTATTCGCGGGTTACGGTCTCCATCGAGGAGAAGAACGGGATCCTGCGGAGGCCCTCCTCAGCAACATCGTTGGGGATCTGGCTGTCCATGTTGATCAGCCTGCGGCCTTTCCTGACGGCGATGAGGTCGTATTTCGTCCTACGGGAGGGATTGTCCGACACCGACAGGAAGACCTCTGCACCGGGTACGAGGAGTTCGCGGCAGCGACCGGTGTTCTTCACATGGCATCTTACTACAGAGTCTGGCACATCGCCTTCGCCTTTGATCCGGACGTTGGCGATGAACCTGTTGGGCCGGTCTATGAATGTCCCTTGAATCACACGGTCGTACTTCATTTTCCATCTACCGATCCGTCACCGGATTGGAGGGCATTGTTGGGAATTTCCGTGAAGAAAAACCCTTGACGCTAACATATGCAG
>Ga0310691_10006337_pt1 | contig 12626 bp, 13 predicted proteins | sample 176DNAGHGlowgp2_FD_203887 | JGI IMG/M metagenome (GOLD analysis project Ga0310691, IMG submission 203887) | Sheep rumen microbial communities from Palmerston North, Manawatu-Wanganui, New Zealand - 1766 DNA GHGlow gp2 (v2) (version 2) | ecosystem: Host-associated > Mammals > Digestive system >... | reverse complement strand
AGTGCCATGCGCACGTATACGCCATACTGGGCCTGTCGGAAGTAGGCGGCCCTGGGATCGTCATCCACTTCTACGGAGATCTCGTTGACTCTGGGAAGGGGATGGAGTACCAGCATGTCGCTCTTAGCCAGTTCCATCTTGGCAGTATCCAGTACGTAGAAATCTTTTAAGCGCACGTAGTCTTCTTCGTTGAAGAAACGCTCCTTTTGCACTCTGGTCATGTAAAGGAGATCTAGCTGAGGCATGACGTCCTCCAGACGGATCACCTCTTCGAAGGGAATGTTCTTTTCTTTCAGCATTTCGGTAATGTAGTCCGGTACCCTGAGCTCCTCGGGGGAGATGAAGATGAATTTCGTGCCCGGGTAGCGGACCAGGGCATTGATCAGGGAGTGTACCGTACGGCCAAACTTCAGGTCGCCGCAGAGGCCGATGGTAAAGTTGTCCAGGCGTCCTTTGAGGCTTCGGATGGTCAGAAGGTCCGTCAGCGTCTGGGTGGGATGATAGTGGCCGCCGTCGCCTGCGTTGATCACGGGAATGCGGGATTTTTCGCTGGCCACCATGGGGGCACCCTCCTTGGGGTGACGCATGGCGCAGATGTCAGCGTAGCAGGAGATGACGCGGATGGTATCAGATACGCTTTCGCCCTTGGCGGCGGAAGAAGAGTTGGCATCAGCAAAGCCAATAACGCGGCCACCCAATCTCGTCATGGCAGATTCAAAGGAAAGGCGCGTTCTTGTGCTGGGCTCGTAGAAGCAGGTTGCGAGGATCTTGCCGTCGCAGGCATGGGCATATTTCTCCGGAAATCTCTCAACGTCGCTGGCGAGATCGAAGAGCGCATCCAGTTCAGACGTAGAGAAGTCCAGCGGGGTCATTAAGTGTCTCATGTGTTGTGTCCTCCAAGGTAACTATTTATTTGGTGCATTCCTTCCCGGGCGGGATCAAAAGGCCGAATGCAGACCTGCGAAAGGGCCGAAGATAAAAATCTTCGACCCTCCTCGATCAATTCTTATACGTTAACAATTCAGCAACGGTTTTGCGCTTGGGAGCGGCGGGGTTTTCTGCGGGATAACCAATGCAGATCAGGGCGACCAGTTCCTGAGTTTCGGGAATCTCTAACAAAGCGGTTGCTTCCGCCACGTCAAAGAGACCGAGGATCACGGTGCCGAGACCCTTTTCATATGCTGCCAGGCAAAATGCCTCGCTTGCGATGCCGGCGTCAAACATTTGCCATCCGTCACCCTTTATGGTGGAGAAGGAACCATCTCTCTCATAACCGCAACGGCCTTTTACAACGCTGACGGCTACCACCATGGGAGCACTTTCCATGCGGGAACTGTTCCCGGGGAAAATGGAAGTGAGTTTTGAAAGCTTTTCCTTGGTCTCGCCTTCCACGGCAACGTAACGCGTGATCTGGGTGTTTTTCCAACTGGGAGCAAAGGATGCGGTAGAAATGATCTCTTCCAAAAGCTCGTGGGATACGGGCTGATCCGTAAACTGACGAATACTTCTGCGTCCGGTGATACACTCTTTAGCTGTCATGAATTTCTCCTCCTTTTCACGTAACGTCTAAGATATCATATCATTTTTGACGCCCTTTCGCAATCAGTTTTTCAGGATTATTTAAAAAAGCTTGTGCTTATTCCAACAATTTTGTATAATATGGTTGCAAAGATAATTTTGCGGAAACTTAGAAAGGCGGTGGATGCCATGGGATACGCGGAAAGAAAAAGATGGCTCTTCTTTGCATTACCCTTTACTTTTACAAAGTATATCATTGAGGATGACGTGCTGACCATCCGGTCTGGTCTTCTTAAGACCATTGAAAACGATTGTTACATGTATAAGATCCAGGACGTACAGCATGAGGCCAGTCTGTTCGAAAAGTTGTTCAAGATCGGTACCGTGGTATGCTTTACCGGTGACACGACGCATCCTAAGCTTGTTTTGACTCATATTAAGCATTCCAAGGAGATCAAGAATTACATCCTGAAGGCTTCGGAGGAGGCAAGATTAAAGAGAAGGACCGTGAACATGCTTGACATCGGTTCCGGAGAGCTCGATGATCTTGATGATCTGGTTTAAGGGTGAAAGGAAAATGGCGCGTGAAGGTACTGCGGGTAATGCGGCAGAAGGAAAATGCCGGCCGGAAAGCGGCCGGTGAATAAGAAAACGCAAACAGATGGGAAACGGCTTCCAAAGAGGCGTTTCCCATTCCCTTTATCAGACGGTCACCGTGCATAAGGCATAAATCCAAGGATCCCCGGCGGGATCCGGAAAAGAGAAATGATGAATTATCAAGAGGCATTGGAATACGTGGGATCCCTTTCCGTCCGCGGGATCGTTCCTGGATTGGAATCCATCCGGGAATTGTGTGCCAGATTGGGAAATCCCCAGAAAGAAGTAAAGTGGATACACGTGGCGGGAACCAACGGCAAGGGTTCCGTGCTGGCTTACGTATCCACCATATTGACGAAGGCAGGTTATAAGGTGGGACGATACGTATCCCCCACCATCCGGGATTACCGGGAGAGGATCCAGGTAGACGGGAAAATGATCTCTAAAAAGGCGTTGTCAGAAGGGATGGAACGGGTCAAAGAGGCATGTGACGCCATGGTGGCAGACGGTTTGCCTCAGCCCACGCCCTTTGAGGCAGAGACGGCACTGGCATTTTGCCATTTCCGTGACAAAAAATGCCAGCTGGGCGTATTGGAGGTTGGCATGGGAGGGCTTTTGGATGCCACGAATCTGATCGAGGGAACCCTTGTGGAGATCATTACGTCCATCGGCATGGACCACGTGAAATTTCTGGGAAATACTTTGGAGGAGATCGCGGCGCAAAAGGCGGGAATCATCAAGCCCGGGTCGACCGTTGTCTGCATGGACCAGAAGCCGGAAGTGCTGGCAGTGGTGGAGCAAAAGGCGGAAGCCGTGGGCGCAAAGTTTGTCTGTTCCAGAGCCTCCCGGGCATCTAAGATACGTTACGGATTGGAAAAGCAGTCCTTCCAATATGGAAACTACGGTAAGTTGGAAATATCGCTGGCAGGTCAGTTTCAGATAGCCAACGCGGTGCTGGCGGTGGATGCGTGCCGTGAGATTTCGGAGAAGGGGTTCCCCGTTTCGGACGAGGCGATAAAGCAGGGACTTTTGGAAACCCGCTGGGATGGAAGGCTGACGGTGGTGAAAAAAAAGCCTCTGTTTCTGATTGACGGGGCACATAATGAGGACGCAGCGGAAAAACTTGCAAAATCTATTGAATTTTATTTTACAAATCGCCGAATTATTTATATAATGGGGGTATTAAGGGACAAAGATTACGGCAGGATCATCGAACTGACGCATTCCTTTGCAGATCAGATCATTACCATTACGCCCCCTGACAATCCCAGGGCGCTCACGGCACTGGAGCTGGCGCAGGAGATCGCCAAGGTCCATCCCGGCGTCACTGCTGCGGGAAGCCTTGAGGAGGCGGTGGAGATGGCGGAGCTGCTTGCGGGGAAGGATGACGTGATCCTGGCCTTTGGCTCACTGTCCTATTTGGGGAAACTGATGGACGTATTGGGGACGGACGCTAAGAAACCCAACGGGAGAGGATAAGAAATGGTGGATCAGGAGAAAATTAAAGAGGCCGTGCGCCTCCTCTTAGAGGGGATCGGAGAAGATCCGGAGCGCGCAGGCTTAAAGGATACGCCGGACAGGGTCGCCAGAATGTGGCAGGAGCTTGCAGCCGGCATGGATCAGACGGCCGCAGAGCCGCTTTCCAGAGTGTTTCCGGTGGAAAACGGGGAAATGGTGCTGGAGAAGGATATCGTGTTTTATTCCACGTGTGAGCATCATCTGATGCCCTTTTACGGGAAGGCACACGTGGCTTACGTGCCGGATGGCAAGGTGGTGGGATTGAGCAAACTGGCCAGAACCGTGGAGGTATTTGCCAGAAGACTTCAGATCCAGGAGCAGATGACGGGACAGATCGCTGACGCCATGATGGAGAACCTTGCGCCAAAGGGAGTTATGGTGGTCTTGGAGGCAGAGCATACCTGCATGACCGCCAGAGGTATCAAGAAGCCCGGAAGCAAGACGGTGACCATCGCCACGAGAGGCGTTTTTGAGAATAACGAAGGATTGCAGAACAGATTTTTTCAGATGCTTGGGAAGTAGTAGTCGCGGTTTTCAAATGGAAAAGGGAGGTTACCAGATGAAAAGGATTGACGAAATTTTGAGGCATGAAACGTTTCGGAAGCATCTTAGTGACATCAACGAGGCCGAAAAGACGCGTTGCTTTTGCAACCACGACATGGAGCACCTCATGGACGTGGCAAGGATCGCGTGGATCATGAACCTGGAGGAGGGGCTCGGACTGGAGAAGGAGATGGTCTATGCCACCGCCATTCTTCATGACATTGGCAAGGGAAGGCAGTACAGGGAAGGCATTTCCCATGAGATCGCCGGAGGCGAGATCGCGCTGGAGATCTTAAAGGACTGCGAATTTACGGAGGAAGAGATCTTCCGAATCCGCAGGGCCATCTTAAGTCACCGGGATCCGGCCGTGAAAAACGACAAGAATCTGCGGGGCGTGATCTACCGCGCGGACAAGGCAAGCCGTGCCTGTTTTACCTGCAAGACCTCGAAGGAGTGCAACTGGCCCGAGGAAAAGAAGAACAAGTATTTGAATTACTAGTGACAGACGGATCGGAGATCAGACATGCGGATTGGCAACAGGGAATTTGACGCAGATCATCATACGTACGTGTTCGGCATCCTGAACGTGACGCCGGATTCCTTTTCTGACGGCGGAAAATGGCAAAGGATGGACGAAGCCTTAAGGCACGTGGAAAACATGATCGCCCAAGGCATGGACGTATTGGACGTGGGCGGTGAGTCCACGAGACCCGGTTATGAAAAAATCTCTGAGGAAGCCGAAATGGAGCGGGTGCTTCCCGTGATCCGGGCGGTACGGGAACGGTTTGACGTACCCATTTCCCTGGATACGTATAAGGCGAAAGTGGCAGAAGCCGGGATCCGGGAAGGCGTATCTCTCATCAATGACGTCTGGGGATTAAAGGGAGATTCGCGCATGGCAGAGGTGATCGCAAAGGGAGGCGTCTCCTGTTGCCTGATGCATAACCGCAAGACGGCGGATTATAAGGAGTATCTTCCCGAGGTTCTAAAGGATCTGGAGGGGTGCCTGACGCTGGCAAAAGAGGCCGGCATTCCCAAAGAGAAGATCATGATCGATCCGGGCATTGGATTTGGAAAAACGTATGAACAAAATTTAGAGGCTTTGGCCAGACTGGAGGATTTCAAGGTTTTTGGGCTCCCGGTGCTTTTGGGGACAAGCCGGAAATCCGTCATTGGACTGACGCTGAACCTTCCCGCCGATCAGCGGGAGGAAGGGACGCTGGTCACCACCGTGCTTGCGGTGATGAAGGGCGTTTCCTTTGTGCGGGTTCATGACGTGGAAAAGAACGTCCGGGCCATTCAGATGGCAGAGGCCATACGGGAAAGGAGCATCCGATGATGGATGAGATCAGGATCGACGATCTGGAAATCTACGGATATCACGGCGTATATGCCGAAGAGAAGGAAAAGGGACAGCGTTTTTACGTAAATGCCGTCCTTTTTTTGGATACAAGAAATGCAGGGATAACGGATGACCTGACGCTTTCCGTAAACTACGGAGAAGTCTGTCATAAACTGTCAGAGTGGTTTGTTGAGGAAAAATGGGATCTTTTGGAGACGGTGGCAGAGCGCCTTGCGGGAAAGCTTCTTGGAGAATTTCCGCTGATCCGTCAGACGTGCCTGGAGATCAGGAAGCCTGAAGCGCCCATTGGGCTGCCCTTTGGAAGCGTATCCGTAAAGATCGTAAGGGGTTGGCATGAGGTTTTTCTGTCCATTGGCTCAAATCTTGGAGACAGGGAAGCATATCTGGCCGGGGCCGTGGCGGCATTAAAGGAAAAGGCGGAGATCCGAAACGTAAGGGTGAGTACCTTTTTGGAGACTAAGCCTTACGGGGGCGTAGAGCAGGGGGATTTCCTAAACGGAGCCGTGGCATTGGAGACAACGCTCTCACCAAAGGAGCTCCTTGCGTTTTTGCACGAGGTGGAAGCAAAAGCGGACAGAAAGCGGGAGATCCACTGGGGCCCAAGAACTTTGGATCTGGACGTTTTGTTTTATGATAAGCTGATCTATGAGGATGAAGAGCTGATCCTTCCCCACGTGGATCTGGAAAACAGGGAATTTGTGCTAAAGCCCCTGGCGGAGCTGGCGCCAAACTATCGCCACCCCGTTCTCGGAAGAACGGTGACGCAGATGTTGCGGGATCTGGAAGAGAAAAATATAAAATGACGGAAAAAGGGGGAGACTCGCCGGTGACGGAGGAGCCTCCCCTTTACGCGCAGGACCGGAAACTGAGGTGCTTTAAGGCGAAGTGCGCACACAGACCGGTAAAAAGGCCCGTGATGACGGCGCTCAGCATCAGAAAAGGGAAATAAGCGAGAACGCCCGGAACCCTGGTCAACGTAAAAGCCACAAGGAGCTGGCCAAGATTGTGAAAGACGGCCCCGAAAATGCTGGTGAGATAAAGAAAGTTTCCCTGAAGGGCCCGATTTACAAGCACGCAGGCCAGCATGCAAAAAACTCCTCCGCAAAAACTATAAACCAGACTGAGTAATTGGCCGAAAAAGAAACAGGAGAGTAAAATTCTTGCAACCAGTACCATAAAAGCATCCCTGGCGCCGTAACGCTTCAGGGTGACAAGGGTAACGACGTTTGCCAGGCCAAGCTTGATCCCGGGAATGGGAAGAAGCGTTGGCAGAAGGCTTTCAAGGCCATAGATCATCAAGGCCGCTGCAGTCAGCAGGGCAAGCATGGCAAGGCGGCGGGGAGAGAAAGACTTCCTTCCGGCTGATTCTGCTTTTGAGGATTTTTTTTGAACGTGTTTTTCGTTGGAAGTTGGCATGGAGTCCTCCCTGTTTTGTCTAAAAACTGCGTGGTGAGCACCTGCGGCGCGTCCCTGCGCGGGTAAATATGGAGGTGCCCACAAAAGCGTCATTCCCGGGATCAATAGGTCAGGGCGTCCGGGACGCCTGATTCTTCAAGAGGCCGGATGAGGATGACCAAATGATTGGGAAGACAGGTAATGGGAAGCTGGCCGTCCTTTCGAAAACCCTGATGAACGCAGAGCTTGTCGGGGCAGCTGGCGGCGGAAACGGCGATGCTGCCTTCTTTTACTTCAATGACGTTAAAGGTGCCGTTTTCTCCCGTAACGGTAAAGCTTTCGTCCGGCGTATCCGCGCTCAAACGGATGGAGCGGATCAAAACGCCGTCCTTGTATATTTCGGCTACCCTGGTTTCATCCCCGGCCCCTTTAGGGAAAAGGATCATTCCCAGGGAAAGAAGGACCAGAAGCAGTAATAAGATCATCAGCCCCGCGGCAAGCGCTTTGGGGGCAGGAAGGTTTTTTTTCATGAAGACGTCCTCTTTTCGGAAGCGTATTTCCAATAACAGTATAACAGATAGACGACCTTGGGGGAAGCTTAAATATTTCAGGGGCCGCCTCGCGGCGGTGATGGTCGTTATCCTCTCGCAGCTTCTTTGTTCCTGCGAGGGCAATGAAAAAAATTCTCAAGCCGCCGAACGGGTCGTAACGCAGGACATAGCCATGGGTACCGTAGTCAGCCTGACGATCTACCCTAAGGATGAGCAGGAGGCACAGGAAGCTAAGGCATTGGAGCAAAGGATCTTAGAGGAACTTTGGCATCTTGAAAGGGATTGCCTTTCAAGAAAAGCGGATTCGTCGGAGGTATATAAGATCAATCAGCACGCCGGAGACTTAGGGGAAATGCCGGTTTCGGAAGAGCTTGGCAAAATCCTGGAAGAGTGCAGGCAAATGACGGAGGATTCCGATGGGGCCTTTGACGTAAGCATTGGTGCCCTGGTCACCCTTTGGAAGATTGACGAGGTGGCCGCAGGAGATATTCAGGGAAGCGTTCCTTCCCAGGAAGCGGTGGAGAAAGCCCGAAGCTGCGTGGGCATGGACGGGGTGATCCTGGAAAATGGGTGTATTCGCCTTAAGGAAGGGATGATGCTGGATTTTGGAAGCGTTGGAAAAGGGATTGCCTTGGACCACGTGGAGAAAATGCTAAGGGACGGCGGGGACACGGCGGTACCGGCGGGAGTTTTTGCCCTTGGCGGAAGTATTTACGTTTATGGAAACAAGCCTGACGGGACGCCCTGGAGAATTGCCGTAAAGGATCCGTTTTCATCCGGCGGGAACGTGGGAGTTTTGGAAGTGCCTGCCGGATTTAAGGTTTCTACTTCCGGGGATTATGAGCGGTTTTTTGAAGCTGACGGACGCCGATACTCACATATTTTGGATCCGGCCACGGGGTATCCGGCAGACAGCGGGCTTTGCAGTGTGACAATCCTTTCGGAGAGCGGCTTTTTGAGTGATGCACTTTCCACGGCCTGTTACGTCCTTGGGAAGGAAAAAGGCAGTGCCCTGGCGGAAAAATATCATGCGGAATATCTTTTTGTGGACGAAAATGGAGAGATTTTTATGAGCAATGGCATGAAGTCACGTTATTTTTCTGAAAACGGCGTCGGAAATTGACTGGAAAACTTGTGAAAAAAGAAAAAATGGTGTAAGATAGTAATATGCCCTTAGTATAGGCCTCGGGGAAAAAGGGGAAAAGACTTGGCTGGAATGTGGGAGGACGCAAAAATGGAGGAACGTCAGGAAAACGGATTTTTGATCTTATCGGAAAAGGAGGCTGCCGAGGTGGAAGAAAAGCTTCCCCCTGAAGAGGAAATGCAGGACTTGGCGGAATTCTTTAAGGTGTTTGGGGATGCCACGAGATTAAAGATTCTTTTGGCGCTTCTTTGCCGTGAGATGTGCGTGTATGACATTGCGGCCCTGCTTGGCATGACGCAGTCGGCCATTTCCCATCAGCTCCGGATCTTAAAACAGATGGATCTGGTAAAAAACCGGAGAGAAGGAAAAACCATATTCTATGCACCTGCGGATGCACACATTGTGTCGATCTTAAGAACCGGCCTGGATCACATTGAAGAGTAGGCTGGAACGGTAAGCGGGGGATGACTTCGGGGGGAGACGGAAATAAGACGGGAAGAGGAACCGAACATGACAGACTTGAAGGTATTACGCGGACAGTTGGATGAGATAGATGAGAAGATCGTGTCACTTTACGAGCAGCGGATGGACGTATGCAAGAAGGTGGCGGAATATAAGATCAGTACGGGGAAGAAGGTCTTTGACAGACAGAGGGAAAATGAGAAGCTGGCAAAGGTGAAATCCCTGACCCATGATGATTTTTACGCAAAGGGCGTGGAGGAGCTGTTTGAGCAGATCATGTCCTTCAGCAGAAAGCTTCAGTACAGGATGCTTTCCGAGAGCGGCGTGCAGGGGAGGCTTCCCTTTATCGGCGTGGATGCACTGGAGACGGAAAAAGCAAGGGTCGTGTTTCAGGGAGCGGACGGTGCCTATTCCCAGGCGGCCATGATGAAGTATTTTGGAGATGAGGTAAAGAGTTTTCACGTGGATACGTTCCGGGAGGCCATGGAGGCCATTGACGAGGGCGCGGCGGATTTTGCCGTGCTTCCCATCGAGAATTCCACGGCGGGGATCGTCAGTGAAAATTATGACCTGTTGGCAGAATTTGAGAACTACGTGGTAGGCGAGCAGATCATTCGCATCGAGCACTGCCTTTTGGGTCTGCCCGGGACGAAGCTGGAGGACGTGAAAACGGTGTACTCCCATCCCCAGTCCCTGATGCAGAGCGCAAGATTCTTATCGGAGCATGACTGGCAGCAGGTCAGCATGCAGAACAACGCCTTTGCCGCCCAAAAAGTTGCGAAGGACGGCAGACGGGATCAGGCAGCCATTGCCAGCGAGCATGCGGCTAAGATCTATGGGCTGGAAGTCCTGAAAAAGGGTGTAAACATGGATGATTCCAACTCCACGAGGTTTATCATCGTGACAAATCAGAGGATTTTTCGAAAGGATGCCGGGAAGATCAGCATTTGCTTTGAGGTGCCTCACGAGAGCGGTTCCCTGTACCATGTCCTGTCACATTTTATCTACAATGACCTGAACATGACAAGGATTGAAAGCCGTCCCATTCCGGAGCGCAGCTGGGAATATCGGTTCTTTGTGGATTTTGAGGGTAACCTGGCGCAGGCATCCGTTAAAAATGCACTCAGGGGACTGAGAGAGGAAGCCATCAATCTGAGGATTTTGGGGAACTATTAACTGATCGTCTGTTAGTTTTAAGGCCGATCTGATCGATCACAAAGGGGGAGTACGCAGTGAGTTTAAAGACCTTTGCCGCCATTTCCGTCGGCAGTTTTGAATTGACCATGAAGATCTTTGAATTCTCCGGAAGGAATACCATTCGGGAGATCGATTGCCTGAGCCAGAATCTGGATCTGGGGAGTGAAACCTATGCCACGGGAACGCTCAGCAAGGAAAAGATCGACGAGCTCTGCAGAACGCTGGTGGATTTTAAAGAGGTCATGAAGAGCTATCGCGTGGATGCCTTCCGGGCCTATGGTACCAGTGCCCTGAGGGAGACGAAGAACACGCTGATCGTTTTGGATCAGATCGCCCAGCGAACGGGGATCGAGGTAAAGATCCTGAGCAATTCGGAGCAGCGTTTTCTGGATTATAAATCCGTGGCCTCCAAGGGTGAGAGCTTTCGCAAGATCATAGAGGAAAAGACGGCCATCGTAGACATAAGCAACGGAAGCATCCAGCTTTCCCTGTTTGAGAATGATGCCCTGATGAGCACGCAAAACCTGCGCCTTGGCGTTTTGAGACTGCAGGAAATGCTGGCCCATTTAAATGCCGGCAGGGAGAGGATGGAAGCATTGGTGGATGAGTATGCGGAAGCGCAGCTCGCCCCCTACAAGAAATTATACTTAAAGGATCGTGAGATCCGGAACATTATCATCGTGGACGACTACATTTCGCCCTGGGCCATTCGCAGGGCGGGAAATGACGCAGGAAAATCCACCATTGAGCTGGAGGACTTTGAAAGCCTGATGGATCTGCTTCACAACGGCGGAACCATGGGAGCTGCAAAGGCTCTGGGCATTGCGGAGGAGAAGGTACCGCTGGTGATGATCAGTGCCGTGCTGGCAAAAAGGATCGCAAAGGTCATGGGAGCAACAAAGGTTTGGGCACCGGGAGTAACGCTTTGCGACGGCATGGCATATGAGTATGCGGAAGAGATTAAAATGTTCCGGGGGGAACATGACTTCGAGAGGGACATCATCGCCTGCGCGGGGGGCGTCAGTAAGCGTTACATGGGAAGCCGCAAAAGGGCGGAAACACTGGAGTACCTTGCCACTACCATTTTTGACAGCATGAAAAAGATCCACGGCCTCGGGAAGAGGGAGCGCTTGTTCCTCCAGATCGCAGCCCTGCTGCATGACTGTGGAAAGTATGTATCCCTTGTAGACATCGGAGAGAGATCCTATGAGATCATCATGGCCACGGAGATCATCGGACTTTCCCATGCGGAGCGAGAGATTGTTGCCAGCGTGGTGCGCTATAATCACAGCGATTTTACCTACTATGGCTATAATGAGAGCCGGGGCGCGGATTTCTCCGGCAGGGAGAGCTATCTGATCATTGCAAAGCTTACGGCGATCCTCAGGCTGGCCAACAGCCTTGACCGGAGCCATAAACAAAAGCTGCGAGGCATGAAGGCACAGCTTTTAGAGAATGAATTATATCTTACCATTGACACGCAGGAGGACATTTCGCTGGAGAAAGGATTCTTTGACGTTTCCGCGGAATTTTTCCGGGAGGTGTTCAGCGTAGATCCCATCTTAAAGACAAAAAAGAATTTTTAGGGGGGCTTATGGCAGAAAAAACAAGTATTCCCAAGACAAATGCGGAGAAGACGGAGAACGAAAAGACAAAGATCGTCATGAAGGACGGGCGTTTTTTTGAAAACAGAGAGCTGTCCTGGATCCTGTTTGATCACAGGATCCTTGGCGAGGCAAGGGATCGGACAAATCCGTTGTTTGAACGCCTGAAATTCTTAAGTATCACGGCATCCAACCTGGATGAATTCTTTATGGTCCGGGTTGCGTCCATCAAGGACATGGTAAATGCCGGATATACCAAGAAGGATATTGCAGGCATGACGCCCAAGGCGCAGCTGTCCGCCATAAGCAAGGCAATTCATGAGCTGGTGGAATTACAGTATTCCACCTGGGGAAGATCCTTAAATCCCCAGCTTTTGAAGGACGGACTTCACGTTGTTGCCCATCATGAGGAGCTGTCAAAGGAAGAGGGAGCCTTTGTGGATCAGTACTTCCGGGAGAACGTTTATCCGGTGCTGACGCCCATGGCGGTGGATTCCTCCAGACCCTTCCCCCTGATCCGCAATAAGACGCTGAACATCGGGGCCATGGTTCAAAAGAAAAAGAAGAATGACGAGCTGGAATTTGTCACGGTTCAGGTGCCCGGCGTGTTGAACAGGATTGTTGAGCTGCCGGCGATGCCGGGAGAAAAGAAGCGCGTGATCCTGCTCGAGGAGATCATCGAGAGGAACATGCAGCAGCTTTTCCTCAACTACACAATTGTCTGCGCCCATCCC
>Ga0310691_10006334_pt1 | contig 12632 bp, 12 predicted proteins | sample 176DNAGHGlowgp2_FD_203887 | JGI IMG/M metagenome (GOLD analysis project Ga0310691, IMG submission 203887) | Sheep rumen microbial communities from Palmerston North, Manawatu-Wanganui, New Zealand - 1766 DNA GHGlow gp2 (v2) (version 2) | ecosystem: Host-associated > Mammals > Digestive system >... | reverse complement strand
TGACAACAGCGACATAGTAAGCAGACTTTGCCCTGCCCTCTATTTTGAGACTCATAACGCCTGCCTCCGCGAGCTTGTCGATGTGCTCTATCATGCACATATCCTTTGAATTTAGGATATATGTACCGTGCTCGTCCTCGAAAACCGGGAAGTATTCTCCGGGACGCTTTTCCTCCATGAGGTGATATCCCCAGCGGCAGGGCTGGGCGCATTCGCCGCGGTTCGCATCGCGGTTCACAAGGTACTGCGAGAGAAGACATCTTCCCGAGAAAGAAACGCACATTGCGCCGTGGACGAAGGTCTCGATATCGAGGTCGGGGCTCGTTTTTGCCCTTATCTCGGCGATCTCGTCGAGCGAAAGCTCACGGGCAAGCACTACTCTCTTTGCGCCCATATTGTAAAGCTCATTAGCCGTGACGTAGTTCACTATGCCGGTCTGAGTGGAAATGTGTATTTCCATATCCGGGACATATTTCTTGATAAGCGAGAGCAGACCGATATCCGCGACTATCATCGCGTCAACTCCTGCGGCGGCTGCGTCCCTGACGAAGCCCTCGAAGAAGGGTATCTCGTTGTTGCGCGGGAGAGTGTTGCAGGTCAGGTAGACCTTTACGCCCTTTGCGTGGGCATCTCTGACAGCCCTTGCAAGCTGCTCGCTGTCAAAATTCATCGGCGACGAACGCATTCCGAACTGCTTTCCGCCGAGGTAAACGGCGTCCGCGCCGAAGCTCAGCGCCGCACCGAGACGTTCCTCGTCACCGGCTGGCGCAAGCACTTCAAGCTTACCGGTCATCAGTTGCCCTCCTGTTCCTCGGGGTGTTCAGCGAGATACTGAGCCTCTTCCTCGTGTATCCTTTCGACCTTTGCAAGGTGCTCCTCGTAGGTCACAGAGTATTCAGTAACGCCGGTATAAATATTTGCTGCGAAGTATCTGTAGTCTGTGTCGATAGCGTCGAGAACAGCGTCGATAGCCTGTATACCGGGATTGCATATAGCTCCGGGAGGCAGTCCCTCACCGACATAGGTATCGTAGGCATCGAGCATAGCCTTGTTGCTTATCACAAGATTTGGCTTTATCGTGAATTTAGCGTAGTTCGTGGTCGGGTCGGACTGGAGCTTTCCTGCGAACTCTCCCGGATCTTTCAGACGGTTCCAGAAAACGGAAGCGATGATGTTCATGGACTCGGGATTGCCGGATTCCTTCTGCACGATAGAGGCAAAGGTTATGAGCTGGTCGAGTGTAAGACCGCGCTGCTTCATCTTTGCATAGCGCTCGTTCGTCATCTTGGAATCGAAGTTGTAGTATATCTTCATGCAGACCTCGTCGATGTCCATATCCTCATAGAACATATAGGTATCGGGGAACGCATAGCCTTCCATTCTGCGGAACTTGAGGCTGTTGTCGGTACCCTTGAGCTCGTCCTCGAACTTGCAGCCGAAGTTGCCCGAATTGAAGGTAAAGAGGAAGTCCTCCGCCTTGCAGACCTTGTTTTCCTCAAGCTTTGCCGCTATTTCATCAAGCGTTATGCCCTCCGGGAACGTTACCTCGACAGAAACCTTGTTTTCACTTTCCTTGGAGGTGAGCTTCTGGATTATGGTTTCGTAAGCCATGTTTCCCCTGAGATAATACTGACCGGGGATATAGGAGGAATCTGCTTTTCTCAGCTTTGAGAAGAGTATGAAGATCTTGGGGTAGCGGATAATGCCCTTTTCCTCCAGCATATAAGCTATGTCGTCTATCGTGGCACCATCCTGCACCGTTACGGCATGGGGAGTGTCGTCCTTTCCGATGCCGAGAACGTCCTTTCCGCAGGTGATTATCGCAAGTGAGAGCACGATAGAAACAGCGATTATGAGCGTTGTGAGAATGAGAACGCCGGGAAGTCTGTTTCTCTGCTTTTTCTTCTTTTTCTTTTTTCTCCTGCGGGCAGGCGCAGTTCTTACGGGAGCTTCGGCTGTCTGACGCATCGCGCCGTTATCAGCAGGATACGGTTCATCAGGCACATTTTCTCCCTCCGGAGCAGCTTCGGGGAAAGCCTCCTCCGGGATAAAGGGAGCGTCCTCGGGGGTATAGGCAGCCGCCTCCGGAGCTTCGCCCTCCGGCGGCATATCCTCCCCACCGGGAGTGCTGGTCTCAAACTCCTTCAGTATATCATTGACGAGATCGTCGTTGTTATTCAAGGCATAGCACCGTCCTTTCTTCGGTAACGATCATGTTTATTCTCAGGTCATGCCCGAGCATGGGCAGACTGTCTGTTATCATAGCCTCATACGCCGGAGCTATGGTGAAGACCTCCGGGTGAGCGGCAAGAAAGCGGTCGTAGTAGCCGCCGCCGTAGCCGAGCCTTCCGCCGTCAGCAGTGAAGGCAAGTCCGGGAACGATACATACCGTATCGCGGGTAACGTCCGGCTGCGGGAGGGATATGTCCGGCTCGGAAATGCCGTAGCTTCCGGCAGTTAGCTCTGAGAGCGATGAAACGGTATGGAAGGTCATAGCCCCGTCTTTTCCGCAAAGCGGAAATGCGACCGTTTTTCCCTCCGAGAGAAGCCTTCCGGCTGTCTCCCATGTGTTTATCTCAGAGCCGAACGAGGCGTAGAGCAGGATAGTACCGGCATTTCTCACCCTGTCGAGAGAGAGCAGCCTTTCCGCTATCAAAGCCTCGGCTTTTTCAGAATGAGCAGCCTTCCTTATCCCGGAAAATCTCCTGCGGAGGGTCTTTTTGTCCTCCATGTCAGAAGCACATTATTGATGCGCGGATACGGTCGCTCTCAGCCTTTGATACGGCTTTTTCAACGAGGGCAAGTCCGAATTCAACGGCAGTTCCGGCACCGCGTGAGGTGATGAAAATACCGTCCGCAGCAACAGGCTCACTGCCTGTCTCAGCGCCCTCGAGCTGTGTCTCGAAGCCCTCGTAGCAGACAGCCTTTCTGCCCTTGAGAAGTCCTCTGTGACCGAGGATAGAGGGAGCTGCACATATTGCGCCGATGTATTTGCCGTTGGCTGTGCAGAAGTCGATAGCTTTCTGCACATAGGGCGATTTTTCAAGATTGAGAGTACCGGGCATACCGCCGGGAAGAACTATCATTTCAAGCTCGTCCGTGAGCGGAGCCTCCTGCTGGATAGTGTCTGTTACCATAGTCACACCGTGTGAGCTGGTTATCATGTTGTCCCCTACTCCGACGGTAACTACCTTTTTGCCGGCTCTTCTGAGAAGGTCGATAGGAGCAATGGCTTCGGTCTCCTCAAAGCCGTCAGCAAGAAAAACGTAGATCATAGCTATTATCCTTTCATCTGAATGTGAGCGTGTATTTTGTAAGGAGGAATGCCGGGTGATAGGAGAGCTTCGAGCGTCTCAGACCCTCAATGTCCAGATCCTCCTCGCGGTTGATGTATTTAAGTCCTGCCGCAGCAGAACGTGCAAAGCTGTTGTTTATAGCGGCGTATATCCCGTTGAACGAGGTGTCCGCCTTTTCTATGTGAACGCAGAATGTGTCGGAATTGAGCCGTTCGCCTATGGTTATCGCAGCGACTTTTCCGTCTGTTCTTATCACGCCTCCGACAAGCCTGAGCTCGGAAAAATACGAGAAAAAGGTGTTTATTGCGAACTGTTCCGCTATGAACGAGTGACTTTCCGCGCCGTCCCTGCTGTTGTAGTTCTGCACGGCAAAGGTCAGGCAGTCGTCAAGGTCATTCTCGGTCATGAGCGAGAAGGTGTGTCCGGTCTCATTGAACCTCGCAAGGTGATTGCGTTTGGCGTGGTACTTCCTTCCCGGAAGCTCAATGAGGTCCGCGGTATTGTAAATGTAATCAGAACCTCCGCGGTCAGCCTCGGCTGTGAATTCTCCGCCGAAAAGCTCGTTCATCATCGGCATGGACGCCTCGGTAACGCCTGATATCACAAGCGGCTTCCCGAGAGAACTGCTGAACCTCCGCATCTCGCCAATGACATCGGAATAGTCCCCGCTTCCGGCAGGAAGTATGAAATTCGGCGTACCGTCGTCGGTCTCAAAGGCACAGCAGAGGTAGAAGTCCTTGTAAAACGCTATCTTCGAGCCTGCAAGCCTCCGCCAAGCCATATTGTTCGCGAAGGAATACTCACAGCCGCGGAAATCCGAGGCTCTGAGGGCAGTGCAGATGCGTTCCCTGTCAGATATATCAATATCCCTGAATTCGAGCATTATTCCTCCGAACGGGCTGCACTCCTGAGTGCGGCATAGCGTTCCCTCATCTCGGCGGCTTTGCCGCAGGACATCTTGCCCTCGGGACATTTTCCTCCGGAAGCGCATGGCGGTCCGGCATTGGCAAAGAGTGACGGTGCAACTCCGAGACAAAGCTTCAGCATCTCGTCAGCGACCGCTCTTATCTCCCACTGTGCACGGTTGCAGCAGCGGTGGCTGAAAAAGTTGAAGAGCGAGCGGACGTTCATTGTGACTACTATTTTGGTCTCGCAGGCGTTGGGCAGGAGGAACCGTGCGTCCTCATTGGCGAGCTTTCGCGCTTTTGAAGCGGCAGTTTTCTCGTCAAAGCCCTCTGCGGCAAGGCGTTTTGTGTGCATATCGGTGAGCATATCGGCGATCTTCTCGTAGCCCTCGGTTATCTCGCCGATTATGCGGCTGAATTCAGCATTCGCCTCCGGGAGCTCCTTTATTGCAGGCGGAACGATGAACTCAAAGCCGTTCTCGTTGACGTAGCGCTGGCTTTTCTGCGAATATGAAGCTATCCTGTGGCGGACGAGCTGGTGCGAGCAGGCACGGGAGATACCCTCAATGCCGAAGGTGAAGCTGACGTGCTCCACAACGCTCTCATGTCCTATTGAAACGAGCATATCCAAAAAGCTCCTGATCTTGTCCTCGGTAAGACCCTCTCTGAGCGAGCCGATGTCGCTGCTTGAATAGCAGAGCTTGGCAGCGGTCGCGACAAGTCTTTCCGGATCAGGTGTATGAGCTATGAGTTCGACCTTCATAAACAACCTCCACGCGAAAACATATATTATTATTCTATCATTTTCTGAGCTGCAAGTCAAGGAAAATCACACAAAATAAATTTAATCAAAATATTTCATCAAATAATTGTGTGAAAAATATGAGAAAAATTTCATTTTGCTATGGACAAACGCTAAAAAATGTAGTATAATATTACAGTATTTGAGATCACAGGGCTGTCTCTGTGACTTCTTTACCCCTGCGGTATGTTTTTTTCCGCCGGGGAAATATCTTTCTGTTAAATCGGAGGAATAATTAATGAAAAAGTTTTCTAAATTAGTCGCAGGAGCTGCGGCATTTACCCTTGCGGCTGCTTCCGTTGGCTGCAGCGCTCCCGGAGCTATCACTATCGGCGGCTCGACCCGCAATGCGCTCTCCGTTGACGACTATAACATACGCGCCGGTATCTTCATCTATTATGAAATGGTTTCTGTCAGCGATGCCGCTCAGAAAATGTACGCGCAGTCCAATACCTACCCTGAGATAAGCGATATCAAAAAGGCTACCTTCGAGGGTACAAGCTCTGAGGACTGGATCCAGGACAAGGCTACTGAGTATTGCAGCAAGTTCGTTGCTGTTGAAAGAGAATTCGACAAGCTCGGTCTTGAGCTTTCCGCTGATGATACCAAGAGCATAAAGAGTGCCGTAAGAGAAAGCAAGGGCGAGGATTATTACTCCGATAACGGTATCGGTGAAGCCTCGCTCAAGGATATCATCACGAACGGCGTTGGCGGAAACTGGGATAATCCCATCTTCGAGAGCTCAAAGTATTACAAGCTCTTCAAGCACTACTACGGTATCGGCTGCGAGTTCGGCTGCTCTGAGGACGAGCTCAAGGATTACTTCACCGATAACTACGCAAGAGTTAAGTATCTGAGCATCAGCCTTACTGACAGCGACGGAAACAAGCTCGAGGGCGATGACCTCCGTGAGCTCAATAACCTCATCGACGACTATGTCAAGGAGATCAACTCCGCAGGAAGCAACGATGCTAAGATGAAAAAGTTCGACGAGGTCAAGGAAAAGTACAACGAGTACAAGCAGAAAAAGTCCGAGGAGGCTGCTGAGGAGGCTGCAAAGGCTGCCGCTGAAACAGCTACCGGTACCACTACCACAAGCACTACGACCACAACAACTACTACAACTTCGGACGAAACTGCTACAACTACCACTACTGACCCGTACGCTAATGAGAATATCATTGTGAAGAATACAACAACTACTGCTCCTGTAGGTGAAGCTACGGTCGTTACAACAACTGAGGAATCTGAATCGGCTAAGGCTGAGCGTGAATTCAACGAAAAACTGTTCAGCGACCTCACCGAATACAAGGCTGAACGCTATGATTACGATGATAAGACAGTTTATGTTGTGCTCAAAGCCGATATCAAGGAGCGTATGACAGACGACGACCTCTGGTCCGATGATGTCAAGGATTCGCTGATCCGTATCCGCTATTCCCAGGATTTCGACGATATGATAAAGTCACTCGCGGACACTTACAAGATCAGCAAGATCAAGAAAGCATATAAGAGATATGCCCCGTTTGACCTCGATCTTGATTGAGTAAAAAAAGCCCCACAGATGTGGGGCTTTTTTTATTGTGCTATCCTGTGGAGATTGATCGAGAAGTCCATCAGTTCTTCGAGCGTGAACTGTTCAAGGCGAGCGTTCTCGTTCTGACCGGAGGCTTTCAGTGCTTCGTACACAGCCTCCTTCGATATGCCGAGCTGCGAGGAGACTGCGTTTGCGGCAGTTTTTCTGCGCTGTGAGAAGCCTCCCTTGACCACCTTGAAAAAGAACTTTTCCTCGTACTCCGGAAGTCTCGGTTCCGCTGCCGGGTCAATGCGAATAACCGCGGAATCAACATTCGGCGAGGGCATGAAGCTGCCGCGTGACACGCCGAAAAGCTGGCGCACAGTACCGTAGTAGTTCACCGCAACGGTTATCGCACCGCTCTCGCGTGAGCCGACTCTGGCACAGAGCCTCTGTGCAGCCTCCTTCTGTACCATTACCGTTATAGACTCGACCGGAAGTCTGCTTTCGAGCAGCAGCATGATGACCGGCGAGGTTATATAGTAGGGCAGATTGGCGCAGACCGCTGCCCTAAGTCCGGCAAATTCCCTGCTTATGAGACCGCGGAGGTCGCATTTCATGACGTCCTCGTTGAATATTTTCACGTTGCTGAAATCAGCGAGAGTTTCATCGAGTATGGGCATCAGCCGGGTGTCTATCTCGACTGCGGCGACCTTGTCCGCACGTTTTGCAAGCTCCGCGGTCAGCACACCTATGCCAGTGCCTATCTCGAGCACTCCGAAGCCGGGGGCTGCATTGCCCATTTCGGCTATCTTTGGACAAATGTCCGGATTGATTATGAAGTTCTGTCCGAGACCCTTCGAGAAACTGAAGCCGTGCCGCGAGAGAATGTCCCTGACCGTTCCGATATTAGTCAGCTCCATTTGCACTCTCCTTCAGCTTGTGGGTCTGCTTCTGTGAAAACTCGCACTGCTTGGCATCGTTGAGCTTTTCCATGCTGTTGACAAGATAATCTGCGGAACGGTAAGCGTGCTGGAAGTCGGTATCCTTGAAGTGGAATTGCAGATCGACATATTCTCCGTCTATGTGAATGTCGATCTGACTTATCTGACGTCCGGGGTGCTTTTCTCCGGCGTATTTTATGTATTCGTCTATCTCGGCTCTTGACATTTCGCCGCCTGTCACATTGATCCTCATATTAGCCTCCTTGATAGAAATTATCCTTTATTCAGTACAGCCTCCGCGCATTTCATGCCGTCAACTGCTGCTGAAACGATGCCTCCCGCATATCCCGCACCCTCGCCGCACGGATAAAGTCCGCGCAGTGAAAGCGACTGCATATCGCTTCCGCGGTCTATTCTCACGGGAGAACTGCTTCTGGTCTCAGCGCCGGTCAGAACCGCGTCCGGACTGTCAAAGCCCTGTATTTTTTTACCCATTTCTGTTATGCCCATTCTCAGGCTCTCACAGACGAAGCCGGGAAGATAATCGTCCGGCAGGGCGTGTTTATAAGCCGGAAGATAGGACGGTGTGACCTTTCCCAGAGTTCCGGTGAGCTTTCCGGAGAGGAACTCCCCTACCGTTGCAACTGGTGCGCTGTAGCCTCCGCCGCCTGCCCTGAATGCGCGTTCTTCTATGTCACGCTGCAGGTACATACCTGCAAGCGGATCGTCACTGCCGTAGTCGTCCGTATTGACGTTCACGAGAAGTGCGCTGTTGGAATTATCCGCATCTCTCGCAAAGCAGCTCATGCCGTTCACAGCGAGCCTGTCCCTTTCGGACGAGGCTGCCACGACATATCCGCCGGGACACATACAGAACGTGTAGAGCGTCCGACCGTTCGGGAGATGAACAGCGAGCTTGTAATCGGCAGCTTTCAGAGCCTTGTGACCTGCAAACTGACCGTACATAGCCTTGTCTATGTCGGTACGCCGGTGCTCGATGCGGACGCCGACCGAGAAATTCTTCTGCGAAAGACTGATATCCATGTTCTTCATGAGCTCGAAAACGTCCCTTGCACTGTGACCTGCCGCAAGGATAACGCTGTCGGTCTGAATGTGCTCCGTCACGCCGTTCCTTATGAAATCAGCCCCCGAAACAGCGCCGTTTTCGCAGGTGATCCCGCAGAGCCTTGCACCGAACATCACCTCGCCGCCGAGGGATATCACGCGCTCCCTGAGACGCTTTACTGCGCCGCGGAGCTTGTCCGTGCCGATGTGGGGCTTGGCAAGATAGAGTATCTCCTCCGGTGCGCCGAACTCGACAAGCCTCTCGAATATCCAGCCGATGCGTTCATCGCTGATGCCGGTGTTGAGCTTGCCGTCCGAGAATGTCCCTGCACCGCCCTCGCCGAACTGAACATTGCACTCGGTATCGAGGACGCCTGTTCTGCGGAATTCTTCGACCTTTCTGCACCGTGTATCGACATCGTCGCCCCTTTCGAGGACGACAGGTCTTGCGCCAGCCATTGCGAGAACAAGAGCCGCAAACATTCCGGCTGGACCAAAGCCGACTATCACGGGACGGAGCCCGGTACCGACAGCCTGCGGTATGACATAGGGCTTCTTTTCGATACGGACGGCGTTCTTTACAGCTTTCAGAATGCCTTCCTCGCCGTCAGCCTCAATGTCAATGGATATTATAAAGTGAACATCGCTCTTTTTCCGGGCATCGACCGACTTTTTCGCAAGCCTTGCGCTTTTGATACGGCTTCGCTTTATGCGGAACTTTTTCTCGCATATCGCCGCAAGATCGCCGAGATCCTGTCCGAGCGGCACTCTTATACCGTTTACTCTTATCATAACTATCCTTTCAGCGAGAGGGCGCAGTTTTTTCCGGCGATATATCCGGAGGACCATGCCCATTGGAGGTTATAGCCGCCGCAGTCCCCTGCCGTGTCGAGTATCTCGCCGCAGAAGTATATGCCCTTATCGCGTTTTGAGGCGAGCTGCGGAGTTATCTCGGAAGCCGAAATTCCGCCTAGAGTGGACTGTGCGCTCTGCCACGGAGCTGCGCCTGTAATGCTGAACCGGCAGTCCTTTATGAGACCTGTGAGTACTTCCGAACTGTCTTTTCCGAGAGCGGAGATATTATCCGTGAGAGGACGGCGGAAAGCCCTTTTCACAAGGTATACGGCAAGATTTTTCTGGAACATTCCCGTGAGCAGCTCCTCGAGCTTTTCGCCGGAACGCTGTCCCGCGATACCGCGGAGATAAGATGTAAGCTCTCTACTGCCCATGTCGGGGGCAAGGTCCGCGCTTATCGTGAGGGCGGGACCGTACTGTCCGAAAAGGTAAGCCATGTTGAAAACGCAGATGCCGGAGAGCGAATTTTCCGTGAACTGTATCTCCCCTGCTTCACTGCGGAGCTTTTTTTCACCGGAATATGCGGTGATACGGCATTTTGCACGAATGCCCTTCAAGCCCTTGACGTCCCCGGGATCGACCCTGAGAGGCGCAACTGCCGGGAATACCTTCGCGGTTGAGTATCCCCTGTCCCGGAAGAGCCTCATGAGCGAGCCGTCAGTGCCGGCTGAGGGGGCGGCGCAGCCTCCGGCAGCAGCGATGATACGCCTTGCGGAGAGCCTTCTCCCGTCTGCGGAAACGACCGTATATCCGCCCTTGACGTTCTCTATCCCACGCACCTCGAAGCCGCATTCCTCCCTGACGCCGAGTGAGCTGAGCTTCATTCGGAGGGCGTTCAGGACTGTTGAGGCGGCATTGCTGTGGGGATAGATGCGTCCGGCTTCGTCCGAGGTCACAAGAACGCCCATATCAGCGAAAAAATCCTCAGCGGGCGGTGCTGCTCCGATAAAAGCCGCCGCATCGACTGAGCCGTGATAGTTTTCCGGCGATATACTGCGGTTGCTAAGGTTGCAGCGTCCGTTTCCGGTGGAGAGTATCTTCTTTCCAACGCGGTCGAGCCTTTCGCAGACAACGACATCGGCGGACGGAACGGCAAGCTTTGCCGAAACAGCGGCGGCAAGTCCGGAAGCGCCTCCGCCTATTATAATGATGTCTCCGAGCATGGTATCACCTGCCTATTTTTCCGGAGAAATGTCGATTATCGCGACCTCCGGACGGTTGTTGAATCTTATCGGGAACGGCGATGCGCCTAAGCCCGAGGTTATGAACATATTTCCTCCGCTGTAAGGAAAAACGCCCTTGTCGTAGACCTTTGACGCGCTTTTCCTGAATTGCGGGAACCATACCTTAGCCTCTGTGTCATAGAACGGACCAAGTCCGAACGGGAGCTGCATCATACAGCCGTGAGTGTCTGCACAGAGCGTGAGGTCAGCGCCGAAAACGGCGAATTTCTCGTAATTCGGGATATGTGCAAGGAGGATATTGTAGCGTGTTTTATCGGGCTGGTACTCTTTTCTAAGGTCAAAGGTATCGCTGTAGTAAGCGTTGTCTATGCCGTAAATCGTGACCTTGTTGCCCTTTACCGTGATGTCCTCCGACTTGTAATCCATTACCTTTATCCCTGCCTTGCGGAGAGAGCTGAGATAATCGGGAGCGTAGTCGTGCTCGCCGGGGACGAAGTAGACCGGATAGCCTGCACCGTGTATATCCTCCGCGAGGTCAACAGCCTTCTTTTTCAGGCTTGCAGGACTTCCGGTGGTGTACATATCCCCGAGGATAAATACGACATCAGGCGAATATTTGTCTATCCGCCGGGATATGGTCTTGTTGCTTATGCCGATGTCAGAGGCGTGGAGGTCGCTTATCACAGCTATGCGGAAGCTGTTGCTTATCTTAGGAGAGCTGAGCTTCACCCTTGTCGTTTTAAGCGTATAGTTATTGAACCACCATACGAACAGGAGTATAAGCAGTACAGCGATAAGTCTTCTTCTGTGAAATTTTGCCTTTGAGGGCTTCTTTTGGGGTTCCGGAGCTGCCGGAAGGGTCATATTTTCTTCCATTATACCTGTTCCTTAATGTGGACGTCGAGCTGATTGAAGGGGATCTCTATTCCGTTTTCATCAAACGCCGCCTTCACAGCCTCGGTCATATTATATCTTGCCTCAAAGAAATCGTCATTATTCACCCATAACAGGGCATCTACGGACACTGAGCTCTCGTTGTGCGAGCTCATTCTGACGATCGGTGCAGGCGAATTGAGTATCAGCTTATCTGCTGCTGCCGCGGCAAGTATAAGCTCACGCGCTTTCTTGTAATCGGCACCGTAGCTTATCTCGAACCTCATATCGATCCTTCGGGTCGGACTTTCGGTGTAGTTGACTATCCTGCCCCCAGAGACCTTTCCGTTGGGGATATAAACGGTCTTGTTATCGAAGGTTATGAGCTTGGTATAAAGTATGCTTATCGACTCTACCTTTCCGACGGTACTGTCTATCTCGAGGATATCGCCGGCGGAAAAAGGCTTTGAGAACAGTATTATGAAGCCGCCCGCAAGGTTTGAGAGGCAGCTCTGGAGCGCAAGTGATATTGCGAGACCTGCCGCACCGAATATCGTGATTATCGACGACATCGGGACCTTCATGACGGTCAGCACCATTATCATGAGGTTCAGATAGAGTATGATCTTGATGAATGACACAAGAAAGCTCTTGGCTGCATTGTCTATGTTTGACCGCTTCATCGCGCGTTTTATAATGCTTGTCATTACCTTTATGACGATGAAGCCGATGAGGAATATCACCAGTGCGATGAAAAGCGAGGGCATAGCGCTCCTCAGCTTATCCACGGCTTTTTCGATGATGCCTGCGGTCTTTGTGACCTGTTCCTGCAAGGTTTCATAGGTCGTGGTCTCGATCTCAGAAGTCGTTTCGGACGCGGCTTCTGTGACGGTAGTTACAGTTTCTTCGGACAAAAAAATCACCTTCCATAATATACACAAAGATATTATACCATTATTTTTCCGTCAGGTCAATATTTTTAGTTGTCAGGCAGATATTAATTAAATAAATAAAATATGTATCAGGACTATTGCAATTTATGTGAGCCTATGGTAAAATATATATGTTATGTCCCAATAGCTCAGTAGGATAGAGCGACTGCCTCCTAAGCAGTAGGCCGGAGGTTCGACTCCTCTTTGGGACGCCAGTGCCCCCTTCAATGGGGGCATTTGTTTTATTTGTCCGCTTTTTA
>Ga0310691_10006333_pt1 | contig 12633 bp, 17 predicted proteins | sample 176DNAGHGlowgp2_FD_203887 | JGI IMG/M metagenome (GOLD analysis project Ga0310691, IMG submission 203887) | Sheep rumen microbial communities from Palmerston North, Manawatu-Wanganui, New Zealand - 1766 DNA GHGlow gp2 (v2) (version 2) | ecosystem: Host-associated > Mammals > Digestive system >... | reverse complement strand
ATGCTGTCACGGAGATATTCGGGGCGCTTGGTGAGTTCTTCAGTGGAGTTTGGGACGATATCGTTTCAATCTTCACTGAAGTCGGAACAGCGGTTGGCGATGCGGTCGGTGGAGCTGTCAAGAATGTAATCAACGCTGTGCTCAGCGGAGCTATTAATATCATCAACGGATTCATAAGTATGATAAACGGAGCAATCGGAATCATCAACAAGATTCCGGGCGTTAGCATTTCCAAGATCAGCAAGATTGATATGGTACAGCTTGAAAAAGGTGGAATCTTAAAGAAAGGCGAGATCGGTCTCCTTGAAGGAAACGGAGCAGAGGCGGTTGTACCACTCGATCAGAACAAGAAATGGATTGATGCGGTCGCTAATCAAATGAAAGTATCGCTCGATCAAGTCAAAGATGGCGGACACGATTACTCCGGACAGCTCAGTCAGATCCTGGCATTAATGCAGAACGGAGCAACGATTACAATTAATCAGACTATGAACGGGCAGACATTCGACAGACAAGTAATACAGGCGGTTAACCGCTATAACTATAGAACAGGAGGCAGATGATGACTATAACCCTTGACGGCGAGACCTTATTCGAGCCGGTAACGTGGAATGAATCATATTCGGTGGTCGAGTCAACATCGACCTCCGAAGCAGGAACAGACCTCGTGAATGTTACAAGGTCGGACAAATTACAAGTATCAGCGTCATTCCAATGCTCTTCGCTATGGTATCACAAGTTTCACACCATGTCTGTTAAGCCTCAGCTTGTACTTACAAAATATGATTCGCTTACAAACGCAACGAGCAATCGTACAGTCAGGATGCGAGACTTCACAGGAGAGCTTCAGAGGTATTCCAAAGACATACCGGGTTCGAATGGCTATTACAACGTAGGATTCACTCTTATAGAGTTCTAAGGAGGTGAATCATGTATCAAGTATCAAATGCATATTTGGCTGACATGAAGAAGCCGGTTCAGAGATTCGGTATCAAAGGAACAATCGGAAGTATTCCGTTTACATCGGACAATATCCTTTCCGGTACTATGAGCCTTACGAATCAATGCGTGGATAATGACGAGATTATCCTCGGAGCGGCATATATTGGAGAGTTCAGAGCGACATTCCGGAATATTAATATACAAAGATATGAGTGGATGGGTAAAACGATAACACCTATACATATCAGGTACATTCCTCAGCCAGACGGAACATCAGTTGCTGAGGAAGTACCGCTTGGGGTTTTCACAATAGCCGAAGTGACTTACTCGGTTGATGGAGTGGCGGTCGTTGCTTACGACAATATGAGCAAGTTGGATAAGGCGGCGGCATTCAACTCGACATCCGGAACAGCTTACGGAATCCTTACATCAATATGTACCGAATGCGATCTTGAACTCGGTATGACGAGGGCAGAGGTCGAAGCATTACCAAACGGAACGCAGCTATTTGGATGCTATCCGGAGAACAGCATCGAGACTTACAGAGACATGATCGGATGGCTTGCGCAGGCGCTCGCTTCGGTAGTCCTTGTAGACCGCTCGGGCAAGATTATCCTCAAGCCTTACGGAATGAGCGAGGTTGACACGATCACGGCTTCGAATCGTTTCGAATCATCAACATTCAGCGGATATGAGACACGTTATAGCGGAATATCGGTAGTTGATATAGCAAGCAAGCAGACAAGGTATTACGGTACAGATTATGATGTATATCTGACGATGAACCTCGGATCCAATCCGTTTCTGCAGTACGGAACGAAATCAACGAAAGAGACAATGGCAAGGGCGATCCTTGACAGTATATCAGCGGTGGCTTATGTGCCATTTAACGTGACAATGCTCGGCGATCCTTGTTACGATCTAACGGATGTACTTATCCAGAGCGGCGGAATCGGAGACAGCGACAAAGCTTTTTGCATACAAAGATTCAGTTGGAGCTTAATGAATGGCTACAACGCCGAAGGAGTCGGCAAAGATCCCGACCTTGCAAACGCAAAAAGTAAATCCGATAAACAGATTCAAGGCTTGCTCAATTCTACGAGTCAAAACCTTATTCAGTATTATTTTTACGAAAATGCTGAAGAACTTGTAATCAACGATACACAGACGGCGAGACTTATTGACCTTCGCTTCTCTTCACTTAAGGCAACCGTGGTAATGTTTCAGGCGGAGATTCTGCTTGAGACTTCGGTTGATGACGTTGCAGGACGAATCACTTACTACACAAACGGCGCAGAGGTTACAACTTACCACCCGGAGGAAAAGTGGATCGATGGAAAGCACGTCCTGCATCTTATGTGGCATATCCGGATTGGCGAGGCTCAGCTAACTAGATTTGTAGCAACGATCACGGCAGGCGGTGGCTCAATCACGATACCACCAAGAGGAGTTCAAGCTGTGGTTAGCGGTCAAGGACTTGCGGCGATCGGAGATTTTGACGGATTCATCGACATTGAGGACAAGATTGGAAGACTCAGCTTTACAAGTTTGCAGATGCGACCATTTACTTCAAATGTCACGGCAAACTTGCAGATTCCGGAGAGACCTTCGGGAGCTGAGACATTCGGAGCGTTTAATCTTGGTGGCTTAACGCTGCAAGGCTTCACGGATGCGCTATTTGTCAACAAGGACGCACTCAGTAACTACACGCACGGCGAATTGACACCGTACACACACGAAGACTTAGCAAACAGCTTCATATATGGCTAAATAAACGCACAGAAGGCTCGATTTTGAGCTTTTCTGTGCTAAACGATAAAATATACCTTTTGAAGAAAAAAGGAGGAAATATGGCATCACAGAGCGCACACTTTAATCTAACAAAGCCAGCATCCACCGATAATTACGGTATATCGGTATTTAACGATAATGCGGATATCATTGATGCGCAGATGTACAACAATCAGCAGAGTGCCGCAAAGGAAATGGTCGGAGCAACACCCCTTGCAGACGGCGAAAGCGGAAGAGTTCCAACTCCGGATGCAGGAGACGAAGAGAGGGTCTTAACCGGAGCAGGAACGTGGGTTGACGCTCTCAGCGTGATTGACTTCGCACAGCTCACGGCTCAGCAGATCGCAGACCTTAAGACAGCTTTAGGGCTTAGTTAGGAGGGCATAAATGATAAAAGGACATTCAATCATAGAACTTACGGACGCAAAGGGGAATGTTGAACGCTACGAAAATGATAACATGGTCACTAATGCGCTTCAGCTTTACCTTAACGACTTAGGCGAATATAACATATCGCCAATATATATGACAGAGGTTAGGGAAAATCTGATCGGCTCACTGTTGGGTGGGGTGCTTGCATTTGACTCGCATATTGCAGAGAACGCAAACAACATCATATGCCCGACAGGAGTAGGCATGACAGCTAACGGAGCGTATGGAGTAGTCTCCAACGATTCCGTCACAGAAATGGGTTCGTTTAACTCAGCCGAAAGCGGATGGACATCAGACGGCAAGTATAAGCTTGTATGGGACTATACCACAACACAGGGCAACGGTATTATTAATTGCCTGTCATTAACCTCAGCAAATCACGGCTATATAGGTGAAGGAAATTCAACAAGCTTACTTGTTAAAGCAACAAGCCGAAGCGACTACGCACTATGCGGAACACCGCAGGGGGTTGGAGTTGATGGACAGGCATATATAAGACATAGAACTGTTCGTGGATCGTGGACAGATTCAACTCTTACCCTTGTTGATTATTACAATATGTTCCCGACCGCAGGGCATACAGACGAGCATATGAGTGCTACCGGCAAGGTAAAGTTAAAGACATACAAAGTGCCTCTTAGCAAGCTAGACCTTCGCAACAGCTATCCGGCATACGCAAGCGGTGGCGGTTCGGAGTTTATCCCGGTTGACGAGGTAGAAATTGAACTACCGCTCGCTTTCAAGAATGCTCTTAACGGCGGAGCGCCTTCGTGGTATGCCAAACAAGGTCAGTATTACTACATGATAGCAGGGTTCGGTTTTGCCGATTACGGCGGAGGATATTGGGGAAGATTTGCAAATGGTCAGACATGGCAGGTTGCAAGGATTAATCCTGACAATACTATTTCAAGCTTTACTGTCGCTAACCCGGCAGGCGAACAGTTCGATTTCTGTTATCAAGGATTAGCGTTCTCGGCAGACACAATCCTTATTCAGCGATACAATATGGAAGATCCAAGCAATAGCATTCATTACTTCGAGGACATCAGCACAAATGCAGACGTGACCGTTGTCACAGCTCCGGTCGGCGCTAATTTACTTGCGTTCAGCTACCCGAATGAGGGCGTTGCTTATTTCTCGTCAATGAAAGCTGATATGGGACAGCGTGCAGTATATCCAACAAATGGAAACTCACCAGCATACAATATGGTAATTCAGCCATTAGACGATAACAAGCTTGTAAGTGTTCGCTATGAATCATCATATGGGGCAGATTTTTATGAAATGATAAAAACAACGAATTACCTTGCAACCATTAACAACCTACAGGAGCAGGTTGTAAAGACTGCGGAAAAAACGATGAAGATAACCTATGTGCTGTCATTTGAAGAGGAGAGTGAGTAATGAACGGATGGAACTTAATCCCCTGGTCAATTTCGATAATTGCACTAGTGTTTACCGCCATCACGTTTTACCGAAACGGCAGGAAGGATATCCGAAATGACGCAAAGAACGAGTCTTCACAGTTTGAAGGAATCCGAGAGGGGTTAATCAAAGCGAATATCAAGCTTGACCAAGTATGCGCCGTAACAAACGAGACACGCACGGATATAAAGTCTATCAACAAGGACATCGTAGAGCTTGACAAGAGAATGTCCGTAATCGAGAGAGATGTGAAGACCGCATTCATGCGTATAGATGAACTCAGAGACGAAATTAATAAACAAGGAGGCTGAAAATGAGCGATTTAACACCGATAACAAGAGAAGAAGCGCTGTTAGATGGGGCAGACCTTGAGCCAATCACACGTAAGGAGCAGTTTATCAAGAGGATTTATGATAAGACACAGGAAGTGCCTACCCCTATTACAAGAGAAGAATGGTTCTTAAAGAAAGCCGGAGAAGGTGGTGGAGGAGTAACAGTCGAACAGCTCAACGCAACCGAAAACGGTACATATAGTGAGCAGGGCAAAGCCTACTCACCTGTAATCGTAGAAGTTCCGCAGACAACTGTCGAATCGCTGAATATCACAGCAAACGGAACTTACACAGCTCCGAGCGGTAAGGCTTACTCGCCTGTGACAGTCAATGTTCGAACTGACTATTACGGAATGATTATTCACCAAGCCATAGCTGACCCAAATGAAAGAATTGAGTATATCGGAATTAATACTAATTATCGCAAAATGACTCCTGATTTTGCTTCGGGCAAGGTTGACTATGGCGATTGGATAGGAATGCCAACGATTGTGCGAAATAAGCCTGCTATGATTAAGACGGACGGCACTCTCGACTATTACCTAGACGAATCCGACTACACGAAAAAAGCCGATGGCACAGCGTCAGACGTTAGTAACCTCGCCTACGATGGCAACGCTTTCGCATGGTTCGAGGCTATGTGGATGAAGATAATCGAGAACGGCTCTGACCTTGAGATTCATTTTGCATACGAACAGCTTGATTCAGGCTATTACGAAGTATGCCCAACAGGTTCAGAGGGCGTATGGCTTCCGATGTTTTATGGTTCGCCAGATAGTAGCGGAAAGATGCGCTCTATTGCGAATACGTCTGTTCTTGGCGGTGAAACGAACAACACCACGACAGACGTACAGAATACTGCTATTAAACGAAACGGTAATGACTATTATTTCTTAGGCGGAAAACTTCTCGATTGCATCTCGTTACTTCAGATGATGTGGTTTAAGACTACAAATTCGGACAATATATGTCGAGGAAATCAAGATGGATTTGATTCATCTGATAGTACTACTTATGGAACAAAGGTTAATCCAATCGTGGGCGGAGGTCAGTTTTATTGCACAAATGATGGCAAGACTGCAAACAAGATCCTTCACTGTCTGCCACTTGGAACTTATGATGTGTGGTTAAGGAATCCATACATTATTTGCGATAACGGAACATACAAAGTATCGAAGGACTATACTTTTGATTCAACAGGAGCAACATATACGAATACAGGAAAGACTTCTCCAAGCGATAATGATTATCAGAAAGAGCTGACCTATGTTGATGGCTTCGGACTTGTGCCAAAATCTGTCGGGGCAAGCACTTCAACGTATTACAGTGACAATTACTATATTGGTCCATCTGTTGTCGCTGTTGCGCTTTCGTTCGGTGACTGTTATCACTATCGTAATTCTGGTTTTCGTTGCTTGGACTGTTACGATGCGGCTGATGTCTCGGCTTGGAGCGTCGGCTGCGCCCTCTTCTTGAAACAGTCAAGATAGGGGCATAACTAATAATAAACGGAGGTAAATCACTATGACATCTTGGACAGAAGAAGAACTTGACCACAAGCCAGAAGAGCTTGAGGTTAACTATGATGAGTATATTCAGAGAAAGAACATTAAAGAAGTCACAAAGAAAGACGAAGAAGGCAGAACATACAAAGCGTGGACTTGTCAGATGCGTTTTCTTAAGATTTCCGAATATGAAATGCTGAAAGCTATGCAGAATATTATGGCTGGAGGGATAGAAGTTTAATCAGCTCAAGTATCTACTCTACTCGGGCAGAATAACATCTTTGCCGATTGCGGGCAGATATTAGAGGGCGAGTATTTTGTGACATTATAGGCAAGTTACAGGCAAGTTAAAAAGAACCAAAATACGTCATTTTTGGATGCTAACCGACATCTTTTGTGAAAAGATGCAAGTTAGCATTCAGATTTGGTTTCAAGAAAGGAGGAGAGGGATGTTTAAAAACAAAACTTATGACACGCTTAAATATATAGCACAGATAATCCTACCTGCTATCGCAACCCTGTATTTTGCTTTAGCTTCAATATGGGGATTGCCCTATGGCGAGCAGATTGTAGGCACTATCACAGCTATAGATGCATTCCTTGGAGCAATCCTTGGAATCAGCACGGCGCAGTATAATAAGAGACAGGAGGTGACGGGTAATGAGCAATAGTCCACTTGTTCAGTATACTAAGATAAGCCCTCACAGGTCGGAACGCTACGAGGCAATAAAGAAAATCACAATCCATCACATGGCAGGCAAGCTCACAGTCGAAGAGTGTGGCGAGATTTTTCAGACTAGAGAAGCAAGCGCTAATTACGGAATCGGCACAGACGGCAGAATTGGAATGTATGTCGAGGAGAAAGACATGGCGTGGGCATCATGCAGTAAATCAAACGATCAGCAGGCGGTAAATATTGAGCTTGCTAACGATCAGATTGAGGGAGAGTGGCACGTCAGCGATCTTGTTCTTTCGAGGTGCATAGAACTTGTCGTTGACATCTGCCGCCGCAACGGAATAAAGCGGCTTAACTATACCGGAGACGCTTCGGGCAACCTTACGATGCATTGCTACTTTTATGCAACAGCTTGTCCAGGCCCTTACCTCAAGAGCAAATTCCCATACATAGCCGCAGAAGTGAACAGGAGGTTAGACGAATTGACATATCAGGATTATATCGAAACATTACCCGACAGAGGCTACTTCCTCAAGGGCGATGGCTACAAGGAAAACATCAAAATGAAAGACCAGATTAAGCACATTCAGCGCTTCTTGAACTGGGCTTTAGGTCTTAACATATCAGTTAGCGGAAAGTACGGAGACGCGACCGAAGAGGCTGTCCGTAACTTCCAGAAAGCCGCAGGAATAGCGGTTGATGGTTCGTGGGGCAAGGATACGCTTGTAGCTTCCCGAACATTTACAAAATAGCGAGTTTCATACTCATATATCTTCCATGCGAGGGCGGTCTGTTTCGGCAGGTCGCTCTTTTTAAGATGTAATCAAAATGTAATCAAAAACCCTTACATACAACGCAAATGCGTTAAATATCATTGATTCGTAATCAATAGGTCGTGGGTTCGAGTCCCATCAGAAGCTTAACCCCTAAAAGCCTTGAAATCACGTATATGCGTGGGTTTCAGGGCTTTTTCTTTATTCAAAAAGTATTACTTAGTATTGCCAAATACTCCGAAAATAGATGTAACCAACGTGTAACCAAGCTCCGTTTTGACCATAATGTAATCATTTTGTAATCAAAAATTGAACACATTGTTGATAGCGGTATAAGTGTTTTCCTTACCTTCCACAAGATGCGAATAAACTTCAATAACCATCTTCTCGTTATCGCCGAGTATCCGGGCAATCTCTTTGGTTGAGATAAGCGGTATCTGATAACAAAGCTCGGTGCAGTAGTTGTGGCGGAACGTGTGAGCGGTTAATCCGACAATCTGCTTCTCGTTCTTCTTGCGTGGATTATAACCGAGCGCAATATTCATAGAGCAGATAATTGATTCCCACATCCGTTTATAAGCGTTCTCGGTCATTATAGGCTTGTTTTTGCCGTGAAAGATATAATCTGTCGAACTTTCAATAAAAAGCCGTATACGGTCAATACACGCATCAGGAAGAGGTATTATCCTTATACCATTATCAGACTTGGGATAAGGCTTGATCTGTCCCTGCACCCAAGCCTTGCTTATGCTGACGGTTTTTCTTTGCCAGTCAAAGTCATCCTTAGTCAGAGCGAGCGCTTCACCCTTGCGTAAACCGCAGTAATAGAGCAACGAAACAAAGGCTCTTTTCCTATCGTCAAGCTCAGCCTTAAAGAGTGCTTCCTTTTCCAAATCACTCAGAGGCTTTTTAAGCGCCTTTTGATACTTAGGCAAGGAAATATCCATTAATACATCTTCAAGGGCACTGTGGGGCATTATGTGCTCTCTGACAGCCATTTTGATTATCTGCTTAAAGGTTAAGCTAATTTGTTGACATGTCCTAGGACGGTCTATCTTGTTATTAATGCATTTTTGAAAATGCGAATGCGTAATCTTGGCAAGCGGAACGTCATTTATTTCCTCAAAGCAAGACCGGATTACCGATTGATACATCATCCGGGTGTTCATTTCTTTAGTCATTTTCGCCGTGTTCAGCCATTGCAGAGCATACTCGCCGAATGTGATATTGGAAAGCTGCATAGTCTCTTGCGACAATTCCTGCTTAAATGCGATAACCTTTTTCTCAAGATCGGCAGAGCTTTTCTTGCTCGATATCCGTTTCCGATGCTTCGCTCCGGTAGCGGTCAGCGTTCCGTCATATACAAGGGTATACCATTCTTTGCGTGCTTCATTGAATGAATACTTAGCTTTAGCCATCTTTATTTATCTCCTTGAATAATTTGCAATACATCAAAACGTGTTCCCTTAATTTTTCATTGTTTCTCATACTTCGAACAATGTCGGCTTCTTCTGATGACAATTCCATTTCCTCAACATTCCATCCGATCAAATCTCCGGGCGTTGTTCTTAAGGCATCAGCTATCGCTTGTATTTTACTCTGCGGAAGGTCTATCTCTCCGCTTTCGATCCTTGCTATAGCTGAGCGATTTGCATAACCTGAAAGCCGGGCGAGTGTGTCCTGAGACATATTGAGCTCTTTTCTTCTCTTCTTGATGTTTGTGTATAGTGTTTTATCGTCCATATTATCACCCCCTATAGTGAGTATTTTTATAATAGCTTTTTTATTTTCAAAATGCAACAAAATTGTTATTGACAGTAAACAGACAATATGCTAGATTTAGCTTGTCGGTGTTTATCGACAGTAAACACGGAAGGAGGGAAACGATGACTAATACAGAAATGCTCAACAAGGCATTTACAGAATCGGGCGTTACAATCACATTCTTAGCTAATAAGTTAGGATGCACACGTAACAGAATTTATGCGATTCTTAGCGGCTCAGAGATTAAGCTATCGGAGATCACAGCCATTTGCGATGCCTTGCATATAAGCAAGAAGGATAGAGACACAATTTTTTTTGCGAACTAGCGTTACTGACAGTAAACAAAGGAGGCAGAATGAAATACCCGAAGCAGGTAATGACAATTAAAGAATTGAGAGCGATGGGCTTCCCGGACGAGTGGCTTCGGAGTATTTACCGAAACCGCCACCAGAACATCGCTTGGAAGATGGGTGGGGAAGAAAAGCCGCACAGCACCATCTTATTCGACACGGAGGAGCTAGAGAAGTACCGGAAAGCGCAATGCACCGGAGTTTAGGAGGGTTTATGAAGAAATATGACTGGGGATGGCTTGCAAAGATCGCAGGCTATGGAATATCAGCGGCGCTTTTAATCTACTTCGGCATCTGCACGGCTTGCGTGTGGTTCGATGCAGTTGAGCCGTGGAACATTTGGCAAATCATAGCCAAATAACGCACGGAGAGGCGTTTTAAGGCGGTTGAAATGATAAAGCCGATAATTTACCCATTAAGGATAAAAAACGGCTTAAAAATGAAAGAACTCATTTATCCGTTCCCATACACCAAGAAGAAGGAGGACAAATAATGGCAGAAAAAATCGAAATTACAGACAGAACGTTACAGGCAATTCAGACCGAACTGAAAGCTCCAAAAGGGCAGTATAACAAGTTCGGCAATTACAAGTATAGATCCTGTGAGGATATCTTAGAAGCGGTCAAGCCGATACTCGCAAAGCACGGTGCAAATTTAATCCTCACAGATGACATTGACATGATAGGCAATAGATTTTACGTGAGAGCAACCGCTGTGCTCAGAGTAGGCGAAAAGGTTATCGGAACATCAACAGCATTTGCGAGAGAACCGGAGGATAAGAAGGGCATGGATGCGTCACAGATTACCGGAACAGCATCAAGCTATGCGAGAAAGTATGCACTCAACGGCTTATTACTGATTGACGATACCAAAGACGAGGATAGTAACGAGCTTAGGGAGGAAAAAGCCACAAAGGCAGCAACATCTCAGAAAAAGATTAAGACCGAAGAGGAAATGAAAGCGACAGAGACACAGACGATCGACAGCTTAGCTCTTACGGCGGTCAAGGCGAGGCTTGCGGAAACGTCAAAGCAGCTTGGCAGGACATTAGACGAAGAAGCGCTCTGTAAAATGATCGGATGCGAGTCACTCGACAAAATGACATACCCACAGCTTCGCATCCTTAACGATAACATCGACAAGTGGATGGGAGTGAAGAAATGAAGGGCAAATGGCACGGACAGCCGTATCACGATTACGCAGGCGGCAAGTGGCTGTTGACCTTCGAAACATCCGAGATACCTACGATCTATGACAAAACCAAAGACAAAGAGCTGAATATCGACATCAAACAATTCAGAGAGGGACGGAGCAAGGATGCAAACGCTTTACTCTGGGCGTGCATTGGGGAGATTGCGGTAGCTCTTAGAACAGATAAATGGAGCGTGTACCTCTTAATGCTCAAGCGTTACGGACAGTACACGTATATATGTGTTCCACCGCAGGCGGTTGATATGGTCAAAAGGCAATGGCGAGAGGTTGAAGAGATCGGGGACATCAAGATCAACGGCAGAGATGCAATTCAGCTACTTTGTTATTACGGATCATCAACTTATGATGCTCAGCAATTCAGCGCTTTGCTTGACGGAGTAATTAGCGAAATGAAGGAGATGGGGTTGAAAACTCCAACGAGTGAAGAAATGCGCAGAAGCTTGGAAGAATGGGAGAGGATGAATAAAGCATGAGTTCAAAAGAAGAGTTGATTAAAGTAATTAGATCGCTTTCAGGCAATTTTTAGGAGGGCGATGAAATGATAATTATGAATTATGCCTGCACATCATTAGTAAATTTTGATGAGGCAGGATATATATTCGTTGGCAGCGATAAAAAAACCATAAAAGTATGCTTCACAAACAATAGTGGATGTGAACTTGCGAGATATTCGACAGAAGCACAGGTCAAATATGCTCTTGAAATGCTTTACGAGTCGATCAAGGGTGAAGATAGGGTTTTCAGATTTCCGAATGAAAGAGAAATCAATGAAAGAATGAGCGCCGCAAGATTTGCCCACAGCCATGTAAAGACAAAGGAGAACAGACATGGAGGAAGCTAATATCAATAAAGCACTCAATACGTTGGCAAGGCACAAAATGATTGAACGGCTTTACAGGGATATCCTCATCGATATGACTGTATGCGAACTTGAAGGCTGGGACAAGATGGAATATGTCAGAGAATTGCAGGAGGTGATCAATCATTTTAGAAGAAAATAAAAACTATAAAAAAGAGATAGCGGATACCATTCAGGGGATATCGGGTAAATATAATCCGTATCAAATATTCAGAGACTGGTGTGAGATGTATGCTATCTCGATTCAAAACAGTTGCACGCTCTGGCATGATGCAATATGGCAGCACCGGGAGGATATCTATAACTCACTTTGGAACAAGTATGATGAATGCGAACATGATGCTTTTGTTAAAATGACCGGGCTCTATGCGATAGCACTGCATTATGAAATAGGAGATATTCTCGGTGAGATCTTTATGGAATCCGGAGCCGGGAATGCATCAGCAGGTCAATTTTTCACTCCGTTTCATGTGTCAGAAATGGTGGCTAAGATCGGTGTTTCTGAAAATATTTTGAAAGATGAAAAGATACACATGGCAGAGCCTTCTATCGGATCCGGAGGAATGGTTATA
>Ga0310691_10006329_pt1 | contig 12640 bp, 10 predicted proteins | sample 176DNAGHGlowgp2_FD_203887 | JGI IMG/M metagenome (GOLD analysis project Ga0310691, IMG submission 203887) | Sheep rumen microbial communities from Palmerston North, Manawatu-Wanganui, New Zealand - 1766 DNA GHGlow gp2 (v2) (version 2) | ecosystem: Host-associated > Mammals > Digestive system >... | reverse complement strand
GAGTTGTCACTCTGGAATGCCGCTCGTATCATCATGCCGATGTTGTGCATGAGTTCCTTGCCCTGGTACACCTTGCCGGGATAGATTTCTACGGGTTTCAGCGAGCCGTCGTCGTTGAGGGGTATTGAGGCGTGGAAGAGCAGGTTGGAGTTGTGGATGGCGTACATGCAGCCGTGTGAGAGCAGCACTCTGATGTGCTTGTGCAGCTTCTCGCTGATGCGGAAGGAGTGGTGCAGCTTCTGCATGAGCAGTCGCTCCTCAGAGGTGAGCTCGTTGGGATGGGCCGGGTCGATGGTGGGGAAGTGGCAGCTCTTCATCTGGTACTCCCGTCCGCCGATGGTGCACACGTGGCGCTCGTAGTCGATGGCCTCGAAGAGGCAGCGGTCGTGCATCTGCCACTCTGGGTGCCGGCTGAAGATGGTGGCCTCCTGCTTGAGCTGTATGACGGTGATGGCCTTGTGCATGCGGGCCGTCAGCAGCATGGTCTTCTCGTCCATGCGTGGGTCGGGCTTGAGCAGGCGTGGGATGAACTCCTCGCAGGGGTCGTCGCCGTAGACCTCGAGTGCGAAGGTTGCCAGGGGCACCAGGTTGATGCCGTACTCCTCGATGGTGGCCAGGTTGGAGTAGCGCAGGCAGAGTCGCAGCACGTTGCAGATGCAGGCGTCGTTGCCTGCCGATGCGCCCATCCATAGTATGTCGTGGTTGCCCCATTGTATGTCCCATGAGTGGTACTGGCGCAGGGTGTCCATGATCTTGTGTGCCCCGGGGCCCCGGTCGTAGATGTCGCCCAGTATGTGCAGCTGGTCGATGGCCAGCCGCTGTATGACGTTGCAGATGGCGCAGATGAAGTCGTCGGCGCGTCCTGTAGAGATGATGGTGTCTACGATGACGGCCACGTACTTGGCCTTGTCCTGGTCGTCGGTACGCTCGTGTAGCAGCTCCTCGATGATGTATGAGAAGTCCTCGGGCAGCGACTTGCGCACCTTCGATCGTGTGTACTTCGATGATACGTCGCGGCACACCTTGACGAGCTGGTGGATGGTGATGCGGTACCAGTCGTCGATGTCCTTCTCCTGGGTCTTGATGAGCTCCAGTTTCTGCTCGGGGTAGTAGATGAGTGTGCAGAGCTCCTTTTTCTCCGACTCGCGCAGGTCGTTGCCGAAGAGTTCGTTGACCTTGCGCTTGATGTTGCCCGAGGCGTTCTTGAGCACGTGCTGGAAGGCCTCGCTCTCGCCGTGCAGGTCGGCCAGGAAGTGCTCCGTGCCCTTGGGCAGGTTCATGATGGCCTCCAGGTTGATGATTTCCTTGGCGGCGTCGGCAATCGTTGGGAACGACTGTGATAGCAGCTGCAGGTAGTGGCGGTCGGCCTCGATGTCGTAATGATGTGTTGATGTCATATCTTGAGGTGATTAGCAATTAAGAGTCTGATTTGTTGGGTGCCCCGGTCGTCGAGCGGCTCCAGGGGCATGAAGCCCTCGTCGAGCAGGGTCTGCTCGCTGAGTATCTGGATGATGCGTCGGGCGAAGGCGGTCAGCCGTTTCTCCTCGAGGGCCTCGCCGAGCCGGTCGTCGCTCACGGTGTCGCGCATCAGTTCCCTGTGCAGCTCTACGAGGTGTAGCAGCCTGGGGGCCTTCTGTATCTGTCGGAACATGCGCACCAGGTAGTCGGCCTCGTCGCCCTTGAAGTCGCCAATGAGTTCCTTGAGCGGGGTGGGGCGCTGGTACTTCTCGGGGTAGTAGGCTGCCGTCTTGGTGGTGTCTACGTCGTCGGGGTGCAGGCCGAGGATGCTGATGCCGTAGTCCACGTAGTTGCGTATGTTCTCGTGCTCGGCATAGATGAGCAGTCGGCGGGTGGTGAGGGGCGAGAGTTGAGAGGTGAGTGGTGGGAGTTGGGAGTTGAGAGGCGAGGGGTGAGAGGTGATCCAGCGTGCGTCGCCGGTGATGCCTGCCTTGAGGATGACGGCCAGCAGCCGGCGGTCGTCGGGGCCCATCAGCTCGAGTGTGTTGCTGTCGAGCACCTTCTGGTATACGGCGAGGGTCTGGGTGCACATCTGCTGGGGGGTGATGCTGTTGGTGATGACGGCGTTGCGGATGATCTCTATGCGGCTGTTCATGTTGAGCAGCTGCAGATAGTGCTCCTCCATCTTGCCGAAGCCTATCAGGGCGTAGGCGCGCTCGATGGTGTGGCGTTGCATGCGGTAGGCCAGGTCGAAGAACGAGTTTACTCCCTCGCGCCCCCAGGGATTCATGTGTCCGTGGGGCGAGAGCACGTATCTGATGCCGCGCTTGTAGCACATCTCTGCCGCCTTGTTGGTCTCATAGTGCCAGCATCCGTGCAGGTGAACGAGGTCGGGCCCGGTGGTCTCCAGCAGCTTCTTGAACTCGTAGATGTTGGTGGTGGTGCACAAGTCGGCGCTGTTGCCCAGCCCCTGGTTGAGCATTTCCATGTGGCGGGCAATCATCTTGTCGGCCTTGTTATAGTAGTAGAGTACCTTCATCGTCGTGTCTGCCTCCTTTCTGCTATCCGTTAGAACAGGTTGCTCAGCAGCACGTTCCACCGGAGCCCCAGGAGCCTGGCGGCACCCGGACTTTGTTCGAAGTATTGCAGCAGGTCGAAGGCCCGGTTGCGGCGCACGGCGATGAAGTCGTATCGGCCTAGGCGATACTTCATGAAGCGGCTGTTGCGGCTGCTGCGCATCTTGCGCTCGGCCTTGGTGACGAGCTGGCGGCATTGGCCGATGTCGTCGAACGTCTGGAGCCGGAGCCCTTTTTTCAGGAAGTAGCCTGCCACGGCCTCGGTGGTTGAGTCGATGGCTGCGCCGAGCTCTTCCAGCCAGTCTGACGTGTCGGGAGCCTTGTCTACGTCGGTCATGATAACCCATTCGTTCTTAGAGGCTTTGATGCCGATGGATAAAGCAAGCCTGCGGCGCGTCTGGTTGCGGTAGGGCCTGGGCAGGAATGTGGTGTAGAGCTGTGGGTGTGACTGTTTCAACAGCTTCAGCACGTCGTCGGTATCATCGGTCGACGACTCGTCTACTACTACCACCTGGTAGCCTGGCTCATACTTGGCAGCCAGGAAGGCCGGCAGGCAGGCCTCGAGCTGGCGGGCCTGGTCGTAGACGGTCATGACTATAGAGAAGCTGCTATCTTTCTTGTCCATTATTCTGTTTGAATTAAATCTCATCGCTGGCGTAGCCCTTGGGCAGCTGGCGGCAGTTGTACTGCGAGGCCATGATTTCGCCGTAGGCTCCGGCCGAGCGGATGGCCAGCAGGTCGCCTCGCCGCGCGCCGTTGATGTCGACCTGCTTGGCAAAGACATCTGTCGACTCGCAGATGGGGCCCACCACGTCGTAGGTCTCCATGGGTTCCTGGCTGGTGATGTTCTCAATCTTGTGGTACGCCTGATAGAGGGCGGGGCGTATGAGGTCGGTGAATCCGGCGTCGACGATGGCGAACTGCTTGACGGCTCCCTTTTTAATATATAAGGTACGCGTGATGAGCGATCCGCATTGTGCGACGACGGCTCGGCCCAGTTCGAAGTGGAGCGTCTGCCCCGGGCGCAGCTTCAGCTTGCGGGCGTAGGTGTCGAAGTAGGCCTTGAAGTCGGGCATCGGCACGCGGTTGGGGTGGGCGTAGTCTATGCCCAGTCCGCCGCCCACGTTGATGTGCTCCACTCGGATGCGGAGGGCGTCGAGACGGTCTTGCAGCTCGTTGATGCGGTTGCAGAGGGCCTCGAAGTCGCCCATGTCGAGTATCTGCGAGCCTATGTGGAAGTGCAGGCCCACGAATCTGACGCTGTCCATCCTCCGGGCTTCGTCGATGACGGTCTCCATGTCGCTCATGGCTATGCCGAACTTGTTCTCGGCCAGTCCGGTGGTGATGTTGGCATGGGTGTGGGCTCCCACGTTGGGGTTCAGCCTGAAGGCCACGCGTGCCACCTTGCCCTTGGCGGCGGCCAGCTGGTTGATGACCTCCAGCTCGGGTATGCTCTCCACGTTGAAGCAGAAGATGTCGTTGTCCAGGCCGAGGTTGATTTCCCAGTCGCTCTTGCCTACTCCGGCGTAGACAATCTTGGAGGCGGGGAATCCGGCACGTATGGCGGCCTCTATCTCGCCTCCGCTGACGCAGTCGGCCCCCAGGCCTGCCTGGCGGATGTATCGCAGCAGCTTGGGGTTGGCGTTGGCCTTGACGGCATAGTGCACCACGAAGTGCTCGTGTTGGCCGGCCTCCTGGTTGATGGCCTGGAGCGTCTGGCGCAGCAGTTCGGTGTCGTAGTAGTAGAAGGGCGTCCTGATGGCCTGCATCTTCTCTATGGGGAATATTCCTTTCATATCTCTCTATCAGTTGCGTTTTGTGTTGATATCGGGGCTATTTCTTGTTGAAGATGGTGTTGCTCAGGTTCTGCAGGGCCCGCTTCTTGTCCTCCTCGCGTATGAGGAATGAGATGTTGTAGTTGGAGCCGCCGTAGCTGACCATTCGCACGGGTATGTCCTTCATGGCATCCAGGGCGAGGGTCTCGAAGCCGATGTTCGACCAGTCGAGGTCGCCCACTACGCAGATGATGCACATGTTGGTGTCTACGGTCACGGTGCCGTACTTCTTCAGCTCGTCTACGATCTCGCCCAGGTGTGAGGAGTTGTCGATACTCATCGACACGCCCACCTCTGAGGTGCACACCATGTCGATAGGTGTCTGGTAGCTCTCGAAGATCTCGAACACCTTGCGCAGGAAGCCGGTGGCCAGGAGCATGCGCGACGACTTGATCTTGATGGCCGTGATGTTGTCCTTGGCAGCCACGGCCTTGATCTTGCCGTACTCGGTCTGGTTGCTGATGGTGGTGCCCTCGGCGTCGGGGTCCATCGTGTTCAGCAGGCGCACGGGTATGCCGGCATACTTGGCGGGCTGCACGCAGGTGGGGTGCAGGATCTTGGCGCCGAAGTAGGCCAGCTCGGCAGCCTCCTCGAAGTGCAGCTGGTGTACGGGCTCGGTCTTGTCGACCACACGCGGGTCGTTGTTGTGCATGCCGTCGATGTCGGTCCATATCTGGATTTCCTCGGCGCCGATGGCTGCCCCGATGAGCGAGGCCGTATAGTCGGAGCCGCCGCGCTGCAGGTTGTCTACCTCGCCGTAGGCGTTGCGGCAGATGAAGCCCTGTGTGATGAACACCTGCACGCCTTCGTGCTCGGCCAGCAGGGCGTTGAGCTTCTCCTTGATGTATACGGGGTCGGGCTCGGAGTTCTTGTCGGTACGCATGAAGTCGAGCGCGTTGAGCAGCACCACGCTGATGCCCTGCTCCTGCATGTAGTTGGCCACCATGTTGGTGCTCATCATCTCGCCCTGGGCCACGATGCTCTTCTCCTCGAAGGATGTGAACAGCTCCTTGGTGAACGAGCGCAGGTAGTTGAACTCGCCCTTGAGGAACTCGGCCGTCTTGTCCTTGGCCTCCTGGCTGCTGTAGAGCTCATCGACGTGCTTGGCGTACTTCTGCTCCAGGCGGTTGATCACCTCGTTGGCGCCGTCGGGGTTCTTCTTGTAGAGGTAGTCGGAAATCTCGACGAGCGAGTTGGTGGTTCCCGACATGGCAGAGAGCACCACGAACACGGGCTCTGCTGACTTGGTGACGAGCTTGGTCACCTCTTTCATTCTCTGTGGCGTGCCTACTGAGGTACCGCCGAATTTCATGACTTTCATAAGCGTATATTTTTTGTGTTCCTATATTTCTACATTTTTTTGTATTCCTTCCTCAGATTTCTTGCCGCTCGGCATAGCGTACGGTTATCTCGTCGGTATCGGGCTCGTCTACGAGCTGTATCTGGTTGAAGTCGTTGGTGACCTCCTCCATGTGGCCGGCCACGCAGCGGTAGACGATGCCCGGATACTTGTCGAGCAGGGGCATGTTGTGGGTGGTCATCACGATGGCCGTTCCCGTCTGCGATATCTGGCGGAGCAGCTCGATGATGTTGGTGGCCGTCTCGGGGTCGAGGTTGCCCGTAGGCTCGTCGGCGATGATGAGCTTCGGCCTGTTGAGGATGGCCCGCGCGATGGCCGCGCGCTGCTGCTCGCCGCCCGAGAGCTCGTGGGGCATCTTGTCGGCCTTGTCCTGCATGCCCACGTCGGTCAGCACCTCGTTGATGCGGGCGCTGATGTCCGACTTGTTCTTCCAGCCCGTTGCCTTCAGCACGAATTCCAGGTTCTTGTAGATCGTACGGTCGCCCAGCAGCTGGAAGTCCTGGAAGATGACTCCCATCTGCCGTCGCAGCCCGGGTATGTCCTTGCGTCGCAGGCTGAGCAGGTCGTAGTCGAACACGGTGGCCTTGTCGGCCTCCGTCATGTCCAGTTCGAAGTAGAACGTTCTCAGCAGCGAGGTCTTGCCCGACCCCACACGCCCGATGATGTAGACGAACTCGCCCTCGTCAACGTGGAAGTTCACGTTCTCCAGCACACGGATGCCGTGTCGCTGGTAGATGTTCGCATTCTTGTATTCAATCAGCACGGCTTTATAATTCTTCAGTTCTTCAATTATTATTTTTCATTCTTTACTCCATCTCCCCCTTGGCCTTGGCCGTGCGGCGCTTCTTGTCCCAGTCGGGGTCGTGGCGCTTCTGCAGCTCCAGGGCGATGTCCTCGATGCGGAGCCCCTTGCTGGTGAGCAGCACGATGAGGTGGTAGATCAGGTCGGAAGCCTCGTAGATGAGTTTCTCCTTGGTGCCGTTGGTGGCTTCGATGACAGCCTCGAGGGCCTCTTCGCCCACCTTCTGGGCTATGCGGTTGATGCCGTCTTTGAAGAGCGAGGTGGTATAGCTGCCCTCGGGCATCTCCTCGTGGCGGCGATCGATGAAGTCTTGCAGCTCGGTGAGGAAGAGCAGGGGTGACTGCTCGTTCTGCTCGCCCCAGCAGGTGTCGGTGCCCTTGTGGCAGGTGGGGCCGTCGGGATGGGCCTTGACCAGTAGCGTGTCGTTGTCGCAGTCGGCCTTGATGCTCACCAGGTGTAGGTAGTTGCCGCTGGTCTCGCCCTTCGTCCACAGGCAGTTTCGGCTGCGGCTCCAGAAGGTTACCTTCTTCGTGCTGACGGTCTTCTCGTAGGCTTCCTGGTTCATGTAGCCCAGCATCAGCACATTCTTGGTGATGGCGTCCTGTACGATGGCGGGAACGAGGCCGCCGCTCTTTTCAAAATCTATTTTCATCTTCTCAATCGTTATTTCGTTATGTCGTTATTTCGGTATTCCGTTATTCCGTTATTTCGTTATTTCGAGGCTTTCTTGTCAGAGCCTTACGTTGATGCCCTCGCTCCTGAGGTACTGCTTGAGCTCAGGGATGGGAATCTCGCCGAAGTGGAACACGCTGGCGGCAAGGGCTGCGTCGGAGTGGCCTTCGATGAAGGCGTCGCGGAAGTGCTCCTTACGGCCTGCGCCGCCGCTGGCGATGACGGGTATGGACAGCGTGTCGGCCAGCCGGCGAAGGGCCTCGTTGGCGTAGCCTTCCTTCACGCCGTCGTGGTTCATCGAGGTGAACAGTATCTCGCCGGCGCCTCGCTCCTGTGCCTCGTGGGCCCACTCGAAGAGTCCGCGCTCGGTACGCTCGCGTCCACCCTTCAGGTAGCATTTCCATCCGTCGGCGTCGAGGCGGGCGTCGATGGCGCAGACGCATACCTGGGAGCCGAACCGTGAGGCAATCTCGCTGATGAGCTCCGGCCGCCGGATGGCGGCGCTGTTGACGCTCACCTTGTCGGCTCCGGCGTAGAGCAGGCGCTCCACGTCGGCCAGCTCATTGATGCCTCCGCCTACGGTGAAGGGGATGTTGATCTCGCGGGCCACGCGGGTTACCATCTCCGTGAAGGTCTTGCGGCCCTCGAAGGAGGCTGTGATGTCGAGGAAGCACAGCTCGTCGGCTCCCTGTTCGCTGTAGGCCTTGCCCAGCGCCACGGGGTCGCCTGCGGAGCGCAGGTTGACGAAGTTGGTGCCCTTGACGGTCTCACCGTCCTTCACGTCCAGGCAGGGTATGATGCGTTTTGCCAATCCCATGACTATTTTACCATTTTACTATTTTACAATTTTACTATTTCTCTCAGGTCGATGCGGCCCTCGTAGATGGCCTTGCCGAAGACGACGGCGGGGATGCCTGCCTCGTCGAGGTCTATGATGTCCTGCTTCGACGATACGCCTCCGCTGGCTATCAGGTGCAGGCCGGGGTATGCCTGCATCACCTGGCGGTAGAGGCCGATGGCGGGGCCAGCGAGGGTGCCGTCCTTTGAGATTTCTGTGCAGAGCACATTCTTCACGCCTGCATCTACGTATCTGCGGAGGAAGGGCAGCAGGTCTTCGCCGGAGTCCTCCTTCCAGCCGTTGATGCTGATCTTGCCGTTGCGCACGTCGGCACCCAGTATCATCCGCTCGGGGCCGTACTTCTCCAGCCAGCCCATGAACAGCTCGGGGGCGGTAACGGCAATGGAGCCTACCGTCACCATCGCGGCTCCTGCTGCAAAGGCCTGCTCGATGTCGCCATCGGTCTTGATGCCGCCGCCGAAGTCTACGGTGAGCTTTGTCTCAGCCGAGATACGGCTGAGCACTTGGCTGTTGACGATGTGCCTCGACTTGGCGCCGTCGAGGTCTACCACATGGAGGCGCTTGAAGCCTATCTGCTCAAACTCTTTGGCCACATCGGCGGGAGAGTCGCTGTAGACGGTCTTCTGGTCGTAGTCGCCTTTTGTCAGCCTGACGCATTGGCCGTTGATGATGTCGATGGCGGGAATCAGCTCTATCATTTTTTACGTTATTTCGTTATTTCGTTATTACATTTCTACAATTCCAAGAAGTTCCTCAAGATCTGTTCGCCCACCTTTCCGCTCTTCTCGGGGTGGAACTGGCAGGCGTAGAAATTGTCCTTGTGCATCGAGGCGGAGTAGGGCAGTATGTAGTCGGCTGTGGCGATGGTGTGGGCACAGAGGGGAACGTAGTAGCTGTGTACGAAATACACGTAGCTGCCCTCGATGCCTTCCATCAGCGGCGAGCGGGTGTCGTAGAGGCTGTTCCATCCCATGCATGGCACCTTGTCCTCATGCCGCTCGGGCTGGAAGCGCTTCACCTCGGCGTCGAAGATGCCGATACAGTCCACGTCGCCTTCCTCTGAGTGGCGGCAGAGCAGCTGCTGGCCCACACAGATGCCGAACACCGGCTGCTTCAGGTCGCGTATCGTCTCGTCCAGCCTTCGGGCCTTCAGGTATTCCATCGCCCCCCGGGCCTCGCCCTGCCCCGGGAATAGCACGCGGTCGGCCTTCCTCAGCTGTTCCGGGTCGTCGGTGAGGGTGGGCTCGATGCCCATCCGTCTGAGGGCGTTGACCACTGAATAGATGTTTCCTGCGTTATATTTTACGATGGCTACGTTCATGGGTCAAGAGAAGATAATCGTTTTGTTCTTATAGGTGAGTATCTTGCGCTGGATATGCTTCGACACGGCGCGCGAGAGCACGATCTTCTCCAGGTCCTTGCCCTTGAGCACCAGGCTGTCGGGGGTGTCCTTATGCGTGATGCGTGCCACGTCCTGCTCGATGATGGGGCCTGCGTCGAGCTCTGCCGTCACGTAGTGGCTGGTGGCGCCGATGATCTTCACGCCGCGCTCGTAGGCCTGGTGGTAGGGCTTGGCGCCGATGAAGGCGGGCAGAAACGAGTGGTGTATGTTGATGATGTGGTGCGGGTACTCGGCTATCATCTCGTCTGAGATGATCTGCATGTAGCGTGCCAGCACGATAAACGAGATGTCCTCCTTCCTGAGCAGCTCCATCTCGGCCTGTTCCACCTCGGCCTTGTTGCTGTGGTCTTTCTTGATGCTCCACACGTAGTAGGGTATGCCGAACTGGTCGGCCACGTAGCGCAGGTCTTCGTGATTCGATACGATGCAGGGTATGTCGCAGTTGAACTCGCCTGCCTTCCAGCGGGCCAGCAGGTCGTAGAGGCAATGGCTCATCTTCGATACGAAGATGGCCATCCGGGGCCGCTTGTCGCTATAGTAGAGCGAGAATTTCATCTGATAGCGCTGGGCATAGAGGGTCGTCAGGTAGTCGTACAGCTTGTCGCGGGGGATGAGGAATCCGTCCAGTTCCCACTCGATACGCATAAAAAACATGCCGTCGACCTTGTCTACATACTGGTCGAGATAGACAATGTTGCCCTTATTGTCTGTGATAAATTTCGTTACTTCCGAGATGATGCCCTGCTGGTCGGGGCAATGCAGAAGCAGTATTGCCGTTGTATCCATCTAATCTTTTTTCCAAAGTTTGAATTTCAGCGTGCAAAATTACAAAAAATAATCTGTTTCACCAAATTTATTTAGAGGAAACTGGCTCGATGGATTTCTTGCTTGATTTCTTGCGTTTTTTCTTGCCCGACGAGAAGAGGTCGCCCAGGCCGTTGAAGTCCTTCTTCATGATCAGGCCGATGCCCTGTGTGTTGAGCGACGACTTGGTGAAGTATCGGTCGTTGGTCTGGTTGTACATTTTCAGCGAGAGGTTGCCGTTGGGCAGCAGCAGGTACTGTATGTCGAAGTCGCCAATAAACGAGGGCGTGGCCTGCTTGGCATTGTCGCGGTAGCCAAACTGTCCGTTGAGCAGCAGGCGGTTGTTGAGCATGCGCCCGCTGATGGTTCCCTCATATTCGGCGTTGTGCCAGCCCTCGTTGCCGGTGGAGATGTTGGCCCCGATGTTCCAGTTGTCGTTCTTGATGACGGTGTTGAGCAGATTGTTGATCTGTGTGGAGAGGGTGCCCGAGAGGAAGCTCTGCATGGCCAGCGACGTCTGGTCTTGCTGCTGGGCATCGGCGTTGTTCTGCGCCTGGTTGTAGAATCGTCCTATGGCCAGCAGGTAGAGCACCTGCTGGTTCATCTCCTGCTGCCCGTTGATCACCGAGCGCACCATCTGCTGCTCGTCGGCATTGACGGTGGGCATCTCCAGGTCGAAGTCCACCTGCGGGGCGTTGGGCTGTCCGCTGATATTCATCAGGCAGTTCACGCGGATGGTGTTCGAGGCAAACGAGTTGCCGATGTTCAGGTCTGTCAGGCTCACGCCGTTGACGGTATAGAGGGCCTGCAGGTTGAGCGCTGCGTTGTAGGGATCGCCTCCGAAGACGATGGTGCCGCCTCGGTTGAAGGTGAAGTTCTTCTGGATGATGTTTTGGATGGTCACCCCGTAGGTGCCGCGGTCCACGGTGTAGGTGCCGAACATGTTGAAGGGGCCCTTGTTGTAGAACTGGGCCCGGATGGCTCCCTCGCCGTTCAGGGTGATGTAGTCGTCGGTGTTGGCGTCCATCAGCAGCCGCAGGGTGGCGTCGGGGGTACAGTTGATGAGGAAGTTGATGTAGATGTCGGTGGGCGTGTCGGGCTCGGCAGAGCTGTCTCCGCCATCTCCGGATGATCTGGTTGCAGCCATTCCGGTATTTCCGGCGCTGCCCCAATGGATGAACTCCTGCTTCGAGATAGCGTCGGGCGAAGAGGCGTTATACACGAAGACCGTGTTCTTCTGTGGTGTCACGTCGCAGTCGATGGTCACCTCGCCCGGCCGCCCCTTGATGCTGACGTCGCCAGAAGCGAAGACCGTACCGTAGAAAGTGCCTTCGCCGAAATCCTTGAAGTCATAAGCCAGCAGGTTGTCGGCGTTGACTGCCAGGTCGAATGTCAGGTTGGTCAGGTGCTGGTGGTGTATACCGCCGCTGAGGGTGGCGCTGTTGCCGTAGCGGTCGGTCAGGGGTATGCCGTGCAGCTCTATCTCGTCGGGAATGAACACGATGGTGTCGCGATGCAGTTCGTATTCCGTGTTGAGGGGTGTCACCATAGCCTTTCCCTCCACCGTGAGCTGTCCTGTCAGGTTGATGTTGTCGAGTGTGCCTGCCAGCCTGAGGTCGCCGTCGGCATGGCCGGTGACGTAGCTCAGGAAGCTGTTGGTGAACGAGTGCATGAAGTCGATGTAGGTGCCTCGCGCGCCAAAAGCCAGGTCGATGGTGTTGTGGGTGGGCGATACGAAGCCGTTGATGAGCGTGATGGCCTCCGGGCCGTCGTTAGCTACGGCATCGATGTCTATCTGTTCCTTCTCCTTGTTCCATGCGGCATTGGCCAGGAGGGTCCCCATGCGTCCGTTTTCAAACTTGAAGTTGTTCACCGTGAGGTTGGTATAGGCCTCAAAGCTGTCGAAGAGCGAGCAGGCTGTGGCCTTGCCTGTGGCTTTTCCGCTGAACTCTACGGTGTGGAAGTCTACCAGGTCGAGTATGTAGGCCACCTCCACTTCGTTCAGGTCTACCGTCAGCGAGTCGTGGGCATACTTGCTGGCCCTGCCGTCGATGGTGATGTGCTGCTGGTGGTGGTGTACGTTGAAATGGTCTATCAGCAGGTTCTGCTCTGAGTAGAGGATGTCGGAGGGTTCCACGCTCCACACGGTGTCTCCCAGTATGATGTGCGACGGCTGTACCCTGACGTGCGCTTCGGGCTTCTGCTCCAGGTTGGTGTAGAGCCTGGTGATGGCATTCAGCTCTCCGCTCATGCGGTTGGTGGTTCGGCCGTCGTTCCAGCGGAGCGATGTCTTCAGGTTGTTGTCGGCTGCATCGGCATTCAGATTGATGTTCAGGCGGCTGTCGCTGGAGAGTCGGCTGGTGGTGAGCGAG
>Ga0310691_10006327_pt1 | contig 12643 bp, 7 predicted proteins | sample 176DNAGHGlowgp2_FD_203887 | JGI IMG/M metagenome (GOLD analysis project Ga0310691, IMG submission 203887) | Sheep rumen microbial communities from Palmerston North, Manawatu-Wanganui, New Zealand - 1766 DNA GHGlow gp2 (v2) (version 2) | ecosystem: Host-associated > Mammals > Digestive system >... | reverse complement strand
ACAGTTCGGCGGACAGCGTTTCGGAGAGATGGAAGTTTGGGCTCTCGAGGCTTACGGCGCAGCTCATACGCTTCAGGAGATACTTACCATCAAGTCGGATGACGTTGTCGGAAGAGTAAAGGCATATGAAGCCATCGTCAGAGGCCTCAATACGCCCGAGTCGTCAGTTCCCGAATCCTTTAAGGTTCTTCTTAAGGAAATGCAGGCACTCGGCCTTGACGTTTCGGTAATGAAGGACGGAGAGGTAGTCGAGATCAAGGAGAGCAGCGAATACGGCAATACCGATTTCCGCTCTATCATGAACGACGAGAGAGTGGCACCGAGCCGCAAGGAGCTTGCAGCATCCGGCTTTGATTCGCAGAGATTCAATTCAAACGGAGAGCTTGTTTCCGAATATGATTCGGATCAGGACCGTGATATGGACGATGATCTTGATATCGACGAGGCAAGCGCTGATGCATGGGACGCTTCAATGGCAGAAGAGGCCATGAAGCAGGATGCCACCGCATATCGTGATGATGACGATGATGACGATGATTTTTCTGACGAAGACTAATTAAAATGATTTTTGAAGGGAGTTTTTCACATGCCTGAAATAAGCAACGAGACTTATCAGCCTTTGGTATTTGACTCGATCAAGATAGATCTGGCCTCTCCGGAGAAGATCAGAGAATGGTCATACGGTGAAGTTACAAAGCCCGAGACCATTAACTACAGGAGTTTGAAGCCCGAAAAGGGCGGCCTGTTCTGCGAGCGTATTTTCGGACCCACAAAGGACTGGGAATGCTCATGCGGAAAATACAAAAAGGTTCATTACAAGGGGAATACACCCATCATCTGTTCCGAGTGCGGCGTTGAGGTAACAAAGTCAAATGTCCGCCGTGACAGAATGGGAAGCATAGAGCTTGTTTCCCCCGTATCACACATCTGGTATTTCAAGGGAGTTCCCAGCCGTATGGGACTTCTCCTTGATATCACGCCCAAAAAACTGGAGCAGGTACTCTACTTTGTTTCGTATGTCGTAACCGACAAGGGCACATCAAACCTTGCAAACTGCCAGGTACTCAGCTCTACCGAATATGACGAAGCAAAGAGACTCTGCGCCGAAGAAGGCACATATTTCACAGCCGAAATGGGTGCCGCAGCAATTCAGAAGCTTTTAAAGAGGATCGACCTTGACAAGGAGGCAGCAGCGCTTCGCGAGGAGATAGCAGCCTGCACAACTTCACAGAAGGAGCAGAGACTTGTCAAAAAGCTTGAAGTCGTAGAGGCTTTCCAGAAGTCCGGAAACCGTCCCGAGTGGATGGTGCTTGACGTTCTTCCGGTCATCCCTCCCGATCTTCGTCCCATGGTACAGCTCGACGGCGGACGTTTCGCAACATCCGACCTTAACGACCTCTACCGCAGGATAATAAACAGAAACAACCGTATGCGCATTGCCATCCAGCAGGGCGCTCCGGATCTTATCATAAGAAACGAAAAACGTATGCTTCAGGAGTCTGTTGACTCACTGTTTGACAACGGTCGCCGCGGCAAGCCGCAGACCGGTCCCGGAGGAAGAGCACTTAAGTCCCTTTCAGACCTTCTTAAAGGAAAGCAGGGACGCTTCCGTCAGAACCTTCTCGGAAAGCGTGTCGACTATTCCGGACGTTCGGTTATCGTCGTAGGACCCGAACTCAAGATCTATCAGTGCGGTCTTCCCAAGGAAATGGCCATAGAGCTTTTCAAGCCCTTCGTCATGAGGGAACTCACATTAAAGAAGATCGCAACAAACATAAAGGGCGCAAAGAAGATGGTAGAGCGCATGGAGGACTCAAGAGTCTGGGATGTGCTTGAAGAAGTCATCAAAGAGCATCCCGTAATGCTCAACCGTGCGCCTACACTTCACCGTCTCGGTATCCAGGCATTCGAGCCCATACTTGTAGAAGGTAAGGCTATAAAGCTTCACCCCCTTGTATGTACAGCGTTCAACGCCGACTTCGACGGAGACCAGATGGCAGTGCATCTTCCTCTTTCAATGGAGGCACAGGCAGAATGCCGTTTCATGCTTCTGTCGCCCAATAACCTCCTTAAGCCTTCCGACGGAGCACCCGTTGCCGTACCGTCACAGGATATGGTCCTCGGTATATATTATCTTACCCAGGAACGTCCCGGCTCAAAGGGAGAAGGAAGATATTTCCACAATTTCAACGAAGCAGTGCTTGCCTTTGAAAACAAGGACATCACCTTCCATTCGCGCATCAATGTCCGCATGACAAAGACCATGCCCGATGGCAGGGAAGTAACAGGCATTGTAAACAGCACCTACGGAAGATTCCTCTTCAACGAGATCATTCCTCAGGATCTTGGAAATGTCAACAGACAGATCCCCGGAAACGAGCTTCTTCTCGAGATCGACGAACACGTAGGAAAGAATCAGTTAAAGAAGATCCTCGGCCAGGTCATCAATGTGCACGGCGCTACCATTACAGCCGAAGTGCTTGACCGTATCAAGGCTATGGGATACAAGTATTCAACGCTTGCCGCTCTTACGGTTTCGGTCAGCGATATGATCGTTCCCGCAGAAAAGCAGCAGATGATAGAGGATACTCAGGCTCTTGTTGACAAGATCGGCAAGAAGAAGCAGAGAGGTCTTTTAAAGGAAGAAGAGCGTTACAAGGCAGTCATCGAAGCATGGAAGAAGACCGACGATGCTCTTACAAAGAAGCTGCTTGATAACCTTGATCCTACCAATAACCTTAAGATGATGGCCGATTCAGGTGCCCGTGGTTCCGACAAGCAGATCAAGCAGCTTGCAGGTATGCGTGGACTTATGGCAAACACCACAGGTCAGACCATCGAACTTCCTATCAAGTCAAACTTCCGTGAAGGTCTTGACGTTTTGGAATACTTCATCTCGGCTCACGGTGCACGTAAAGGTCTTTCGGATACAGCTCTTCGTACAGCCGACTCCGGTTATCTTACAAGACGTCTCGTAGACGTTTCCCAGGAGATGATCATCAAAGAAAAGGACTGCTGCGAAGAAAAGATCGCAAAGTTCGGTCCCGAAGCTATTCCTTATATGGAGATAAAAGCCATTACCGAAGGAAGCGGCGAAAAGATCACCGTTACCGAAAAGCTTGAGACACGTATGCGCGGCAGATTCATCGCCGAAAGTATCTACGATCCCGATACAGGCGAGAGGATAGTAAAGGCTAACCACATTCTTACACCCGCAAGAGTTGCCGCAGTTATGTCAGCATTCGCAAGATGTGCAGGAAACGGCAAGGAAGGCGCAGAATACGAAGGCCCCAAATACGAGATCTCAACAGGTGAGCTGAACCAAAACCGCAAGGAAGTAAGACAGCCCAGGGATTCCGTAAAGATCAGGACCATCTTAAGCTGTAAATGCAAGGGCGGCATCTGTGCGAAGTGCTACGGAACCAACATGGCTTCCCAGCAGCTCGTTCAGGTAGGCGAGGCAGTCGGAATCATTGCTGCCCAGTCCATCGGTGAGCCCGGTACACAGCTGACCATGAGAACCTTCCATACCGGTGGTGTGGCAGGTGGCGACATCACTCAGGGTCTTCCCCGTGTAGAGGAGATTTTTGAGGCCAGAAGGCCTAAGGGTATGGCTATCATATCCGATTTCGCCGGAATGGCAGAGTACCGCGATACAAAGAAGAAGCGCGAGATCGTTGTCACAAGCGACGAGACAGGCGAGACAAAGACATATGTACTTCCTTACAATTCACATCCCAAGCGTGCCGAGGAGTTCTATCATGTAGAAGCAGGTGAACCTCTTACAGAAGGTTCCGTTAACCCTCATGATATCATTGCCATCAACGGTGTGCGTGCGGCTCAGGATTATATGATCCGTGAAGTACAGAAGGTTTACCAGTCACAGTCGGTTGATATCGCAGACAAGCATATCGAGATCATCGTTCGCCAGATGCTTAGACGCGTTCGCATCGACGAGCCCGGAGATTCCGGATACCTTACCGGAAACACCATGGACTTCCTTGATTTTGAGACCATGAACGAAGAGCTTATCGCTCAGGGCAAGACACCTGCTGTCGGAACAAGAATACTTCTCGGTATCACCAAGGCGGCACTGAACCATGATTCGTTCCTTGCGGCAGCATCATTCCAGGAGACCACAAAGATCCTTACCGATGCGGCTATAAAGGGAAAGATCGACAATCTTTCGGGACTTAAAGAGAACGTTATCATAGGAAAGCTTATCCCCGCAGGTACGGGTATGAGCAGATATGAAAACGTAAGACTTTCTACCGATATAGAGATAGAAAGGGAAGAAGCTGAAAAGAAAGCATTCGACGCAGCCTTTGCAAAGGCGATGCAGGAAGCTAAAAATTAATGTTTTTTCCGGATAAGGGGGATATTTTCCCCCTTATCTTTATTTTTCTATTGACAAGTTCATATCTTTTAAATATAATGTGTTTTACGTGTCGCTTTGCGATGCTTTCTTTTGCACGCAAAAAAGGGAACAACCGGCCCGCGGACACACAACAAAGTTTAAAATCGACAGGAGGTAAAAGGATGCCCACATTTAACCAGTTAGTAAGAAAGGGTAGACAGACAGCTGAAAAGAAGAGTACAGCACCTGCTCTGCAGAAGGGATACAACTCACTTCAGAAGAAGCAGACAGATCTTTCCGCTCCTCAGAAGAGAGGCGTTTGCACAGCAGTTAAGACAGCTACCCCTAAGAAGCCTAACTCAGCTCTTCGTAAGATCGCCAGAGTGCGTCTTTCAAACGGAATCGAAGTAACAAGCTATATCCCCGGAGAAGGTCACAACCTTCAGGAGCACAGCGTTGTTCTTATCCGTGGAGGCCGTGTTAAGGATCTTCCCGGTACACGTTACCACATCGTAAGAGGTACACTTGATACAGCAGGCGTTGCTAAGAGACGTCAGGCTCGTTCCAAGTACGGCGCCAAGAGACCTAAGGACGCAAAATAATCTAATCATTTTTTAAATAAGACATCGAATAATTGTGCCGGCATTCGAACACAGGCCTTCTGACGGTTGCAGATAGAGCAAAGAAACAAGAACCGCGCGCGAACACAAAAAAAGTGAGTACCGATGATCTAATTATCATTAATTAAGGAGGGAAGGAACGTGCCACGTAAAGGACATATCCAGAAAAGAGACGTATTAGCAGATCCCATCTACGGAACAAAGGTTGTTACAAAGCTTATCAACAACATCATGCTTGACGGTAAGAGGGGAGTTGCTCAGAAGATCGTTTATGGCGCATTTGAAAAGGTCGAGGCAAAGACCGGAAAGCCCGCAGTAGAGGTTTTCGAAGAGGCCATGAACAACATTATGCCACTTCTCGAGGTTAAGGCCAAGAGAGTCGGCGGTGCTACATATCAGGTTCCTATCGAGGTTAAGGCTGACAGACGTCAGGCTCTCGGCCTCAGATGGCTTACAATGTTCTCACGCAAGAGAAGTGAAAAGACAATGGTCGACAGACTTGCAAACGAGATCATGGATGCAGCAAACAACACGGGTGCTGCCGTAAAGAGGAAAGAAGATATGCACAAGATGGCAGATGCAAACAAGGCATTTGCTCACTACAGATTCTAATCATCTGTCGGGTAGAATAAGGAGGAAAATACCTTGGGTAGAGAATATCCGCTTGAAAGGACCAGAAATATCGGTATCATGGCTCACATCGATGCCGGTAAGACCACACTTACAGAGCGTATCCTTTACTATACCGGTGTTAACTATAAGATCGGTAATACACATGAAGGAAATGCCACAATGGACTGGATGGAACAAGAGCAGGAAAGAGGTATAACCATCACATCCGCTGCTACTACATGCCACTGGACATTGGAAAAAGAAACAAAGCCCATGGAAGGCGCTTTAGAGCACCGTATCAACATCATTGATACCCCCGGACACGTAGATTTCACCGTAGAGGTTGAAAGATCGCTTCGTGTACTTGACAGTGCTGTCGGAGTCTTTTGTGCAAAGGGCGGCGTTGAGCCCCAGTCTGAAAATGTTTGGAGACAGGCTGATACATACAACGTTCCCCGTATGGCATTCATCAATAAGATGGATATTTTGGGCGCCAACTTCTACGGCGCCGTAGATCAGATCAGAAACAGGCTCGGAAAGAACGCCATCTGCCTTCAGCTGCCTATCGGCAAGGAAGATGACTTCAAGGGCATTATCGATCTGTTCGAAATGCAGTCATATATCTACAACGACGATAAGGGTGACAACATAACCGTTGGCCCCATCCCTGAGGATATGGCTGATGAAGCAGAACTTTATCACGATGAACTCATCGAAAAGGTCTGCGAGCTCGACGACGACCTTACCATGATGTATCTTGAAGGTGAGATCCCATCAGTAGAGCAGATGAAAGCAGCTTTAAGAAAAGCAACATGTGAGTGCAGGGCTGTTCCTGTCTGCTGCGGTTCCGCATACAGAAACCGTGGTGTGCAGAAGCTGCTCGATGCAATTATCGAATATCTTCCCGCACCCACAGATATCCCTGCAATAAAGGGTGTTGACCTTGAAGGAAATGAAGTTGAGAGACACTCTTCTGACGAAGAGCCTTTCGCTGCTCTTGCATTCAAGATCATGACAGACCCCTTCGTAGGAAAGCTTGCTTATTTCCGTGTATATTCAGGTACACTCAATTCCGGCTCTTATGTGCTTAACGCAACAAAGGGCAAGAAGGAAAGAGTAGGACGTATCCTTCAGATGCACGCAAACAAGAGAATGGAGCTTGACAAGGTTTATTCGGGAGATATCGCTGCAGCTGTAGGCTTCAAGCTCACAGTTACAGGTGATACCATCTGCGATGAGCAGCATCCCGTTATACTTGAATCAATGGAATTCCCTGAGCCCGTTATCTCGATCGCTATCGAGCCCCTTACAAAGGCAGGACAGGACAAGATGGGTATCGCTCTTGCAAAGCTTGCTGAAGAAGATCCCACATTCCGCGTACATACAGATCAGGAAACAGGCCAGACCATCATCTCCGGTATGGGTGAGCTTCACCTTGAGATCATCGTTGACCGTCTCAAGAGAGAATTCCATGTTGAGGCAAACGTAGGTGCACCTCAGGTTGCTTACAAGGAATGCATCACAAAGGAAGTTACAGTCGATTCCAAGTACGCAAAGCAGTCAGGTGGACGTGGACAGTACGGACACTGCAAGGTCATCTTCACACCCATGGATCCGAACGGCGAGAAGACCTTCGAATTCGAAAGCACGGTTGTCGGCGGTGCTATTCCCAAGGAATACATCCCTGCAGTCGGCGAAGGTATCGAAGAGGCAACACAGGCAGGTATTCTCGGCGGATTCCCCGTTCTCGGTGTACATGCAAACGTATTCGACGGTTCATACCATGAAGTCGACTCATCTGAAATGGCATTCCACATTGCAGGTTCAATGGCATTTAAGGAGGCTATGCAGAAAGGCGCTCCTCAGCTCCTTGAGCCCATCATGAAGGTAGAAGTAACAATGCCCGAGGATTACATGGGCGACGTTATCGGAAGCCTTAATGCAAAGCGTGGACAGGTTCGCGAGATGACAGACATCGGCGGCGGCAAGATGGTAACAGCTTTCGTTCCGCTTTCAGAGATGTTCGGTTATTCCACAGAGCTTCGTTCTTCAACACAGGGACGTGGAAACTATTCTATGTTCTTTGAGAAGTATGAGCCCGTTCCCAAGAATGTTCAGGAGAAGGTACTCTCTGCACAGAAGGGAAAATAATACCTGGTTTCGAAGAAACCAGGGAGCCCCCGCCGGCTCAGAGGCGGCTTTAAAGAAATCCGAAGGATTTCTGTCCTTGCAACAGATTATTATTTAAACCTAAAATAGACTTGAAAAAAAAAGAATTATATCGTATAATCGGTGATAGTCTATTATAAAACTGCCCGTAGGGCACAAACTATTTATTTCTAGGAGGAAATACTAAAATGGCAAAGGCTAAATTTGACCGTACCAAGCCCCATTGTAACATCGGTACAATCGGACACGTAGACCACGGTAAGACAACTCTTACAGCAGCTATCACAAAGGTTCTTGCTGAGAGAGTACCAGGAAACGAGAAGGTTGATTTCGAGAACATCGACAAGGCTCCCGAAGAGAGAGAGCGTGGTATCACAATTTCAACCGCACACGTTGAGTATCAGACAGCGAAGAGACATTACGCACACGTTGACTGCCCCGGACATGCTGACTATGTAAAGAACATGATCACAGGTGCAGCTCAGATGGACGGCGCTATCCTTGTAGTTGCTGCAACAGACGGTGTTATGGCTCAGACAAAGGAGCACATCCTCCTTTCTCGTCAGGTAGGCGTTCCCTACATCGTTGTATTCCTTAACAAGTGCGACATGGTAGACGACGAAGAGCTTATCGAGCTCGTTGAAATGGAAGTTACCGAGAAACTTGAAGAGTACGGATTTGAAGGCTGCCCTATCGTTAAGGGTTCAGCTCTTAAGGCTCTTGAAGATCCCTCAAGCGAGTGGGGCGACAAGATCATGGAACTCATGGATACAGTTGACAGCTATATCCCCGATCCTATCCGTGAGGCTGACAAGCCTTTCCTTATGCCTGTCGAGGACGTATTCACGATCACAGGTCGTGGTACAGTTGCTACAGGTAGAGTAGAGCGTGGAACCATCCACATCAACGAAGAAGTTGAGATCGTTGGTGTTAAGGAAGATGTTCAGAAGACAACAGTTACCGGTATCGAAATGTTCAGAAAGCTCCTTGATGAAGGACAGGCCGGCGACAACATCGGTGCTCTTCTCCGTGGTATCAAGAGAGAGGACATCGTTCGTGGACAGGTTCTCTGCAAACCCGGTTCAGTAAAGTGCCATCACAAGTTTACTGCTCAGGTTTACGTTCTTACAAAGGATGAAGGTGGTCGTCATACACCTTTCTTCAACAACTATCGTCCTCAGTTCTACTTCAGAACAACAGACGTTACAGGCGTTATCAACCTTCCCGAAGGAACCGAGATGTGCATGCCCGGTGATAACGTTGAAATGACAGTTGAACTTATCCATCCCGTTGCTATGGAGCAGGGACTTCGTTTCGCTATCCGTGAGGGTGGTAGAACAGTTGGTTCAGGTTCAGTTGTAACTATCATTGAGTAATTAAATTTCGAGCGCTGCGGCATGCCGCAGCGCTTGTTTTGTAAGAATAATTTTACTTGATTTTTCAAACAAAGAATGGTATCATTTTATTACAGAAGGAGTTGATGTACTCCTTGGGCTGGTCGCAAGACCCGGGTCCACCAAACGGCGGGTAAGACACCCGCCATTTTTGATTTTTATGTTGTTTCAAAGAAAGAAACAGAGGAACAAATTGAAAATGCAGTTCGATTCTTGAATGAAATAGATGGATTACTGCAGAAAATGTAAAGATAGAATAAATATGAGGGGCTGTAGCCCCTCATATTTATTCTACATGAAAAACTCTTCTGAGATCCTCATCCGTCTGCAGAACTTCTTTGGCTCTGCGGCGGTAGATCTCCTCGTGGAGATATGTGTATCTTGCAGGTTTCATTGAAGAAGCGAGATCTATGACCGAAAGGTAATCGTCCAATGTTTTTGGGAGTTGCATTTTTTAAAAATACATTGTATTATGAAAAAAAATAGGAGGTGGTGTTATGAGAAAAAAAACAGCTGTTGTTATTATGCTGCTGGGGGCGTGCTTGGGCGTGGGTTGTTCCCAAAGTGGCAGTGATGTCTTGACCACGGGAAGTGTTGCAAATAATGAAGAGACAATGGCTGCAACCGTTCCATACGAAAATACTGAATCAGCTTATGGGGATGATATAACTACAACAGAAGAAGATATCGACACCACTCAAGATGATATTTCGAACGGAGATTATAATACATGGGCTGAGATAATCTATCCTGCAAGAAATGAAGAAGCATTACGACGTCAATTCTCCCACTATCTGTCGGGGGATGATTTGGAAAAAGAGATATCAATGTATCCTGTATATTTGGATCAACAGAGAAAAGAACTTATGGACTATGCCGAAGCTATGGAGAACGATGGAAACAGTCGGACGGACGTGATGGCATTCCTTGATAAGGTGATAACAGAGTTCCCTACGCTTGATAATAGGCAGGAGGAGCTGTTTTGGAATAAGTATGATGAGCTGAAAAACAATATTTCCGAAGATAGTATATATTCTCTGTATTTGGCAGCATATTATGTCTCTCTGGGACGAGAGGAAGAAAAATTGTCTGTGATATTAGGAATAAACTCAGATAAGGCGATAGCTCGATTTGGAGGACAGTGGAGCGATGTTACGGAGGTTTGCTATGAAACTTCTCTCGGAACACCAAATAAGGAAAATATTATAGATGGTGTCTTTCCTGATGGAGCATGTTTAGGAAAAATAACGGCATCTGATATATTGGAATTGGCAACCCAAGGAGAGATAAAGAAGATCTGCCATGTTTTGGAAGATACCGTAGATAGGCCGACTTTATCATTTTTATCGGGCACAGGAATCGAACATATGCCGATAGAAAAGTGCGCAATGTGTTATATGAAATATTATTCTTATGATGTTAGTCTTGAAGATGATTCGGTGATAGCTGTGGTACCCTTAATTCCGGATTGACAGTGAAAGGAGTAATTTGTAAAAAAACATATAAAAAGGCTGTTACAAATACATGATTGTAACAGCCTTTTGTCTATTTATTCTACATGAAAAACTCTTCTGAGATCCTCATCCGTCTGCAGAACTTCTTTGGCTCTGCGGCGGTAGATCTCCTCGTGGAGATATGTATATCTTGCAGGTTTCATTGAAGGAGCGAGATCTATGGCCGAAAGGTAATCGTCCATATCAAGGTCAAGGGTCTCGCAGTATTTTAAGAAGCCTGTCTCTGTAAGCACGCTGCGGACGCGCTTGTCGCGGTGTTCCTGTACGATGGCCATTATAAGAGTCGCTATGCCGACCTGTATACCGTGCAGGTTGGGCGTGGCGGCATATTTGTCAAGAGCGTGGGATATGAGATGTTCGCTGCCGCTTGTAGGAGCACTTCCACCGGCCACCTCGTTTGCTATACCGCTCATGGCAAGGGAGTCCAAAAGCTCCTTTAGGAAGTTTTCGTCATGAATATCATTAAAAGGTGTTCTGACAAAGCTGTTTACGGCTTTTTTTGCTATCATGACAGCCATGTCATTTATCTGGCTCACGCCGTGTTCGGCCTCGAATTTCCAGTCATAAAGCGCGGTGATCTTTGCGACCATATCACCTATGCCGGAATACAGAAATTTGGACGGCGCGGTCTTTATGACCTGGGTGTCGATGATTATTCCGTATGCCATGGATGCGGGTACGGTGGTTTTACGGCCTCTTACGTAAAGCGAGGCCGATGTGCTTGCAAAGCCGTCCGAAGATGAAGATGTCGGAACGCTTATAAAGGGCATCTGGCGTAGAAACCCCATATATTTTGCTGCATCTATAACCTTGCCGCCGCCGATTCCCGCAACAGCTTTGGTGCCTATGGGCAGTGAAAATGCGATGGATGTGACCTCTTCTATATTTACATCATCAAGCTCTCTGTATCCCATGACCTTTATGCCGGCATCGGACAGTGACCTTAAAACTGTGTCTCCGAAAAGCTCTATAAGACCGTTTCCAAAAAATATGACTATCCTGTCAAGACCGTGCTTTTTAAGGTTTTCACCCATTGAGGAAAGGGTGCCGCTGCCTATGTCAAGGATGCTTGGTATCGAGATATAGCTTCCGTTTTTAAGATTCATACTTTACCTCCGATCAGTGGTTATAAGGCAATTATAATACGCGATATGAAAAATGGCAAATACATTATTGAAAGCGGCCGAATGATCAAAAACACTGCTTTTCGGCAGTTTCAAAGTTTTGTGTTGCTAAAAGCATATAAAAGATGCTATAATGTCATGATTACAGGGAGGTGGCCATGAAAAAATACTTAAAAAGCATTTTCTTTGCGGCACTGTTAACAGCGGCCTGTTTGCTTACGGGCCTTAAAGCTTCATATGCAGACGAAGGCTTTGTTATAGACGGCAGCGTACTGACAGCTTATACCGGCACGGAAACCATTGTGACAGTCCCTGCGGGAGTTACAAAGATAGGTGACAGGGCATTTGCGGGAAACAAGACCTTGTCTTCGGTTACTTTGCCCGGAAGCGTAACGGAAATAGAGGCAGCAGCTTTTTTTGACTGCACCGCGCTTAGCAGCGTGCAGCTTGGAAACAGTCTTAATACTATTGGCAGCTTTGCTTTTTGCGGCTGCAGAAAAATAGAGAGTATTTCGCTGCCTGACAGCGTTACCGTTATAGGCGATGATGCCTTTGCGGGATGCTCCCTTTCGTCCATAAAGCTTCCGGCATCACTAAAAGTGATAGGAAACGAAGCTTTTTTGAATAATAAGGAGCTTGATAAAATAACCCTTCCGGAAGGTTTTGAGACCCTCGGAGACAGCGCATTCGAAGGTTGCGGTAACGTAACGGATATTTATATCCCAAAGACCATTACCCATATAGGCGTTGCGTTCCCCTTTTATGAAGGAAGGCTGAACGTGTATTACGGCGGCAGCAAGGATGACTGGGGAAGGGAGGATATAGCACAGTCGGCGCTTGTCTGGGGCGAAGA
>Ga0310691_10006326_pt1 | contig 12644 bp, 3 predicted proteins | sample 176DNAGHGlowgp2_FD_203887 | JGI IMG/M metagenome (GOLD analysis project Ga0310691, IMG submission 203887) | Sheep rumen microbial communities from Palmerston North, Manawatu-Wanganui, New Zealand - 1766 DNA GHGlow gp2 (v2) (version 2) | ecosystem: Host-associated > Mammals > Digestive system >... | reverse complement strand
ACTTTTCGATTATTAGGGGTGGTACACTTTTCAGTTACAATCTACACAAAAACTGCATATATATACAGTTGAAACGGCGCGCGTTTTGAAAAAAACGCGCGCCGTTTTTAGAAAAACGGACGTTGATTTTTTCAAGACGGACGCCGTTTTTCCGGAGGTGAAGAAAGTTTTACAAAACAGCCCTTTTGTCTGTATAAATATACGTTTCGCTGTGTTTTTATGCATTTTGCCGTTTTTGAGCCAGCCATCCGTCATCCGTCAGGCATCTGTCAGCTCATAAATGTCAGTAAATCATTATGTTATGCGAATTTCTGACGGATGATGGGTGGCAACTAAAATAAAAACTGCAAACACAACTTTCTTCACAACGTTATCTTATAACTACTTTTTTGCCGTTGAGTATATAGACACCCTTCGTGCGCCGGTCTACGGCTTGCCCCTGCAGGTTGTAGTATCGGCCGTTGGTGGCGGGCTGTACTGCCTGTACTTCGCTGATGCCCACGGGACCTATGAGGCTGTTGATGTCGCTCAGCACGCGGCTGGTGCGCTGCGGGAAATAGCTATCCAGCAGCCGCCGGCGCTCAGCCATAAACTGGTTGTCGACGGTGTATAGCTGTCCGCGGCTCTGGTAGGGGTGCACGTCGCGGCGGTAGTCGCCCCATCGCGCCGCCTCGGTGTAGATGGCCGTGGAGATGGTGTTATACAGGCTGTCCCACACGGCCACCACGGCCTTGGGACCGAGCATGCCGTTGTCGCTGAGGAGCTCCTTGGCGCGGTTCATGTATTGGCGTGCAAACTGTCCGTTCTTGATGAGGCGGGTAAAGATGCCCGTCGGCGAGTCCAAACCGTCATCCTTCTTGAGGTTGTTCTCGTTGACATTGTCGAAGATCAGCTCCGTGTCCCAGCATAGGAACTTGAATCCCTCGCCCGCGTTTCTCCGGCGTATGGCATACCAGTTGTGGTGGGCCCAGTCGGTGTTGCCGCTATACTGGTTGATGAGCATGTAGTCAATGAACTGGCCGATGTTGAGCAGCGTGTCCAGCTGTTCGTAGGCAGTCTGGGCGGTGGCAGCATTGGACGAGGCGGCACGGTTGACGGTCTCTGTCATCAGGTGCCACGCGTCGAGGTTGCCGTCGGCGGCTTCCAGGTGGTTGCCGCCCTCCTCCTCAATCTTCACCACGTCGATGTCGTCTTTGTCGCCGCCGAGATAGGCCTCGCCAAACTTGTCGTCAACGCGCTCTGCAATGTTATACAGTCCCCAGTACATGCCGTTGAGGAAGAGGTGTACATAGGCTGCCTTCACGCCCCATCCACTGATGTGCTCCTGCATCTTGCGGGCCCATACGTCGCGGCTGTACTGGGTCTTCTGGCGGTTGCCCTCGTCCCAGTGCTGCCAGCTGTTGCCGAAGTGGCAGCGCAGCACGAACTGGTCAATCTTCTTGGGGCTGCCGTCGCCGAAGAGCGGATATTTCAGCGACTTCTGCCCATACTCCGTCTTGAAGACCACGCGCAGCGAGTGCTTGGGATTCTTCTCTGCCAGTCGGCCGTGGCCGCCATGCAGTCGCACGCCGCAGGGTGCACTCATGTCGTGCTGCTGCGGTCCGCCGAAGAGTTCGACGCTGGCGCGGCGCGTCCAGCCGTTGCCGGTATTGTCGCCCACCGGCGGACCGGTGAAGATGTAGATACCGCCGCGGTCGGCGTCGTTCTCATGGCTGAAGAGATTGCCCGGGGCTGTGACGATGTTGAGTATAGGCAGGCTCTTCAAACCGTCGATTATCTTCTGGCGCAGCGTGGCGTCGGTGGTCATCTCCGGGTCCATGCCGTAGTCGGCCTTGGCGGTGCCCCCTATCTGAGTGTACTTGCCCCACTCCGCGGGGTAGCCCTCTGGCGCGTCGGGCTGGCTGAGCACGGAGCCTACAAAGATATAGCTTGCCGTGGCTACGGGCGACAGCTTGCCACCGTAGACTTCAGCTGCCCTAAGCACGGTGGTCTTGTCGATGGTGAGGGGCGCCGTATATAGCTGGCTCGTAGCCGTCGGCTCGCTGCCGTCGGTGGTATAGCGTATGGCTACGCCCGGCGTGCCGCTGATGGCTACGGTGAGCGTGCCGCCGTCGTAGAGACCGTGGGGCTGTGAGAAGGTGGGTGCGCTAAGCTCGATGTCAGGCATGTTGACGCCGCTGATGGGCAGCACGGCGTCGTTCAGCTGCGGCGGATAGTAGCTCACGCTGCCGCTGCCAGTGAACGTCACCTCGCCCGCAGCCACTACCAGCAGCGGACGGCCGGCAGGGGCGGTGGTCACCTCCTCGGGCTGCAGGTCGTTGCTGAGGGTGTAGACCCTCGCGCCGGAGGGCACCGAGGCCTCAAAGGGCAGTGTGACGATATGCTGACCGCTGACCATGCAGGTGTATGCGGCCGTGGCGGCGGTGAACGCCTTGGCGGGGCGGAAGGTGCCTGCCGCCTCGTTGACGGCGAGCGACGCACATTGGCCGTCCTTCACCACGTTGTCTCCCGTCAGGGGGCTGTCGGCGGCGGCATATACTATCTTGTTGCCGCTGAGCCAGGGTAGGGTGGAGGGCAGCTCTGTCACTTTTGTCATGTCGATGCTGGTGCAGCCGGGGGCGCTGCTCACGTCAAGAATATTGCTGTCGTCGGCTACGTATGCGCCGCTGAGAGTGGCGGCAAAGAGACTGGTGCCGCGGGTGAGGTAGACATCGCCGAAATTGATGGTGAGGGTCGACGACCAGTTGTTGCAGGTCATACTGATGAGTCCCCGGCAGCCGTCTTTCAGCGTAGCCTCTGAGAGGTCGAACACCAGGTCGAAGTTCTCGCGGCGGTTGTAGTCGATGGTGCCGTAGTCGTGGGTAGCCACCTGGCCCTGGGCGTTGACATAGGTCAGCGTGGTAATCGACGATGTATAGTTCAGCGTGCTGCTGACGCTGTTGACGTGCATCACCAGCTGCTGGTAGCTGTCGTCGAGGGCGACGTAGCCGTAAGCGGCGTTGGTGCGCGCCGAGATGAGTGGCGTGTTATGGTCAAACTTCCTTGTCGTGCCGCTCATCTTATAAGTGGTGCCGAAGGTGGTCTTCGTGGCGGTCATATCGTCCAGTCGGTCGAAGCGCTGCAGCTTACACTGCATATTGGAGGGCTGGCGGTCGTGGCTGCGCACGAAGAGCAGCGTGGCCACGCTCTGGGCGGCGATGGTGGCTGTGGGTCGGCAGGTCTCGCCCTGCGGGGTGAGCGTCTGCTTGGTGAAGTTCGCTGACTTGCCGGTGGTGTAGAGCTCGCCGGCGGAGGTGTAGAACGGCAGGTCGGCTGTCAGCTCTACGGCGGCGTCGCTATTGTTTGCTACTACGGCCACCGCGGTGTCGCCCGATGCCGAGAGATAGGCCGACCCCTCAAGGGCTGAGCCACTGAAGGTGCCGTCGATGCGGGTCATGCCCGTGACGAAGTGCGCAAAGTGGGCCATCACGTAGCCGCGCTTGGTGACCACGCCGTTGTCGGTGCCGCGCTGGCCGTCGCCGAGCATGGCGTAGTAGCGCTTGGCGGCGTAGTGAATCCAGGCGTTGAAGTCGCCCAGCATGCAGGTGTTGATGGCGCGGAAGAAGTCGAAGAAGTCCTTCGTGAAGTCGAAGTTGCGAGTGTTGTTCTCTATCTCGTTCCAGTTGATGAGGTATTCGGTCATCCACAGCTCCTTACCTTTCTTTCCCAGCTGCTTGTAGGCCGACTGTATGCCGCCATACTGGTGGCCCCCGTAGATGTCGAAGCAATCTATCACGTCGCTCTTGTTTAGGGCGTTGGCATAGCTGTCGCTGACGGCCAGCGTCTCTGGGGCCATCACCTTGCAGCTGATGCTCTTGCCGTAAGTCCTAACAAACTCGGCTATCTCGCTGGCGCTCCACAGACAGCCGGCATACTGGGCGGGCCAGTCGGGTTCGTTCTGGATGGAGATGGCGTCAAGCTCTACGCCGTTCTGCCTGAGATACTGCACGTAGTCCTCCAGATACTTGGCGTAGTCGGCCCAGTACTCGCGCTTCAGGCTGCCCGTCGTGCCGTCGCTGTTCTTGGCGTTGATGGTGCCGTTGGTCTTCCATTCGGCGGGCTGGCCCCAGGGCGAGGCGAAGACGATGAGTCCGCGCTGCTTGGCGTTCTTGGCCGTCAGCAGCGACTGGCTCCAGGCGCTGCGGCCGATGGGTATGTAGAGGCGCATGATGTTGCAGCCCACGGTGCTGCCCTTGCCCCACACCTTGTTGATGTCGGTCGTCGACATGTGGTTATATGTAAACTGCGGCGAGCAGACGAAGCCGCCGAAACCGGTGATGCGCTGGTGGCGTTGCCCGGCATCCATTCTAAAAGTGGCACGCTGAGCCTGCATGGTGATGCAGCCCAGCGTGATCCACAATAAAGTTATTACGACTGAAAATCTCTTCATAGTCAATAGTTAATTACTTAAACAGTAGCGGTGCCATCTCCTTGAGGCTGCGGCGCCAGGTGAGGAACTCGTGGGCAGTGCCCTCGGAAATGTAGCCCACGGCGTTCAGGCCGGCGGCCTTCAGGGCCTCGGTACTCTGGCGGATGCCATCGGGACGCTCCTTGGAGCCGCAACTCTGGAAGATGAGCTTCACTTGGTCCTTCGTCTTGATGTCGCTGGGGGCATACTGTCCACCGCTGAGCAGTCCGTAGTAGCCGAACACCTCGGGGCGGCGCAGGGTGATGGTCTTCGTCTCCATGCCGCCCATCGATAGGCCAGCCATGGCGCGGCTGTCCTTCTTGGCGATGGTCATGAAGTTTTGGTCGATATAGGGCACGAGCTCGTCGACGAGCACCGTCTCAAACTCCTTAGCCGTGAAGCTGCCGATGCCGCCGAAGCGCACGTCGTTGGTCATGCCGTAGGTCATGACGATGATGAAGGGCTTGGCCTTACCCTCGGCAATGAGGTTGTCCATAATCAGGTTGGCGTGACCCTGGTTGCTCCAGGCCGTCTCGTCCTCGCCCCAGCCGTGCTGCAGGTAGAGCACTGGGAAGCGCTCCTTCTTGTTCTTGCCGTAGGTGGGCGGCAGGTAGACAAAGGCGCGGCGCACCTGCTTGGTACTTTCGCTCCAGAAGAGCACCTGGCTCACCTGGCCGTGGGGCACGTTCTTCAGGGCGTAGAAGTCCTGGTCGTGGGCGGGAATCTCGATGCCGCTCTCCCAGCGCGTGGAGCCGTAGTAGTTCATGGCGCCGGGGTCGTTGACGGTGCCGCCGTCGACGGTGAGGTGGTAGTAGTGGAACCCCTCGTCCATGGGGCCTTCGGTCTGGCCCACGAATGAGCCGTCGTAGGTCTTCTTCAGCTTCGTGCCGCCGCGGCCGCCGAGTCCGAGGCTGACGGTGACGTCCTTAGCCTCAGGCAGGTCGATGCGGAAGCGCACGTAGCCCTGAGAGTTCACCTGCGGATAGTCCTGGCCGGGCTGGTTCTTGGCAGAGGGCACGAAGTCCTCCTTCACGCCGTCCATCTCGGGGAAGGCCAGCTCGGGCTTGAAGGGAGCCTTCTGAGCCCCTTGCTGTGCGCGGCGACCCTGCTGCCCCTCAGGGCGCTGACGGCGGGCGGGGCGCTTGGGCATCTGCCAAAGTGGCGCCTTCATGTCGCGTATGTATTCGTAGGCCAGCTTGGGCTTATACTCGGTGTCGAAGGGCAGGGGATAGTTGTTCTGGCCCAGCCACGAGTCGCGGTCGCCGAGGTTCCAGAAGGTGACGCAGTCGATGACGTCCTTATGCTTGCGGAACACGCGGAATACACGCGCATACTGGTCGGCCAGGTGCTGCTTCACGCTGTCGGTCACGGTGACACCCTCGCGCGAGAACTGCAGCTGTCCGCCCATCTCCTCATTGACGCGGATGTCGAGCTCGGTGACGTGGATATGCTTCACCACCTGCTTGAACTTGCTGATGGCCTCGTCGAGCAGCTCTTCGGTGGGGAAGTAGATGTTGTAGTGGCCCTGCATGCCGATACCGTCGATGGGCACGCCGGCGTCTTTCATCTTCTTCACCATATTATATATACGGTCGCGCTTGTGGGGGTCTACGGTGCTGTAGTCGTTGTAGAACAGCAATGCCTTGGGGTCAGCCTCGCGGGCATACTGGAAAGCCTTGGCTATGAACTCATCGCCGCAGAGCTTGTACATAGGACTCTGGCGGTAGGGGTCCTGGGCGTTGGGGTCGTCGCTGATGGCCTCGTTGACCACGTCCCAGCAGTAGATAACGTCCTTATAGCGCGAGACGATGGTCTGGATATGGTTCTTCATGCGCTTGTAGAACACCTCCTTGTCGGTGACGCCGTCGTACATCCAGCGGCCTATCTGCGAGTGCCACATCAGACAGTGGCCACGCAGCTTGATGCCGTTCTGGCGGGCGAAGTTGGCTATGCGGTCGGCATTTTCGAAGTTGAACTGTCCCTCCTGGGGTTCCGTGGGTTCGGGCTTCATGTCGTTCTCGGCGGTCATGGAGTTGAACTCCTGCCTGACGAGGGCCTGCTGTTGGGCGTTAGTCACATTGCGCTGATTGACGGCCACGCCAATCATGAAATAATCTTTGTAGGCGTCTTTCAAGCCTTGAGCCCATGTGGGTGCGGCGGTGCTTAGGGCGAGCACGACGGCTAGGGCCATCTTAGTCATCTGTTTCATTGGTTTTTTTATTGGTTTTAAGTTGACGAGTAGACAAGTTGACGAGTGTGAGGGGTGTCTGTTTCCACAGTATCGGAAATGACGGTGCAAAGATACACAAAAGACGTGATATATGCGTTAGCTTACGTACCTCAATCTTTTCTTTATGTCTCAAACAACGCATAATAGATACTATTTGACAACAATCTTGCGCCCACCTTGTATATAAATGCCTGCCGACAAAGGTAACGCGACACGACGGCCAAGTAAGTCGTACACAGCGTTATCCTCGGCATTGGCGGGCGAGGCCGTCGGGGCAGCCGGATGGATGCCAGTAGTGAGCGTGCGGTGACGGAGAGCCGAGCGCACGGCATACCATGCAGGCTTCCTGGTCTCAGCGGCGGTATAGAGCAGCGGCGAGGAGTCGCTGCGCCATGAGTCATTGTCCTTGACGCCCCAGATGACCATGCCGGGGCAGTTGTCGTTGTTGAGCATGATGTCTGTAACGATACGATACCAGCGTGCCTGCTCCTCCAAGTCGTTGGCAGTGGTAGCTTTGATGCCCATGTCCAGTTCGGTGATGCTGCATTTCAAGCCCTGCTCGCCAAACCGGCGGATGGTGCGGTCAAGCATCACGGAGTCGATTTCGCCGACGGAGAAATGGCATTGCAGCCCGGCACCGTCAACGGGAATATTGTTGCTACGCAGTTTCATTATCAGGTTGTAGAAAGCCACGGCCTTGGCTGTGCCTTGCTGTTCCACGTCATAGTCGTTGAGATAGAGTGTGGCCGTGGGGTCAGCCTGATGGGCGTAGACGAAGGCCGAGTCGATGTAGTCGTCGCCGATGGCCCGTTGCCACACCGTAGGCCTCAGGTTGTAACCCTCAGGGTTGGTGCGCACGATGGTCTGGTCGTCGTCCAGACACTCGTTCACCACGTCCCACTCTGTCACCTGTCCCTTGAAGTGGTTCATGACGGCGGTAATGTGGCTCTTCATGATAGCCAGCGCCTCGGTGCGGCTCCAGTTCTTGTCGTTCTTCTTGCCGTCGCTCGACAGCCACTGGGGCTGCTGCATGTGCCATACGAGGCAGTGGCCGCGCATGGTCATGCCGTTGTTCTTGGCAAGGGTCACCAAGCCGTCGGCAGCGCCGAAGCTGAACTCTCCGCGCTGGGGCTGCAGGGCGTCCATCTTCATCTCGTTCTCGGCAACGAGCATGTTGAACTGACGGGCGCCCTCGTCGGCACCGGCTTTCCACGATGACAGGGCAACGCCGAGATGCTTGCCGTTCTGGGCGGCGTAGTGGCGCAGGGTGTTGAGGTCGGCACCATCGTCGATGCCGTCGTCGTAGAAGGCGCCCATCGTCGGCGTGTCGGGGGTGTCAGGATTGTCGGGGTTATCAGGATTGTCAGGGGTGTTCATCGATACCAGGCAAAGCACCACGCTATACGTGCCGTCGTGCTCCTGCTCCTCCAACTGCCACTGATAGCGCTGCGGCTGTTTCAGCACGAAGTGCCAGTCACCGGCCTGCGATGTTTTGGCCTGTGCGGTGAGCAGCGTCAGTCGGTCGCCCACCTTCAGACTGTTGTCGTCGCCAATGAGACTTACCTCAATGACCGGCATGAGGGTGCTCTCGGTGAAGTTCTGGCCAATGTTGAAGTATTTCACGTCGCCGCTGACGTTCAGGCGGTCATGCTCTGTGGCAGAGAATATCTTGAAGCGCAGTGTTGAGGCCGGCCGCACGTGGAGATTGGCTTTCTTTGTAGGCGTGGCGTAGTTGCTGATGGTGAGCGTGCCGGCGCTGATGCCCACCTCGTCGCCGCTGACTTGGAATGTACCTGGTTCCACGGTGCCGTAGTTGTCAACCGTGCCGCCGATGCTGCCCGTACCGCCCAGCACGCCTTGCCCGAAGACGTAGGCTATAGGGTCGGAGGCATCAGGACGTGCGCCAAGGGCTCCGCGCAGCTTCTTGGCCTCGGCCTCGGCACGGTCATTGGCTATTTGCACGCGGCCTTCCATAATACGCAGGGCACCGCTCAGGTAGTTGTTGTTGCCGGTAATGGTGTAGGTGCCGCTACCTTCCTTCACTATGCCCAGGGCTGTGTCGTCGCGATAGCTTGAGGGGGCAATGGTGCCTGCCAGCGTGGCGCTGGTGTTGAGGTGGCCCAGCAGATAGTAGGTGGCGCGCTGGTTTTTCATGTAGCCTTGCAGGGTGGAGCCTGGCTCCGTGTGTAACTCGCCGATGCGGAATCCGGCGCCGCTGGTGTTGGCCTCGGTGCAGATGGTAGCCCCCGCGTGCAGCAGCACGCGGTTGTTCTCCATTGATGTGTTCACCTTGCCGGCTTTCACATCGTCAAGGGCGTTGTCAGGCGTCGACGACTTGCCGCCATGAGCCAGCACCACGCCATAGAAGCCTGCCGCTGAGGAGTTCTCTTTGCGGGGATAGATATGTATGTCGCCCGTATAGCCCGTCCAGTTAGGCCAGGTCTTGCCGTTGGCGGTTCCTAAGTAGTCGCGCTCGCCGCCGGCATAGAGGTTCAGTGTGCCGTTGCCGGTGATGGTTGACGAGAAGTAGCAGTAGCGCGCCATCAGCACGTCGATGGCCTTTCCTTCAGGCAGCGAGATGTCGTTGCTGTAGCTGACGTAGCTCGACGAGGTGTTGTCGCCGCTGATGTCGATGACCTGATTGCCGGTGGGCAGTGCACTCTTGTAGGCCAGGGTTGTAGGTCCAACCACCAAGTCGGCCCATGCCTGGTCGGCAGTGTAGAAAGTCACCGTATACTGACCTTTCTCCGTCACTTCGAAGCTGTTGGTCAGCTGCGTAGTGCCTGAGAAGGAGTTGGAGGCCGTGTTACCAACGTTGGCCGTCGGAGTGAAGGTGTTGCTAAAAATCTCCTTTCCGGCGGTAGTTTCCACGGCAACTGTGACGGGCGAGAAGTCGGCACGGTTCCAGTTGCTGACTTTGTATGTCAGTTCGTAGATGCCAGGATGCAGCGTCAGCGTGGTAGTTGTGCTCTTGTCGGCAAAGCGCACGTAGCCCGCCTTCTTGTTGCTGGTGGTGTTGCGGGCATAGAGTCCCCAGTTGAAGTCGTGCTTGGCCCCGGTAAACTTGAACACACGGCAACCGCTGCTGTAGCCCGACGAAAAGCCTGTGCGCCGCTCGGCACCGTCGTAGGAGGCCCATCCCTCGGGCATGCTGTTCTCTGTAGTAAAAGTCTTGTCGAGCGAGTAGGCACCGGCAGGCTCCTCTACGGTGATGGTGATGGTGGAAGAGCCTGTCCGCCCTTCATCGTCGGTGACAACGGCCTTTAGCGTGTGTACACCTTTTGTCAGGGAAGTCAGTGTGTAGCTGTAGGGGGCCTTGGTGAGCGTGGTTAGCAGTGTAGTGCCGTCGAAGAATTCCACTTTGGCCACCTGGCCGTCAGGGTCGTCGGCATTGGCGTTAAGGGTGAGGGGCGGCAGTTCTGCCTGTCCGCCTAAGGTGATGTAGGTCAGTCCGTTGGTGGGTGAGGTAAACTGTATGGTAGGATTTTTCAAGTTTAGGGAGTATCGGCTACAGAACCGCCAGATCTCGTCGCCGGTGAACACTACGTCGTTAGACACCCAGTGTCCCTTGTCCTTCAGTTCCATCAGTACCACCTCGACGCCTTGGTTGCCAGGGCTCCACACATGGCGCGTGATGTGGTTCGTGCCGCGATAGTTTCTGGTGACCTTGGCCGTCGTAGGACAGCCGTTGTGCTTGATCCACACGTTGAGTGAGCCTTGCACACCGCCGAAGTTCACCACGTCGTCGCTGGTGCCGTGGGTATGGATGATGGGAATAGGCCGCACGTTGGCGTTGGCAGTAGCCCCCCCCATGGGATAGCCGCTGATGGGGGCAAAGGCCGCAATCTTGTCGGCAATTCTGTTCATAGCGTGATAGGTGAACATGCCGCCCATAGAGAATCCGGAAAGATAGACGCGGTTGCGGTCAATCTTATATTGCTTCACCATTGCATCAATGATGGCCAAAACAAAGTTGATGTCGCGGTTGCCGGCGATGTCCCATCCCCGGTCAATGCCGTTAGGAAAGACGGTTACAAACTTTGCCGTGTCGGCAATGGTCTCTATCTTCAACTGGTCTTTTTGGTAGCCGGCGTCCTGGTTCATGCCATGACATGAGATGAGCAGCGGTCGGTTCTCGCCCAGATTCTTAGGCACGTAGACCAGATAGTTACGCTTCAGGTTGTCGACGGTCATGTCGACAGCTGCCATCGGCAGAGCCAGACAGCAAGCCAAGAGACTCAAGAGGATTTTCTTCATAATCAGGTTTATTTAGTTGCTTTTCAGGGCTTATTCAACTAACGGTTGTTTCACCGCTTGTATTGATACGCAGGGCGTCTCACTTGCGGCGACCGCAGGTGAGACACCTGCGTACCAGAAGTTGACTGCAAAGGTACAGCAAAAAAGCGACACATACGGTGGCCGTATGTGTCGCAGTGTTTTCTGTATGTCTCAATGTCTCGCTCTACTGAGCTGTAAAACGAAAAGTCTGTCCGGGCAGGGTCTCCACATCGTATTCGTAGACCTGGCGCAGGGGCAACGTGTGGAAGTCCTTCAGCTCGGCAGCGTGCAGGGGCTCGCGGATGGTGGCGGGGGCATAGAGCGCATTGGGGCACGGGCCCTGGGCAGGCTTCAGTGTGACGCCCTTGGGAGCCTTCGTCAGCCGCAGGGGCACGTAGGAGCGCAGGCGCAGGGTGCCGCCGATGGTAGAGCCTACCTCTGCTGAGCGGAGGTGGCCTCCGCTCCACTCTTCGTCGATGATGAAGCCGCCGCGGGCGCGCAGGCCCGTGACGCGCCCCTGCTGCCACTCTGAGGGCAGGGCGGGCAGCAGGTGGATGGCGCCGTCGTGGCTCTGCAGCAGCATCTCGCAGATGCCGGCGGAGACGCCGAAGTTGCCGTCAATCTGGAATGGCGGGTGGGCGTCGAAGAGGTTGGGATAGGTGCGCCCGTCGGGATACTGGCCCATCTTGGAGTCGTCGGGCAGCAGGTGCAGCATGTTCTTGATAATCTGGAAGGCGTGGTTGCCGTCGAGCATGCGTGCCCAGAAGTTGGTCTTCCAGCCTAAGCTCCAGCCTGTGGCCTTGTCGCCGCGCTGCTGCAGCGTGTTGGCGGCGGCGGTGAAGAGGTCGGCATGGCTGTAGGGCGACACCTGATTAGAGGGGTAGAGGCCATAGAGCTGCGAAATATGGCGGTGCTCGTCCTTAGGGTCGTCGGCATCGATGAGCCACTCCTGCAGTTGGCCGTGGCGGCCTATCTGCATAGGCGGCAGGTTCTGCAGGGCGAAGCGCAGCTGTTCGGCCATCACGCTGTCGCGCCCTAAAATCTTGGAAGCCTGAAGAGTCTGTGAGAGCACGTCGAAGCATATCTGGTTGTCCATCGTAGAGCCGGCGGTGACGTTGGTGCCCTTGCCCTTGGGACCGTGCTCTGGCGACACCGTGGGCACGGTCATCAGCCATCCGGCGGCCTGCTTCACCTCACCGGCGGCGGGATAGGTCTGCATGTAGTCGAGCAGGAATTCGGCGGCGCCCTTCATCACGGGGTAATATTCGGCCAGAAACTTCTTGTCGCCGGTATAGAGGTAGTGCTGCCAAAGGTGGGTGGTGAGCCATGCGCCACCGGTGGGGAACATGCCCCAGGGTGTGCCGTCCACAGGGCCGGCAATGCGCCAGAGGTCGGTGTTGTGGTGGGCCACCCAGCCGCCACAGCCGTACATCGTGCGGGCGGTCTCGGCGCCGGTCTCGCTGAGGTCGCGAATCATTGAGAACAGTGGCTCCTGCGTCTCGGCAAGGCCCGCGACGAGTGCCGGCCAGTAGTTCATCTCGGCGTTGATGTTGATGGTGTACTTAGAGTCCCACGGTGCGTTGAGCTTGTCGTTCCACATGCCCTGCAGGTTGGCGGCCTGTCCGCCGGGCTGGCTCGACGAGATAAGCAGGTAGCGGCCGTACTGCATCATGAGGCCTACGAGGTCGA
>Ga0310691_10006325_pt1 | contig 12645 bp, 9 predicted proteins | sample 176DNAGHGlowgp2_FD_203887 | JGI IMG/M metagenome (GOLD analysis project Ga0310691, IMG submission 203887) | Sheep rumen microbial communities from Palmerston North, Manawatu-Wanganui, New Zealand - 1766 DNA GHGlow gp2 (v2) (version 2) | ecosystem: Host-associated > Mammals > Digestive system >... | reverse complement strand
AAAAAAACCGGGAGCCTTACGCTCCCGGTATCCAGACGCCGTCCGCGCCGACATAATATCCGTCGGGCGTCCTCGTATTCGTGCACATGGCTCCGCTGGAGCCCATATAATACCAGAGGTCCTTCCACTTGACCCAGCCCGTCACGCGGTACCCCCTCTCGTCAAAGAAGTACCAGCAGTTCTCGATCATCATCCAGCTGCTCACCGGGAACTGCCCGTCCGGGGACGCGTACCACCAGCCGCCGTCGTCCCGGTGCCAGCCCGTCTTGATGTGCGCCGGCGCCTGGTCAAAGGTCTTCTGCTCATGATATTCCGCCCATACGCTGTCGCTCCAGTCGCTCCAGCCGCTCTTCCCGTCGTCGAAGACCGCGCGGACACGGAAGCTGTAGTAGCCTGTCTGCGTGATGTGCGGGGCCATATCGTACTTCCCCGCCTTCACCCTGGCCGAAAAGACCGGGTTCTCGTAAAGCCTCAGCTGCACCTCATAGCGCTCCGCGCCGTCCGCCACGGCCCAGTTCGCCTCGTAGCTGTTCCACCATAAGCGCCGGTACACCAGCACCTGGTGGGAGGTGTTCCCCTGCGCGGCCTGCTGGTCCGCGTAAGCCCGTTCCTCCGCCTCGATCGCCGCCTGCTGCGCCTCGGAGATGACAGGCTCAAAGCCCGCGCCGCCAACCGCCGGGAGCCGCACGGTGATCTCGTAGAAGGCCCCGCCCTCGGTGATCTTCGAGGACACGAAGGAGGCGTTCATGCCGGAGACGGACACGGCGCCCCTGCCGGTCGAAGTGAAGCGGTACTCATCCTCCGCTTCGAGGACGATGACGGCCTCGGGGATATCGATCTCCGCCCAGGTCCCCACGTTGTTCGTATAGTAGGCCTCCGCGACGCTGTAGTGGGCGCTGGCGTTCACGTCCGCGTAGATCTCGTCCACCCAGCTGCCGGGCTCCGGCGTCTCGCCGCTGAGCTTCACCGTAACGCGGGTGATGCTCCCGACCGCGAGGGCCGTCCCCGCCGACAGGAAAAGGAAGCAGACGCAGAGGGCGGCGAGAAGCAGGATCCGTCCCGGCGCGGTCCGGGAATGTGCTCTCCGGCCCTGCCTTTTTAAAAGCTCCTTCATCAGAATCAGATGCCTCCCTCCATAAAATACCGGAAATACGCCTCCGCGTACGGGACGCGGACCGTCTCCATGGAATTGTCGGATTCGTTGAACCGCTCCCAGTTCCTGCCGAAGGACCTGGCAGCCTGGGCCGCGGAATCAAAATAGGTGTGCGCGTACTGGTAGACGTACGCGTTCTCCTCCGGCTCATACATGAGGAAGTCGAGCTGGAGGTAAAGGTCCGTGACCGGGATGCCGCGGTCCCTGGCGTACGCCTCGAGGGCGGTCCGCCGGCCGTAGCTCCACTGCCCGAGCCCGAAGCCGATCCCGCTCCCCGCTTCGACGGTCGTCGGGTCAAGGCCGCTCTCCTGCTGGAAATTCCCGAGGACCCCGGCGATGGCGGTCTCCGTCCAGCCGTAGTCAAGGAGATAATCGCGGATCCGGCCTGCCTGTCCGATGTCAAGGAGCAGGGTCCGCTCCGTAGACGTCCGGTAGGTGCCGGTCAGGTCCTCCGGCAGCTCGTAGCCCGCAAGGACCAGGCGGCCGTTCCCGTCGAGCAGGTACCCCTCCGGGCTCCGCATGCCGCGGAGGAGACGTCCCATCCGGTCGGCGCAGTACCAGGACCCGTCGTGACGGACCCAGCCGTCCACGTAGACAGCGCCGTTCGCGTCCGCGAGGTACAGGCTCCCGTTCGTCTCGAAGAGGCCGGTCACCGGCTGTTCCCCGTCCCCGTAATAGTAGAGGCCGTTGTTTTCAAGGCGGAAGCCCGGGCCGTAGCCCGCGTCGGAGTTCGAGGCTGTCCCGGTTAGGGGTGCATCGTCCCCGGGGCCCTGCGCCATACCGTGACCCGGCGCGTCATGACCCGGCGCGTCATGACCCGGCGCGCCGGTCCCGTAGCCCGTCCCGGAGGGCGTGGCCTTCGGGAATACCCCGGCGGCTGCGGCTTCCCGGTAGGCCCCGTGGGCGACCGTCTCCCGCAACACGGCAGCCGTTTCCTCCGCCGTGCCGTACCCGGACGTCGCAGCGGCGTCCACCTCCGGGAACATCTCCCCCGTCCCTTCCTCCCCGCGGCGGGCGGAAAGCGTCCGCATGCCGGAAAGGCAGAGTATGACAAGGAGGAGCCCGGCGATGATCAGGCGGGCTCCTCTTTTATCCAGGGGAGGAAACTTCATTACTGCCCTGCGGGCCGCGGCGCGATCCGGTAGATGCCCACGCCGTTCTCGACCTCGAGGAGGATCGCGCAGTCGCCTGCCGCGACCCAGTTCGTCATGTTGATCCCGTAATGGTTCTCCGCCTGCCAGCTCTGGTAGACCGCGTCGATCAGGTAGGAGGGCCTGTTCGAGATCAGCGTGCAGAGGTAGCGGAACACCTCATAGTCGTAGGAGTGGATGTTCCGGGCGATGAAGGCGCCGCTGCCGATGTTCCCGGAGATCCGGAGCCGGTACCCGCCGGTCTGGCTGTCGGCCGTGAGGCTCAGGATCGGGGTCTCCTTGTTGTCCGCCAGCGCGCTGTAGGTGATCCCGTCCCGGTAAAGGTGGAAGATCCGCTGTCCGGTGGCAACGCTCTGGATGCGGGAGTTGAACGTGTTCAGCATGTCAAGGCAGCCCGCGAAGTTCTGCTCGTATCCGGGGACGAAGCGCATGGGGGACTGGATACGCTGGTCAAGGATGACCTGGCCCTCCTGCTTCCAGACACCGTCGCTGTCCACGAAATATCCGTCGGGCGTCATGCGGTCCCGGAGCATGCTGCCGTCATCCAGCTGGAAACGGCTTACGCCGCTCTCCTTGATCCAGCCCGCCGCGTATGCCGGAACCGCCGGTACAAGAAGGGCGAGCGCAAGGAACAGCGCCCCCGCGGTCCTCCTTAACAGGGATAAGCTTTTTCTCATTTCACGTAACCTGCCTTTCTTAGGTACTCGAAGATCCTGTTCATGGAGGTCCTCCATGTCCCGTCCCCGTATTCCGCTTCATATTCCTTCTTGAGCCGTTCGTTGACTTCCCGGACCGCCCGGTTAAGAGCCTCGTCCCCTTCAGGGAGCCGCTCCCCGTAATGCGCGACCGTCAGGGCGTTCTCCACGTCGGCCTCGGTCCGGAAGGACCTGACCAGGCTTTCCATATCGGTGTCGACGCCGTCCTGCGCCATGTCCGCGTAGGCGAGCACCGCCTCCCTCAGGTAGAAGGCCGAAAGGTCCTTGGGGATCCGGATATTGTAGGCGATGTTGTTCATCTTATGGACCCACTGCCGGTCCGTCATGTGGCTGCCGGTCTTGAGCCACGTGATGGTCTGGCGCATCGCCGATACCTGGTCGTCCACGCTGTCCATGCGGGCGGATTCCGCGGACGCCTCCGTGCCCGGGAGCGTCGAATCGTCCGCGATGGTGATGTCACCGTTTTCGTCGGCGACGTCCTGCGTCTCGAAGGGCTCGACCTCCGCGTCCCTTCCGGCGAAGGTCTCATCGACCACTTCCTTCACTTCACCCTGAAGGATCAGCTCCGGACGCTTCGCGGCGATGTAGTACTCGTATTCGGACATGTACTTTGCGTTTCCGAGGTCCTTCAGCACCTCTGCCGCCAGCTCGTCGAGATGCGCCTCGTTCAGGCTCACGTCAGTCGCGGTCGGGACGTCCGAATGGTCCGCGGTATGGCTGAATTCATTCCAGAAATCCGGCTTCCCGGCATCCGGGTACATGAGCTTCAGGAACTCCTTCGCCGCGTCAAGGCGCCTTCTGTCAAGGCTGAAGAGGAAATCCTCATAGTCGTCCATGCGGCTCGTGTTGCTGCCGAGGGCCAGGATCCCTCGGACCTCGTCCCATTTTCCGCGCATGGCTTCTTCCGAGGTCACCCCTTCAAAGATATCAGGCTTCCTGTTCAGCTGCGTGATCATGCCCTGGAGCCGCCACTGCTCGTCATCGATGTTGATGTCATAGAACTTGAAGCACGGGAGGTCCGGCTCGCCGTAGACATAGTCGCTGCACATGATCCCGAGACCCCAGAAATGGTCCACGGCCCGGGAAGTGAAGTCCCGCTCGTTTCTCGCGAAGGCGTACATGGGATACGGGATGATCTGGCACCCGTACTCCGGCCTGTCGATCGGGAACTTGCAGACGCCGTTCACGATCCCCGCCACATACAGGAACGGATGTCCGTTTTCCACCTGGAGGGAGAAGCCGTACTGGCAGTGAGAATCGACCAGGGAGTCCGCGACCTTGAAATCCTTCCTCTCGCCGCTGTCCCCTGACAGGATCCTGGTCCGGAGGTCCATGTCGAGGGAGGTGATCTCCTTCCCGTCCGCGTTGATGTTCAGGGCCTCGTTCGAGACAAAGAAGCGGTTATAGTCAAAGAGAATGCCGTAGGTGTTGATCCCTTTTTCCGGATTCACCACCAGGTTGTACCAGTCAGGCCTGTTCAGGAGGTTCATCTGCACGCCGTCCGACTGCTGCGTCATGACGACCGAATTCCAGCAGAAGCTGTAGGCGTCCTTCATGACCCAGACGTCATGGGGGTCCTGGGAGGTAAAGGCCTGCCAGTTGCCGAGTTCCGGATGCATGACCAGGATCGCGTGGGTCGCGTTGATCTTTTTCTGCTCTTCATTATTGAACAGGGTGTAATACGCCGACCCGCCGTAGATCGGGATGTAGTTTAAGAGGCTGCGGGCGACGGAATAGGTAAAGGCCGTGCTGTGGGTCTCGGTCGAATACTCGAAGATATGCAGCTCCACGTTTTCGTTGAAGTAGCAGGTCTGGACGACCGGCTCATAGGTCGGGCCGTCGCCGCCTCCGCCCTCTTCACCGCCTTCGCCGCCGTCACCGCTGCCGCCGTCTTCGTCTTCCTCCGAGTCTCCTTCCCCGTCCGAGGTCTTCACATAGACCGTCCGCGTCACGGCCCGCACGTTCGCGGTGCTGCAGACGTGGCCCGCAACGTTGGAGACGGAGAAATTCTCGTTCTGGGAGCCGAGAAGGACCTTGTAGACTTTGACGCCGTTGTAGGTCACGGAAGGGCTCTTTTCCATGCCCTTTGGCGGGTCCTCCACCGTCAGGTCCTTCGGGTAAAGCCCGTTCCCGACGAAATCCGTGGACTTTCTGTAGTTCCCGTCCTTGAAGATGTGCAGCTGGTCGCGGAAATTGTTGAGGTAGAACAGGTTGAAGTTATCCGGGATCTCTTTGAGGATCTCCTCCTGGCCGGGGATATCGCCGAGGTCGTCGACATACTCCCCGTCGTAGGACATGAATTCCCGGATCTGCGACTCCAGCGATTCGTTGTCGGAAAGGAAGTACTTCGCTTCCGGGTTCTGCTGGTGGTACTGCTCCGGATCCCGCATGAAGAGCTCGAAATCCGCCTGCGTCTCGACCAGGTCCATGAGGCTCAGGGTGATGACCCACTGCTGCTGGTCGCTCTCCCGTTCCTCGAGCTCGCTTTCCTCGATGTCCTTCTCGGCCGTGATATCGTCCGTGAATTCCGTCAGGACCGAGAGCCGGACCATGTAGTTCTCATCGACGACGCAGTCGATCAGGGACATGTGCGGGTAGAAGATCCCGTCCCGCTCCTCCTCGATGACGTACCCTTCCTCGTAGTGGATGTTTCCTTCTTCATCTATATACTGCGCGCCGCCGACCGCAGATCCGGGGAAATGGACCTCCCGCTTCAGGGATTCCGTGATCTCGTTAAGCGGCGGGTTCAGGTCCAGCGGTTCAAAGAGCCGGGTGCCGTGGGTATCGAAAAGGCGGACGATCCCCCGGTAATAGAAGGACAGCGCGGCGTATCCGTTCGCGCTCGTAAAGTTGCGGACGATGTAGTCGGGGATGTCCCGCGCGTAGACCGCGCTGTTGTCCCCGGAGATCGCGTTCGAGTCGAAGGCAAGGCTCTTTGTAAGGGGGTTGTACTCCTCCTTCACGGAATAGAGGACCTTGTAGTGTCCGGAGGACGTGTCGAACCACATGAACACCGTGCTCATGTAGCGCGACGCAAGCTGGTATGTATAGGTATCGTCGGAGCCGTAGGCGCTGACCGCCTCCGGCCCGTCTTCCTTGAAAACGGTTTCCTGTCCCGTACACCGGATAAACTCCTCGTAGGGGATGGCGACCGCAGTGTTTTCTTCTTTATTGATCCGGAATCCGCAGGTCCCGTAGGGCAGGGATACCGTTTTCCCGTCGATCGTGGCGTCGATGCGTTCCGTGACACGGTCTTCGTAGTTCTTCGTGTCATGGGCGGACGAGCGGCCGCCGTAGCCTGCCGCGGTGCCTTCCGCCTCCTGCTCTCCCAGGCCGGCCTCGTCGGACGCGAAGCAGAGCGCCTGGTAGGCGTAGAACGAGATCGGGGAATCATCCTTCGTGTCTTCTGCTCCGTTGTAGGTGAAGCTTAAGACCGTATTCATGGACGGCGTGTTGGCGTCCAGAAGGTAGAACGCGGACCTTCCGCCGTACTTGTCCTGGAACATGTATTTTGCCTTGCCGCGGGAGATGTTCCGCTCCGTTTCCGTTTCGTTCAGGCGCTTGAACTTCGCGGCCGGTGTTTCGACCCGGACGTAGGCCTCCTCCAGGTCTGCCTGCTCGACAAGAGGCGAACAGGCAGTCAGAAGCCCCATCACGAACGCCAGGATCACGGCGGTCATTCTTCTCTGCTTCATACTGCTGTTCGCCTCCTTGATGGATCGTTTCCTGTCAGGCGGGCCGTGCCCGCCTTTTTTTACGTTAAGCGGATAAGCCCCGCTTCTTTCTTACGACAGTGATTACTTTGCAGTGTACTGCTGTGCCCAGTCGGAGAGCGGCTGCGCGGTGGTCCTCAGGATGACAAGAAGGACGAAGATCAGGACGAAGCCGATGATGGCGTTCTTAAGGGCCTGCTTTGCCTTCTCTCTCTCCTGCGGCTCCTCAGCCTTCGCGAGCTTCGCGCCGAGAAGGATCGCGTAGATCGCGGCGATCGCGGTGACGATCATGATGAGCGGGGTGACGGCTGCATTGACCAGCTCGACGATCGGCGCCTGGGCGCTCTCAAAGACCTGCTTTGCCTGCTCACTGGCTTTACCGGTGACATCGCCTCCGGCCTTGGTTAAAAGAATTAAAGCGTTTAACATTTGGGTTCCTCCTTAAAATAAAGTGTTTATTTTGTTTTTTGAAACGATGCAGATCTCCTGCATTATATCACAATACCCGCGGCGCGTGCCGCATCCGGTAAAGCAGGATCCCCCCTGCGACGGACAGAGCCGCGAATAGAATGACCAGAAAGATTAGCTGATTCCGGATGGAATAGCGAAGATAGAATGAGACCACCGTCTCGTTGCCGGCCGGATCCCTGGCGATGATGTTGTAGCTTCCGCCCGAGGTCAGCGTGTTGGCGGTGTAGACCATGTCCGATCCGTCCCGCTTGACTGTGACGGTGACGCCCGGTTCCGGGACTGAAAAGCTCACGGGGGCAAATGCTTCCCGCTCCCCTGTCACGTCCTTCGTGAACCGGATCTCCGGCTCCGTCCGGTCGCTCCGGAAGCGGAGCTCGTATTCGATCCGCTCATCGCGGAGCCCCGTGTACAGGAGACGGTATTCCCCGTCCCGGTCGACGTTCAGCCTTCCGGCGGTCAGGAGCCGGTTTCCGTCAAGCTCCGCCGAGGCGAGCCGGAGATCCTCCGGCGTATCGACCGAATCCACGGATCCGGTAAGGTCCGGGATGATCCGGAAACGGATCCGCATACGAGCGGCCCGGAGCTTTCCATCGGCGTCCGCCGCGTTTCCGCTTAAGACCGTCTGGTCCGCGTTGGTCCCGAGAAGAAGGATCTCGTAGCGGCCGGGTTCGGTGAAGCTGTCTTCCAGCGGGAAGATCTGGACCCCGTCCTTCATATACCGGATCACGTTTCCGCCGCCCGGGTCGAAGCGGACCGTCTTTGTGGAGACGGCGCCGTCCGGGACGCTCAGCGCGTACCGGATCCCTTCGCCGGCCGTGTAGACGTACATGCGGGCCGTCCGGTCGTAGGACAGCACCCGCTCCGGGTCGTCCTCGATCTCAAGGTCCTGGGCCGGAAGCTCCGGGATGGTCTCCGTGATCTCCGTATCGTCCCCGCTGTTTAAGAGCTCCTCGAGCTCCCGGTCAAGCTCCGCCTCGTCGATGCTTCCCGGCAGTGGGAACGCCTCAGATTCCGCGGAGGCTGCCGTCTCCTGCCCGGGGCTTCCCCCGGGATCCTCCGGCGCGGCGAGCGCCGGGAAGGCGGCGAGAAGGACGAAGGACAGAAGGATCGCGGGCAGGGCGGGCAGGAAACGCGGAAAATGTTTCCGCTTCCCCGTCATCTTGCCGGTCCCCGCTTTCTGTCTCCGAGCACCGGGTCCTTCAGCACCGGGTCCTCCTGCTCGAGACGCCGCCTTGCAAGGCGTTCCTTCCTGAGCTCGAGGTCCCGGTTCCGGATGGTGCGCTGCCGGTCGAAGGCCATCTCCTCCTCGCGCTCAAGCTCCGCGAAGGAGACCGGCGTGCGGCCCGCGACGGCTGTTTCCGCCGTGCGGGAAGCCTTTTCCGTAAACGGGTCGACCCCGGTCCTTTCATAGCTGTCCTTCATCTGCTTCAGTTTGGCAAGCTCGTCCAGCCAGAGGACTCTGTTCTTTGCACTGTCAAAATAGGCCATGTCAGTCTCCCTGCGTATGGATCGCGATGATCCGGTTGATCCCGCCGAGAAGCTCGGAGCTGCCCGCGGCGGTGTAGATCGTGTATTCCACAGGCCCGGGCCCTGTCACCAGCTGTGCCTGGAGACCCGGCTCCGCGTCAAGCACCGGAAGGACCTCGGCCTCGTCGGCGAACCACCCGTCCAGCGTCTTTTCATTCAGCATCCGGACGGCGCTCTCGGGACCGACGGTCCGGAGAGTCTCATCCGCTGCCTGCGGCATGGCCCCCGAGCTTCCGATGGCGCCGGATAAGGCGTAATTCCTTTCGGAAAAGGCGCCGGGCGAGTCGGAATAGTCTCCCCGCCTCGTGACGACGTAGATCTTCGAGGACGCGTAGCTGTCCGAACCGCGGATCCCCTGCGGTACGGAAAGCGAAGCGGAAAGGCCTCCGACGGCGATGTCCGCGTGCTTTTCACGGACCGCCTGCACCGCGGCCTGCGCGTCCGCGCAGCCTAAGAGGACTGCCGGGACGCCGAGCGCCTCGGAAAGGGAAGCCACGAGCCGGCGTTCCTCTTCCGTGAGCGACATCCCGTCCTCGTTCACCGTGTCCGGTGCCGCGCCGTCATCCACCAGGAAGGGGACCGCGCAGATCACGGCGCCCCGCTTCCGGATGTCCTTCACGCTCACGCCCGCTCCGGCCGACGCGCCTGCCAGGCGGAACAGGATGGCGATGATCAGGAGGATCACGACGGCGACCGCGGCAATAATGGCGATCAGGCGGGTATTTCCCGATTCCCCGGAGGATCCCGGGGCCTTGATATTCAGCTTTGGAATCTTCATGCTTTAGACCTCCAGGTTTTCAACTGAAAACAGTTTTCTCAGCGCCGGATCGGCGATGATGTCGACGCTGGTCCTCGCCTGCGGCTCCGTGATCAGGAACGCGCGGCCGCGTCCGTTGTTCACGATGTCGTTCTGCTCCGTCTCGTTGATGGAGCCCGCGTTCTCATAGAGACGCACGAGGTCGGACATATCGTTCGGCGAAAGCGGGAAGATGAAACTGTACTGGCTCGCGTTGATGATGGCCGTAGACTTTCTCGCGATCTCCTCGGTGCCGACGAAGTCCTTGATGTTCTGGGTGATGACGATCTGCATACCGTTGTACTTTCGGATACGCTTCGCCAGCTGGTACATGAAGTCCAGCGCGATCGGGTACTTCGAGTCGATGAAGACGTGGGCCTCGTCGATGACGACGATGACGCGCCGGTTCGCGTTGTGCTTCAGGTTGTAGTCGCGGTTCTTGATGATCTCGTTGTCCAGCCACTTCATGACGAGCAGCATCTGCGCGTTCGCGATCAGGTTGTTCTTGTTCGCGAGGAGCGACTGGAAGTTGAACACGATGAAGTTCTCGCTGGTATCGAGGGTCGCGGGGCCGTTCCAGAGGTTCGAGTCGCGGCCGCCCTCGGCGAACTTCGAGATGTAGTTGATCAGGATCCTCAGGTTCGTCTTGGCGTAATCGCCCTGCGCCCGCTGGAAGTCGTTGATCAGCTTCTCGTAGAGGTCGTCGAAGGTCGGGAAATCCTCAGCCGAAAGCTCCGAGAAATTCGTGTCGTTGTAGATGCCCTTCTCCTCGTAGACCTGCATGGTCAGGTTGTTCAGGTATTCCAGCGCGTCCTGGTCGATGCCCGGAAGGATCTGCCGGTAGAACTCCTCGAGGAACTGGAGGTGCGTGTTCAGCGTCATGCTCTCGTTCTCGCCGCCGGTGATGCTTTCCTCGTCCGTGGCCTCATCGTCCGCGAGGTTCGTGATGACGTGGAACGGGTTCAGGCGTCCCTGGGCCGCGGTGCCGACGTCGATGATCTTCCCGTGGAAGTTCTTCGCCATGGTCGTGTACTCGTTCTCAGGGTCGAGGATGAAGATCTTCGCGTTCTCCGCGGCAAGATGCGTCAGGATGGTCTTGGTCGCGAAGGACTTACCGGAACCGGACTTACCGATGACGACGCAGTTCGAGTTGACGCGCTCCCTGTTCCGCATGAAGAAGTTCAGGAAGGCCGGTACGCCGGCCGTGTCGCCGATGTAGATGCCGTTCTCGTCGTTCAGGTACTTAAGGACGTAGGGGAACGAGGCCGCGACGGAGCCCGCGTGGATGCTGTGGGAATCCCCCGCAAGGGCGTCGTTCGCGGAGACCTGCGAGGAGGTGTACGCCTCGAACTGCTGGAGCGTCATGTCGCTCGTGCCGAAGCCGAGCTCGGAGCACATGCGCCGGAGCTCCCGCTTCATCTTCGGAAGCGGCTTCACGAGCTTCACGCCGTCCACGCTCTTCCCGCCGTATTCCTTCAGGTCCCTGCGGTAGCGCTCCAGGGCTTCCGAGTACTCGTAATCGTAGGCGGTCAGGTAGACGTCCGTGGAGAACAGGACTTCGTTGTCGCCCTGCAGGAGTCTTAAGACCTCCGTGATCGACTGGATATGCGTATTCAGCTCCATGGCCGTACTGGCCTTCTCCGTGCGGGACGCCTGTTCCTGCAGCTCCTGCAGCGCGCGGTCGATCTGGCGCACGCTCCGGTAATGGTCAAGCGGCTTGATCTTCACGGCGACGCGGACGCCGGGGATATTGAAAAGCTCCGCGCCCCAGGCGTTGGGGACGGCCGTCGGGAACCTGGTCACGCGCAGCGTGTGGAGGTAGGTGTCGTCGAAGCGGATCATGCGGGGGAGGATCTCGATCTCATGCGGCATGATCCAGTCGCGGTACTCCTCCGGCTTCAGCTTGTAAACGTCGCGCTCGTCGAAGAACTGCGTCACGTTGTATTTCAGGAAGACGGCGAGCTCCGGTCCCTTCAGCTGCCTTGCCGGGATGTCCCCGTTCTTCAAAGTCGAGATGGCGCCGGCCGTCTGGTCCGTCAGGTGCTCCTTCGACCGGTGGAAGAACACGAGGTAGTGCGTCGGGACGTAGACCTTGTCCTTCATGTTGAAGCGGTCGATCTGCGCCATCCTGTCGTGGATGATGCCGACGCGCTCGGTCAGCTCTTCCTCGCTGTACATCCCGTAGACGTAGGCCTTCTTCAGGTCGTCAAGCTTGCTCTCCTCGTTCTTCAGGACATTGTCGTAGATCATGGGCCGGTCGACCTTGATCATGGCCGCCGTCTCCCCTTCCGTGACGGTGCGGAGCACCGCCGCGAGGACACGGTCGATCATGGCATTCTGCCTGCCCAGGGAGAGCAGGCGGAACTCGACGGGCGAGATCTCGATGACCGTCGCGCAGTAGCTCCTGCCGTATTCGATGAACGGCCCGTTGATCGCCGTGAAGGCGGTGATGTCCTCGACCGTCACCTTCGGGCGGCTGTCGGCCTTCTCCTTCTTTGACGCCTTCTTCTTTTCCTTCTTTCCGGCGGGCGCTTTATCTTCCGCCTCCTGTCCGGCAGTCCCGTCCGCCGTATCCGTTTCGGCCTCAGCGTCCGTCTCTTCCTCATAGGAAAGATCCGGCGCCGTTCCCTCCGGGGCGCGGCGGTACAGCTTGTGCCTTGCGAGGTGCTTGATCGCGTAGTACGCCATCATGTAGGGCTTCTCGTCGTCGATCGGGATCACGATGCCGATCGTGAATACCAGAAGGACCAGAAAGATCGGCAGACGGAACGGAAGTCCCGAAAGAAGGATCGTAAACGCCAGAAGGCCGCCGACCAGAAGCACCGCCATGTCGACCACGCCGATGTTCCGGAAAAACTGCATTTTAACATTTGTCTTCTTTGGTATGATTCTCATTCTGGTTTCCCTCTGCAGTCAGTCGTTTTTTTTCAGAGCCGGGAGCCCTGCCCGCCTGAAAGTCGGGTCAGGCCTCTCCGTTCCCGTCGTTCCCGTTCGGGTTGTGGACGTTCAGGAGGTCGTCGCCCCCTTCACCCAGCCCGTTGTCGTCCTTCTCGGTCTTCTTCGGATCAGGCAGCTCGAATTCGCCGTCCTTGTAATCCGTATAGTCGTCGAGGAAGTG
>Ga0310691_10006323_pt1 | contig 12648 bp, 8 predicted proteins | sample 176DNAGHGlowgp2_FD_203887 | JGI IMG/M metagenome (GOLD analysis project Ga0310691, IMG submission 203887) | Sheep rumen microbial communities from Palmerston North, Manawatu-Wanganui, New Zealand - 1766 DNA GHGlow gp2 (v2) (version 2) | ecosystem: Host-associated > Mammals > Digestive system >... | reverse complement strand
CATGGGTAATTTCAAGGTAGAGTATTCACCGGTATATCCGATATTCCTGACGGCATTTGACCTCAATACGGGTCTGCTGCAGCCTCAGGTGACATTCAACTACGACGCTGATACCCGCTCCTTCAGTAACCCGAGTTACCCGTTGAGTATCAATATCAACAAGACGGGCTACCTGAGCCTTCAGGATTTCCACGACTGTGCATTTATCCCCGAGAATTCAGGCATCAGCTCGGTTGTGGCCGACGATGCCCGTGTCATCGGTTATTATGACCTGCAAGGCCACCGTCTCGAGACGGCGCCCGATAGTGGAGGCATTTATATCATCAAGTATTCTGACGGTACCTCCGTCAAGATCTTGAAGAAGTAGCATAGCATGAGGGAACCTAGATGCTGTCGAGGTGGGTGATGGTGCGCAGTACGCTCAGGGCTGTGCTCACGCTGGTAATGTTGCTGATGACGATGCTGCGGCGACCGTTTTTCTGGCTCAGGTTGCAGCGCTTGGGGTTCTGCTGCAGGTAGTTGAGCAGGCGTCCGAAGGCCGGTGACTGGTAGTAGGCCACATTTTCCTCGCCCACCATGAAGAGGTGCATGCGCGTCTGGCGGATCACGAGTTTCTCGATGCCAAGCGTGCGCGCCGTGCGGCGCAGCGGCACGATGCGGATGAGTTCGCTGGCCATCTCGGGGATTTTCCCGAAGCGGTCCACCATGCGTTCCTCAAAGGCCTCCACTTGGTCGTCTGTCTCCATGTTATCTAGTTCGCGGTACAGGCTGATGCGCTCGCTCTCCTGCGGCACATAACTAGCGGGAAACATCAGTTCCAGGTCGGTGTCCACCACACAGTCGGTGATGAACTCGGCGTTGTCGTCTTGCATGTCACCGGAGGTGTGGGCAAACGTGTCGGCAAACTCCTCGTTGCGCAACTCGGTCACGGCCTCCTTGAGCACCCGCTGATAGGTCTCATAGCCCAGGTCGGCAATGAAACCGCTCTGCTCGGCACCCAGCAGGTTGCCTGCTCCGCGGATGTCGAGGTCCTGCATGGCAATCTGGATGCCGGAACCCAGGTCGCTGAAGCTCTCGATGGCCTGCAGGCGTCGCCTGGCATCGGTGGCAAGCGGTTTGCCTGGTGGCACAAGCAGGTAGCAGAATGCCTTGCGGTTGCTGCGGCCCACGCGGCCACGCAGTTGGTGCAGGTCGCTCAGGCCATATCGGTCGGCATTGTTGATGATGATGGTGTTGACATTGGGCATGTCGATGCCATTCTCGATGATAGTGGTCGAGAGCAGCACGTCATAGTCGTGGTTGCCGAAGTCGATAATCGTCTGCTCCAGGAGCTCTGGCGACATCTGGCCGTGTCCCACGGCGACGCGGGCATCGGGCACCACGCGGTGTATCATGTTCTCCAATTGCTCGAGTTGTTCGATGCGGTGGTTGACAAAGAAGACCTGACCGTTGCGCGACAGCTCGAAGTTGATGGCCTCGGCAACGATGTCGTCGTTGAGTGTGCCCACCGTGGTGAGGATGGGATAGCGGTTGGCTGGCGGAGTGGTCAGTGTGCTCAGGTCACGGGCTCCCATGAGCGAGAACTGTAGTGTGCGCGGAATGGGAGTGGCACTCATCGTCAATGTATCGACGTTGAGCTTCAGTTGCTTGAGCTTGTCCTTGACGGCGACACCGAACTTCTGCTCCTCGTCCACCACCAGCAGCCCCAGGTCATGGAACTGCACGGTCTTACCGATGAGTTTGTGGGTGCCGATGAGGATGTCGATTTTTCCTTCTTTGAGGTCGGCGAGCAGTTGCTTCACCTCCTTAGGCTTGCGGGCACGGCTCAGGTAGTCCACGCGCACGGGAAAGTCCCGCAGACGCTCGCTGAAGGTGCGGTAGTGCTGGAAAGCCAGCACCGTTGTCGGTACCAGCACGGCGGTCTGCTTGCCGTCGGTAGCCGCTTTGAAGGCTGCACGCACGGCAATTTCGGTCTTGCCGAAACCCACGTCACCGCAGATGAGGCGGTCCATCGGCTTGCTGCTCTCCATATCGGCCTTGACGGCTTGGGTGGCTGTGAGCTGGTCGGGCGTGTCCTCATAGATGAATGATGCCTCAAGCTCTTGCTGCAGGTAACCGTCAGGCGTGTAGGCAAATCCCTGTTGCTCGCGGCGGGCCGCATACAGGCGGATAAGTTCGCGGGCGATATCCTTGAGGCGGCTCTTGGTGCGCGATTTGATTTTGGACCAGGCGTTGCTGCCCAGACGGTTGAGCCGGGGCGGTTCACCATCCTTGCTGCGGTATTTCGAGAGTTTGTGCAGCGAGTGGATAGACACGTAGGCCTCGTCACCGTGCAGATAGGTGAGCTTGATCATCTCCTGGGGTGTGCCGTCCATGTTGATGCGCAGCAGGCCACCGAATTTACCCACACCCAGGTCTTCGTGCACGATATAGTCACCCTTCTCAATCTGGTTCAGCTCCTTGAGTGAGAGGGCCAACTTGCCCGAGCGCGCACGGTCACTCTTGAGGTTATACTTGTGGAAACGGTCAAAAATCTGATGGTCGGTAAATACGCACAACTTGAGGTCATCGTCAACAAAGCCCTCGTGTAGAGTCCTGAGTACCGGCTCAAAACTGATATCGTCCCCGCGGTCTTCAAAGATGTTGTGCAACCTCTCGATCTGTTTTGCGCTGTCACTCAAGATGATAAGTCGGTAACCACTGTTGAGGAAGTCGGTAAACGATTGGCCGATGAGGTCAAAGTTCTTGTGGTAGATGCCCTGTGGCTTGCAGTGCAACGTGAGGCGCCTGACACCCCGTTCGGGTGCCGCCTCACCGTTGACGATGGCGATGCGGCGCAGCTGGTGCAGCCGCTGGACAAACAAGTCGGCATCGACGACCTTGCTGATGGCCTGGGTATCGCCCTCATCGGCGATGATGGCACTGGCCGACATGCTCTCGTGGGCGATTTCACTGATGCACACGGTGAGCCACTGCTCGCTGCGGCACAGCACGATGGTGTCGTCGCCGACGTAGTCCAGCAGCGACACATTGTTCTCCTTGCCTACTCCCGAAGATGAGCTGTTGTTGAGGATGCTCACCTTCTCCAGGCGTTCCTCGCTCAGCTGAGTCTCGACGTTGAAGGTGCGTATCGAGTCGATGTCGTCGCCCCAGAAGTCGATGCGATAGGGCAACTCGTTGCTGTAAGAGAACACGTCGAGGATAGAGCCTCTCACGCTGTACTGCCCCGGCTCATAGACATAGTCCACTGCCATGAAGCCCAGTTCACGCAACCTTGCTGCCACCTCGGTCAGGTCGGCGGTACCGCCAGCGTGCAGCTGCACGGTGCTGGCTTCCACATCCTCGCGGCGGCGCACTCGCTCGGCCAGTGCCTCGGGATAGGTGACCACCCAGTGCACGTCGGGGTCATCATACCAGCGGTTGAGTACCTCGGTGCGCAGGACTTCATTGGGTGCATCCACTTGGCCATACTTGATGTCTCGCTTGTAGCCCGACGGGAAAATGAGGACCTCCTTTTCACTTGAGATTTGGCACAGGTCATTGTACATATATCCCGCCTCATCCAGGTCGTTGACCACAACAAGATAGGGGCAAGACAACCGTGGCAACCTCGCCAGTAGCATCGCCGCACTGGACCCTGCCAACCCGTCGATTACCGCATTACCCGTACCGGCAATCAGCTTCTTGACCGCCGCCACCCGGGCCTTCCCGTTAAACACCTCACACAACTCCCGTATCTCCATTGTCCTTCTTTAAGTCCTGCAGGGGCCTCTCCACAACTTAATCTCACACCAAGCCGCCCCGCCCCTATTTTATAAATGTATTGATTTACACCTCTATGAAATATGGATACAAATAAGAAACCGTTATTTTTTCTTTTTGGTGGCGGGTTTCTTGGCGGGTTTGGTTTTGAGGTGGAGGATGCGGGCGTATTCGCCGGGTTTGTCAAACATCTCCTTGGCTTTGTCGAGGTACTCGTCGTCCTTGATGGAGTTCTCGACTTGTCCGCGCTGGTAGTAGAGGCGGTCCATGATTTCCTGACCGATGAGGTAGGCGATGTCGCGGCGGTGCAGGTCGAGGTCATGGTCGAGGTCGTGCTTGAGCAGGGCCTCGAGGCGGTCGAACTGGGCTGCGGTGGAGTCGTTCATGTATCCCTCGGCCGTGGCGGTCTTGCGCAGGGCGGCCAGTTGCTGTTCGCACACTTTGTCATACTCGAACTTGTCGGCATTGATAAATGACTTGAACTCGTTGAAGATTTCATCGGTCACCTGGAAGTCGGTGGGGTTGGCAATATTGTTGCCGTGCTCGGCGACATACTTGGTGGCGAAGTCAAAGTCCCAGTGGTCGCGCATGATGTTATAGACGATGCGCTTCAACTCCCGGGGCTCTACCTTGAGGTCGGGATCGATGCCGCCGCCCTCGCGCACCTCGCGTCCGCGGGTGGTGTAGAAGACGCGGGCTGTACTGTCGGCTGTGGTCTTCTTGTAGGAACCGTCGGCGTTGCGGTTGCCGTAGTCCACTTCCTGGATGAGGCGTCCGCTGGGTATATAGTATTTGGCAATGGTGACCTTGAGCATACCGTCATAGGGCAGGTTGCGTGTGGACTGCACGAGTCCCTTACCGAAGGAGCGTGTGCCGATGATCACGGCGCGATCCAGATCCTGGAGTGCACCAGCGGTGATTTCGCTTGCACTGGCCGAGCCGCCGTCGATGAGGACAGCCACGGGAATCTCGGTGTCAACGGGATCGACAGTGGTCTTGTAGGTGCGCTCACTGGACTTGTCGCGTCCTCGCATCTGGAGCACTTGGGTACCCTTGGGCACAAAGCATCCCACAATCTGGATGGCACCCTCGACGATGCCGCCGCCGTTGCTGCGCAGGTCGAGCACGATATTCTTTACCCTGGGATCCTTCTTGAGTTCGATGAGGGCGTCGCGCACCTGCTGCGCGGACTTCTCGTTGAAGGTCGTCAGGTCGATGTAGCCGATGTTGCCGCGTGTCACACCGTAGTAGGGAACGGGGTTGACGCTGATAGTCTCGCGGTTGAACGAGAAAGTCTTGATGCTGTCTTCGTCATAGGGACGCACTACGGTCACCGTCAGGTGGGTGTTGGCTTGCCCCTTGAGGTGCTTGCTCACCTGGTCGCTGGTCCAGCTGGCGGTGCTGTCGCCATCAATCATGATGATGCGGTCACCCGAGCGTAGTCCGGCTCGTGCCGCCGGGCTACCCTCATAGGGGCCGCTGATATAGACGCCCTTCTTGCCATCGACAGTGCGTTCCATCAGGTAGCTGCCGATGCCGCCGTACTCGCCGGTGCTGATGGTCATGAACTCATCAGTCTCCTTGGCCGGGATGTACTCGGTATAGGGGTCAATGTCGTCGAGCATCGCGTTGATAGCGTTCTCGATTGACTTCTGGGCGTCGATGGTGTCGACATAGAATGTGATCAGCTCCTTGTAAAGGGTGTTGAAGATGTCCAGGCTGCGGGCCACAGCGGCATCATCGTTGACAGCCTTGTCGTCATCGGCTAAGGCGACGGGGGAGGCGAGAGCCACGGCAATACAAGCCCATGCGAGATATTTTAGCGTCTTTTTCATTGTCTAGTCATGTATTTGGCTGCGAAAATACTATTAATCCTCCAATTTGTGCCGATTTAAAGGCTTAAAAAACCATGAATCGACGAAAAAAAGCAAGTTTTTTCATTTTTTTATTGCACAGTTCAATTATTGGCAGTAACTTTGCACCGCATTTTTCGGCAGGGCTTGCCGTTAAGGTGCTGAAAAAGCTTCTTTAGCTCAGTTGGTTAGAGCATCTGACTGTTAATCAGGGGGTCCTTGGTTCAAGTCCAAGAAGAAGCGCGACATAATAGATAGATATTAAAGAGAGAGGATTGCTTCTTTAGCTCAGTTGGTTAGAGCATCTGACTGTTAATCAGGGGGTCCTTGGTTCAAGTCCAAGAAGAAGCGCCAAAGCGAGACTGCGTGAGCAGCCTCGTTTTTGGTTTCTAAGGGAAAAATCACTAACTTTGCCCCCAAACAATATTAATACTACTGTAGACCGATATGGAAAACATGCTCGATGCATTGAGTGAATTGATTGTGGCCGTGAGCGATGCTGTGTGCGGCTACCCTGAGTTTTTTCTGCTGATTGGCGGCGGATTGTTCCTGTTTATTTTCTCGGGCGCGGTGTCTATCCGGCGTCTGCCGTGGGCGATGCGTGCCTTGCGTGACAAGCAGGCTAGTGACAGCGGCAAGCAGTCGGGGCAGATCAGCTCGGTGCAGGCACTGTTGAGTGCTATTGCAGCCACAGTGGGAATGGGCAACATTGCGGGTGTAGCCATCGCATTGTCGATTGGCGGCCCGGGCACGGTCTTCTGGATGTGGGTGAGCGCCCTTGTGGGCATGAGCACCAAGTTCTTTGAGGGCTCGTTGTCCATCATGTACAAGGGACGTGACAGCGCCGGCGAGGTGCAGGGTGGCCCCATGTATATTATCACCAAGGGCCTCGGCGAGAAGTGGAAGCCGCTGGCTGTGGCATTTTCCATCTTTGGCCTCGTGGGCACGCTGTGCTTCATGCAGGCCAACCAGCTGGTGGAGTCGGTGACGACAGTGTTCACTACTCCCATGGGCATCGAGAATACCTTGACGCTGCGCTTCATCATGGGCGTTGTGATGGTGGTCATAGTGGGCGCCGTCATCTTGGGCGGTATCAAACGCATCGCTCTGTTTGCGTCACGCATCGTGCCTGTGATGGTAGTTCTCTACCTGATGCTGGTGGTCATTATCATGGCTATGAACTTCAGGGAGATTCCTGGTGTGTTCGGCCAGATCTTTGAGGGTGCCTTCGATATGCGAGCTGGCTTTGGCGCGTTTGCCTATGTCGCCCTGACAGGTGCGCGGCGTGCCGCCTTTGTCAACGAGGCTGGCGTGGGTACTGCCTCGATGATGCACGGAGCCAGCAAGAACACCGACCCCATCCGCGAGGGTCTTATCGCCATGCTGGGGCCTGCCATCGATTCTGGCCTGGTGTGCACATTGACCTCGATTCCCATCATCATCGCCGGCAACTACGTCGGCCTGACCGACCCTAAGGGCCTGTATGTCGCCCTGGGAGCATGGGGACAGCTGCTGCCGGGCATCGGTCACCTGCTGCTCATGGTGATTGTCTTCTTCTTTGCCTTCTCGACGATGTTCTCCTACAGCTACTACGGCCAGAAGTGTACCAACTACCTCTTCGGCGCCCACAACGTCAAGTGGTACAATTACTACTACCTGGCAATGATTGTCGTCGCTGCAATGATTCCTCTCAAGGTCATGGTCAGCATCATGGACCTTGCCTTCGCCCTGATGGCGCTTTGCACCATGTTCACCATCATCGCCCTGTCGCCCAGGGTCAAGGAACTGATGAAGCCCTATTTCCAGAAGAAACAGGGCTGATAGGCTATTCCATTACAGTTTGATGATTGCTTGAAGGACTACTTGGGCATGCCGATGATGTTCAAGGATCCGTCGCTGTTCTTGATGATGTCGGCGCTTGCTTGTGCCTGGCCGGCATAGACCTGGGTGCGGCCATAGGTCTTATTTTCTGTTGTCGGTGAAGATGGCTTACAGCTGCTTGGGAAAGCGGGCATTGGTGGTGATGAAATCGACACCCATGGCCTTGACACGCTCAAAGTCTTCCACCTTGTCCACTGTCCACACGTTGACCTTGAGTCCGGCGTCATGCATGGCGTCGACGGCCTCCTTGGTAACGATGGTGTGCACCACGTCCAGGTCCATGTTGTACTGCTTGCACCACTCGACCCACTCCATGATGGTGCCATCTTCGTCACCGGCCAGCACCTGTACGGTGAGGTCGGGGTAGTGGCGATGGATAAAGTCCACCACACCGGGCATGAATGAGATGATGACAGCCTTGTCGGTGAGACCCTTCTGGTCGATGAGGTTGACAAGGGCGGGTATGCCGTCATACACGGGCTCGTTCTCGGCCTTGGTGTTGCTGTGGATGCTGGTGCAGACCTTGACCTCGACGACAGGTACGACGTTGTACTGGTTGCAGATGTCCAGGAATTCGCCCAGGGTGCAGGGCGTGCCGGCGTAGGTGATGCCGTGACGCTTGCTGGTCAAGCGGGTGGAGAGCACGTTCTCGGTGGTCATGTCGGCAATCTTGGTGGCGGGACCGCCCAGGCGCTTGTAGCTGTCATCATGGCTGACGACAAAGGTGCCGTCGGCGGTGACGCGGATGTCGCACTCCAGGCCCCATGCGCCGGCCTTGGCGCCGTTGATGAATGCGGCGCGGGTGTTCTCGACTCCCCATTGCGAGCCGCGATGGCCCACGATGAGTTGGGCTTGCATGCCCAGCGTGCCGACGATGATGAGGGCTGCGGTAAAGATACTCTTGAGCAATGTCATGATGTTCACGTTTTTATTCTTGTTATTGAGTAGGTCCTGGATTTCGTGTGCCTCGGCCGTGGCATCGAGACGCTGTGCCAGTGGCAACAGCGACCGCAGCAACTGTTCGGCAGCGGCACGGCGGTTGATGAGCCGCATGAGCGCCTTGGCCAGGCCGATGGAGAGCTGCAGGTCGCGGTGTCCCATCTTCTCACCGAGTTTCTTCTGGTACCGCAGTGCCTTGGTGTAATACTTGACGGCATTGCGACCGTTACCCATCTCGAGCATGATGTCTCCCTCCTTGCCCAGGGTGTCCACCAGATTGGACATGGCGGTGCGTGTGGCATTGGCATCGCCGCTGTTGAGCTCGCTCATGTAGAGCTCGCTGGCGCTCTGGTAGTGTGCCAGGACGTTCATCTGCTTGGTCTTGGACTTGATGACCTCGGTCGAGGCCTCAACGGCCAGCAGTAGGAGTGCCGAGAAGCGTGCTTCGTTGCGCTTGGAGAGGCGTTCCAGAATCTGTTGCGCCTTGGTCAGCTCCTTGGCAGCTCGGCTGTTGTCGCCCATGTCGTGGTGGGCGAGTGCCAGGTTGAAGAGCAGGGATGCGACAATGGCGTTGAAGTCCTCGGTTTTCTTACCCTGATGGTCGGACAGGACAAGCAGCGTGTTCTCGGCGGCACCGAGCGATAGCGAAGGGCTGCCGCTGTCGATAAGCAACGCCATGCGGGCTAGCCACAGCCATGCGGCATACAGCTTGGGCAGTTCCTGCATCCTGTCGTCATCATAGATGAACTCCTCGATGGCCTGCTCGGCCTCGATATCGCGCTTGTTGGCAATGAGGTATTCGATATAGGTCATCTGCATCTCGTTGACGATGTCCTCATCAAGCCCTTTGCTGGGCGGCATGGCGCCACTCGTGGCCATCTGGGCACGAGCGATGGTCATGTCATTCTTGAATCTTGGCAGGGCAACGGTTATGGGCAGGGAGTTCATTGAGTCAAATCAGGAAAAAGTAATTGTCAATAGCAAACGGCTTGCGGCTTAGTATTTCGTGCCCTTGGCGATGCTGCCCAGGTAGCCGCCGTGGTGGCGCAGGGCATAGTCCTCGCGGGTGAACCCGGTGACACGCATGGTGTTTACCACTAGCACGTCGCCGATGACGGTCATCACCGTAGTCGATGTGGTGGGAGTGAGGCCCAGGGGGCACACTTCCTGGGTGTTGCCGGTCCACAGGCAGATGTCGGCCAGGTGTGCCAGCTCGCTGTCCTTGTTGCCCGTGATGACCACAATCTTGAGCTGCGGGTACAGGTTATGGGCCAGGGAGACAAGGGCGCATATCTCGTTGGTGCGGCCCGAGTTGGAGAGTAACAGCAGCACGTCATGGGGTTGCACTACACCCAGGTCGCCGTGCTGCGCCTCGCTGGGATGCAGGAAGATGGCGGGGATTCCCGTCGATGAGAACGTGGTGGCGATGTTGTCGGCAATCTGGCCGCACTTGCCCATGCCTGAGGTGACAAGCTTGCCGCCCTCATGCTTCACTTGCTCGACGATGAGGTTGACAGCCTGCTCATAGGCATCGGTGACGGGTATGTTGAGGACGGCCTTGCTTTCGGCCTCCAGAATTTCGCGCATTGATTGTTGTATGTCCATTTTTTTGGTATTTGATGGTTAGAACGTGCAAAGTTACAAAGAAGTTTTCAGTTTTCAGTTTCCGCATTTCAGTTTTTGGTAGCATAGATCTGATTTATGCCGTTTTTTGTATATTTTTTGTGCGATTAATAATTGTAATTTGACCGGCTTCTCTATCACGGTTGCGGGTTATGATGTCAATCAGGTTATCTTGTGTCATTCACTCCGCAAAGCCTGGGAGAGCATAAAAACCGATTTTTTAATTATTGATTCAGTTTTTTTGACTATATTTGCACATCCTTGAAGAGTAGCTGCTGTTTGCGGCTGGCAGGCGATGCACCCTTTCATCAAGGGACGTGTAAAGTCCAAGCCAATCAGTGTAGGAGACTCAAAAGAAGTTATTTATTTTTTATTCACTATTAATATTCAAGTGCAAATGAAAAAATTTACTTTGTTTTTTGCTGCTATGGCAGTTGTGGCAACGGCTTTTGCCGCCGAGCCGATGTATGACCAGCCTGCTGGAACCCTCAAGAACTACACCCGCGAGGGCAAGAGTGTGGTGTGGGACTATGACAATGGCTTCTATGTTGCTTATCAGGAAGGTAAGGTGAGCATCGTGTTTGCCGAGGACGGCAAGACCGTTTACATGAAGGATCCCCTGTATGCCATGGCCTATGGCTCATGGGTTGAGGGTACCCTGAGCGATGATGGCACGACCATCACCATCCCGATGGGGCAGGTGGTATATCACAGCCCCTACTATGATGCCGACGTGATTCTGTCGTGGGGCAGCACCAGCGAGGCCAACATTAACTGGGACACCTATGAACTGGAAGTGAACTACACCCCCGACGAGACCGTCGAGGCTGCCGTTTTCTCCATCGATGGTGAGACCATCCGCCTGGAGGGTTCACAGGGCGCCGAGGTGCTCACTGCCGAGGACTTGGCCGAGTTCGCTGCCACGGGTCTGAGTGCTATCTGGGCCGATAACCGTGCGTGGGTGAACACTATCGAGTGGGGCACCGTGCTCACCGAGCTGCCCGCTGCCCAGCCTGCCGTTCCCGCCAATCCCGCAATTATCGACTGGCGTGACATGGGCAACGAGAATGGTTATAACCGCCTCGAGTTCAAGATCGACCTCGTTGACGTTGACGGCAATCCGCTGGACACCGAGCAGGGCCAGTTGACCTATAGCGTCTTTACCGACAACGACCAGATTTTCACCTTCGACAGTGCTCATTATAACTACGACTTCGGCAACCAGGATGTGACCGAGGTGCCCTATGACCAGTACAGTTACAACTTCTCGCCCACCAGCATCTTCTTCTACAGAACCAATGCCGAGGGCTATGAGAGGTTCTTCAATTGGCGCATCGGTATGCAGCTTTATTACACCGCTGGTGGCGTGCGCAATGCCTCCGACATTGTCTATCTTGAGGTATTCCCCCAGCCGACCAGCGTGGATGAACTCAATAGCGATAAGGCAGTTGCCGGTGTACGTTACTACAATATGGCTGGTCAGGAAGTGGCTCAGCCTCAGGGTATGACCATCCAGGTGACCACCTACAGCGATGGTACGACCAGCACCGCTAAGGTCATGAAGTGATGACAGTCGGCCAGTGGCCGTGATCTATTAACCGATTCGGGCAGACCCAAAACTTTGGGTCTGCCCGAACTGGTTAATGGGTGATGTGCCGTTAACGGGATGAGGCTGCTTACTCATGTCCCTCAAACGCGATGATGGCGTTGCGCCATACCTCGGGGAGCGGAGAAGGCTGGTTGGTGTCGGGGTGCAGATTGACCATGACCGTGGCACAGGTGCATTTCACCTCTCGCGTCTCGCTGTTGATGAGGTGCTGCAGCAGAGTGAGGCTCTTGTTGCCCAACCGGGCACACTGGGTTAGCACCTCAACCGGCTCGTTGAACAGTGTAGGGACAAGGAAGCTGCAGTTGACATTGGCGATGATGACCGTCGGACGGCGCCAGTCGATGTCGCTCTGCACATTTAATCCTTTGAAGTATTGGGTCTTTCCCAGATCAAAAAACTGGAAATAGACCGAATTGTTGATATGCCCTAGCGCATCCACGTCGTTGAAACGCAATTGGACGGGCGTGCTGCACTTGAACGGGTATTGGGCTTCGATAGCGTGATTCATTTTTAGTTAATAGTTGAGGGTTAATAGTTGAGAGGCGCTATTTGAAGATGATTTCACGGATGATGTCACGGCCCAGGGCTTCGTTGATGCGCTGGATGATGCTGGCTCGGTTGAGCATCAGTTCATTGGCCAGCGATGCCGATGACAAGTGCACTGTCATGACGCCATCCTTGACATAGCGCCTGATGGTGTACCGGTTGATGCCGTCACCCACAATCTGGGGCCACAGTGCACTGGCGCGGTGCTCGTCGAGCGCGACATCGAGGTTCTCCTTGCGCAGCAGGTCTTTGATGATCTGCCCCACGTTTTGGGCTTCGGTGCGCTTCATGCGGTCTCACCTCCTTTCAGTATAGAGATGTTGCCGTCCTCCACGTGCATCAGGCAATGGCCGCCACCATGGCGGGCGACGATCTCGTCGAGGTGGGTACGGTTGGTGTCGGTAATGAAAATCTGGCCGAAGCGGTCACTCGACA
>Ga0310691_10006322_pt1 | contig 12649 bp, 13 predicted proteins | sample 176DNAGHGlowgp2_FD_203887 | JGI IMG/M metagenome (GOLD analysis project Ga0310691, IMG submission 203887) | Sheep rumen microbial communities from Palmerston North, Manawatu-Wanganui, New Zealand - 1766 DNA GHGlow gp2 (v2) (version 2) | ecosystem: Host-associated > Mammals > Digestive system >... | reverse complement strand
GCTCAACATTAACATATAGAAACAATGACAAAAAAACCGTTATTTATAGGAGGAATTTTCATTTTTTCGCTTATTTGTTTTCATTATCGGTTAAACACCGCCGCCGCCATCGGCTTAATTATTTTCTTTTACGGTTTAAGCGCATGGATATGTCCTAAAATTCCGTTTTTAGCTGATAACCGCCTGACTAAATTTATCGCATCCAATATGCTGCTTCTTTATATCTTCCACGAACCGATTATGATAGCCACCCTAAAAAGTTGGAACTTTGGCGCCACCATGAATCCGTATTTCTGTGCCACAATGCTGTTTATTTTAGATTTACTGATAACCCTAAATTTCGCCTACCTCTGGCAGCTGATTATAAAGAGAAAATAGTTGTGAGATTGATAGTAGTATCACCAATGATTTCGTAATATAAAACACAAACTTGCATATTCTTTTATTGCTTTTTGAGCTTTTGTATTTTAGAATCAGCACATAATTCACTTTTGATAGGAAAACACTTACATGAAAAAATTATCCATGTTAATTCTATATTTTCTCACTGGCTGTGTAAATGCAGGAACAATTACGTCAGGACAACTTATTGCAAATGAAACAAAAATAGACATTTCAGGTAAAGAAATTATTTTGAACGAAGATTGTTCAATCAAAGAAATACATATAGACATTCCATATTGTGGAGAAGTTAACCTGCGTAGAGGAGATATTTGCACCATAGAAAGAAATATGGATAAGAAGCAAAGAGGATACAAAACATTTCAGGTAATAAATAAAAACGATGTACTAGCTTGTGCTATTGGTCCCTACGGAGTTTGTAACGAAATAATTTATATTAAAAATTTAGGAAAACTTTATACCGATTTAGTTGATAATGCATTAATTCCTGAAGGCTATTTAATAAAAATAGAACCTTACTCTTACGAATCCATTCTACAGGGAAAAAAGACTATAAATGGCTATGAGTTGATTACTAAAATGAGATATTACCAAATACAATATAAACCAGATAATTTAGAAAAATGCCAAATCGATAGTGCAACATACTCATCAGAAAACAATAAAGATTGGTCAAAAGACAAATAGATTTAATCGTATATTGGTAAAAACGCCCCTTCCCCTAGTACCATAAAACTAACAACAAAATGTGTTTGAGACTCGTAAATATAAAACTTAAGCAATAATCATCATGAAAAAACTTTAACTTGATACCTCTAATTTGTTTAAGATATCTCCAAACGCACGATTTATAAATACCTCAACCTTGCTTACATCTCCCCGAATCTCGTCAATCAACTACTTGATGGAAAAGTAAATATCCCATTGCAGAAATTATTTGAGGTGGGAACTGGTAAACAAATTTTTGAGAAAGAAAATATTTAAAAATTCGTATTTTCTACCCAATGAGCAAGATTATCTTCAGGATCATAAAAAGAAAACAAATCATTTTTTGCTTTATGAAGAGCACCTTCTATAGAATCAAAACCAGTCATGATAGAAGACACATAAGGGCTTGCTTGTTTAGAACCATAGTAAAAATGACTCAAATCATAAGAAAATTTATTATCCAATGTTTCATAAATTTTGATACCAAGTTTTTGAGTTCCTGTTTTCTCAGATCCTACATAAAAATAATACTCTGCCACTTTTTTATATGCTTCAAACACAAGGTTTCCCTTGATTTCATTCATAAAAACTTGCTGAAAAATATGCATATTTTTTCTCCTTTTAATTGTTTATTGACTTTCCAAAATTCCCAAAAGTATGTAACTACCGAAAATTTTGCGTTTTTGTTGTTAATAGGAGCTTACCATAGTCACTTTTCAAGAGTCAACCCCTGTAGAAGCCCCGAAACACCGAGGATACGAAAAAAGATGCTTTTATCTGGCGCCTTTTAAATTAAACTGGCGGACAGAGTGGGATTCGAACCCACGGTACCCTTTGGGGGTACACACGATTTCCAATCGTGCACCTTCGGCCTCTCGGTCATCTGTCCGTTGGCTTTGCTTTGTATAACCTTTTTTTTAGTTTGGCAAGTATTTTTTTAAGTTTTTAGAAAAACACAATATATTACATATCCCGATTATCTTTGAAAGAAACTTTTATCGGCACATATTTCTCATCTTTAGAAGCTTCTTCCCTGTTTTCCATCATTTTTTGCTTACGGTCTTCAATATTTTTCTTCTGCTCTTCATTATAAATTTTACGTTCTTCCTCTAAACGCTCAACATGAAATTGCTGTGCCTTTTCAAAAATAATTTCATCTTTTTCTTCCGGCTTTTTGGCGATTGCTTTTTTAATTGAAAGAAACGTTTTAACCAGTTGGTCCGTACTGATACTGCTCTTCGTCAGGTCTGTCCACCCCAAGAAACGCCCGTTACTCAATAAATCCGTAAAATCAATATAAAACCGTTTCGCTTTCTTTTTCTTCTTCGGAGCCAAAATTCGCTTTAATTCTTCCGCTGACGGAATACGCCCCAAAGCTTGCGCAATCTGTTCCGGCGTAATAATACATTCACTTAAATCAAGCTCCATAATGTTAACACCGGTAAAATCCAATCCCGTAAAATCAACACCGCGCAAATCCACCTGTCGCAAATCAATTCGTGTCAAATCCAAGAGTGAAAGGTTAATTCTTCTCAAATTAAGCTTATGCGGGTAATAAATTGCCAAATACTCTACCAATGCCTGCAATTCTTCAATAGCCAGCTCATCCATACGGATATCAATTAAGATGGCATCTTCAATATCGGCATCTCGTAAGATAACGCCTTCCATGTTGGCACCGGTAAAGTTGGTACCTTTTAATTTGGCACCGGCAAAAATAGAATCCGTTAAATCAGCACCCGATAAATCGGCTCCGGATAAATCTGCTCCGGTAAAGTCTGCACCGGATAAAATGGCATTTCTAAAATTTGCATCTTGTAAATTTGCCGCCGAAAAGTCTTTCTTAGATAAATTCTGTCCGGAAAAATCCTGCCCCGCCAAATTCTGCCCGACATGATAAGACGAGCTGTCCAAATCCCGCCGTCTGCCCTCTAAATTATCTAAGCGATTGATTTCTCCGGCAATTGCGTGCCACGAGTGACTGTATTCATAAAGCTTTTCTTCAATTTCGCCTTCAACGGTAGAACCGGCAAGCTCGTTTGCCAAATCCTTTTCCATTTCTTCGCGAACTTGTCCCAATGTGGCATAGTAAGAACGTAATTTCTCTAACCTTTCGGAAACCGGTTTTTTAGTTTCTGCAGGTTTTATATCACTATTATCATCAGCAATAGAAGTTTCTCCTTCGGTAACAGGCATTTCTGTTACCGGCGTAAAGGAAAACCCGTCTAAAGAATCTTTTTTGCTGTTATTATCTGTACTGTCCATGAGAAACCTTCTTATAAAAACTGCGCTCAGTATATATCAAATTTATGAAAAACTCAAGTTTTTAATAAATATGCCGGCTTTTTTTTGCTTAAATACCAACACAAAAACGCCCCCGGCAAAGTCAACAACGCACTGATAAAAAAGAACGTCGGCCACGATGTCAACTCTAATACTTTTCCGGATGTGGAAGCTAAAACATCTCGGGCAACACCTGTTAAAGATGACAACAGAGCATATTGCGTTGCCGTATATCCTTTATCACATAATACTGACATAAAGGCAATAATTGCCGTCGTTGCCATACCGGATGAAAGATTTTCAAAAGAAATCGTAAACATCAAAAACCAAACATTATGCCCGACATAATAGAGCGGTATGTAAAGCGCCGTTGTTACCCCTTGCACAAAGGCCAAACACAACATTCCCCGCATCAAGCCGACTTTTGCTAACAGCACCCCGCCGATAATACCGCCGATTATGGTTGCCGCCATTCCGTAAATCTTGGTAATATACGCAATTTCTGTTTTACTGAACCCTAAATCATCATAATAAGGGTAGGCCATTGGTCCGAAATAAGCATCACTTAAACGATATGTAAAAACAATTAACAATGCAACTAACCAATAGGGACGTCTCATAAACTGGATAAAAGGTTCAACCAACGCATGCTTAACGATAGACTGTTTTGTTACCGTTTTCACCGCCACTTCATTATTTTCCGGCTCATGCGATAAAAGCGTTGCCGCCATACCCAAAAGAATCAGCAAAGCATTTATAAAATAGACTGCATTCCAAGAAAGATATGCAGCAAGCCCGATAGCAAATGCACCGGAAACAAGAATACCGATTCTATACCCTAAAACATAAATCGTAGCCCCTTTGACTTCCTGCTCGGCATTTCCCTCAAATAATTCCACACGAAACGCATCTAACACTATATCTTGTGTCGCTGAAAAAAAGCTGACCAAAAGTGTGATAATTGCCATATACAAAATATTCTCGGACGGGTTTAATGATGCAAGCCAGCATAAGCTTAAAAACAACCCGATTTGCGCCAATAGTGCCCAACTGCGTCTTTTACCCAACCTGTTTAATATCGGAATCTTACAATTTTCTACCAACGGCGCCCACAACCATTTGAAAGAATACGGCAGCCTTACCAAAGAAAAAGCCCCGATGGCACTATAAGCAATATTATAATCTTTAAGCCACAGACTGAGTGTTCCAAACACCAACATTAAAGGCAAACCGCTGGAAAAACCCAACGTCATCACAATCATCATTTGCCTATTTAAATAAGCCCGCAATTTATCACTCATTATCAATATTTACCTTTTCTTCAACAATATACAGCGGTCTGTTTTTAACCTCCATAAATATCCGTCCGATATACTCTCCGATAATTCCCAAAATAATCATCTGAATACCGCCTAAAACCAATATAAAGACCAATAAAGATGCATAACCGGGAACATCTATCCCCTTGATAATCGTTCTTATAACAATATAAAGTGCATAAGCCATACCGGAAGTTGCCAAAATTGTACCCAAATAGCTCCATATTCTTAGCGGCAAAGTTGTAGATGCCGTAATTCCATCAAGTGCAAAATTCCACAATTTCCAATAATTCCACTTACTGTCACCGGCAACACGCTTTTGTCGCACATATTTAATCCCGACGGACTTAAACCCTGTCCACCCGAAAATGCCTTTCATAAAGATATTATTTTCTTTTAAGCTCAATATGGCATTAATAACCTTTCTATCAATCAAGCGGTAATCCCCGGCATTATAGGGTATCGGTGAACGTGTCATTAAATTGTAAATCTTATAAAACATCTTAGCGGTCATCCGCTTAAGAAAAGTATCGCTTTGTCTATCTTTGCGGATTCCATATACCATATCATAACCGTCTTCCCACTTTTCAACAAAGCGTGCTATCAACTCCGGCGGATCTTGCAAATCAACATCTATCGGTATAGCCGCTCTGCCTTTGCAATACTTTAACCCGGCCATCATACCGTATTCTTTACCAAAATTCCTGGAAAATTTTATAACCTTAATGCGCTCATCTTTTTTAGCATACTGGTTTAAGAGTGAAAATGTTTTATCCGTAGAGCCGTCATCAACACAAACTATCTCATAACTGTATTTTGTAAGGGAATTTAAAACTTTTTTGATTTCCGTAAAAAAAGACTTTAAACTGTCCTCTTCGTTATACATGGAAACAATAACGGATAAATCCGGAACAGAACTTACAACTGGCTTTGCTTTCGTCATTACACATCTCCGTCACACTAAGCAGATTTAGCTTATATCATGTAGTTTTACCTTTTTTTATGATAAAACACAATTTATTTGCCCTTTATTAACAGATTTAATATTATTCTTACTTATCGTAAAAAAATTAAGGAACGACTAATGTCTTTTATACGCTCAATAGCCACTTTCGGCGGTTTTACCATGATAAGCCGTATTACCGGTTTCATAAGAGATATGCTGATTGCAAATTTCTTAGGTGCCGGAAACATCTCTGATGCTTTTTTAGTATCCTTCAAACTGCCCAATCTGTTCAGAAGTCTGTTTGCCGAGGGCGCTTTCACCTCAGCCTTTGTGCCATTATTTTCTTCAAAACTTGTATCTTCAGGCAGAGAAGAATCCATCAGATTTGCCGCCAAAGCAATTTCTTTTTTAACCTTTATACTGATACTTTTCATCATATTATTTGAATTGGGCATGCCGTATGTGGTAAAAATTTTAGCCCCCGGTTTTGCCGAAAATCCGGAAAAAGTCGCCTTAACCATTGCACTTTGCCGTATTACCTTCCCGTTTTTACTATTCATTTCCATCGTCTCTTTTCAAGCCGGAATTTTAAATTCTTTTGATAAATTTGCCGCCCCGGCCGCCACCCCGATTATCTTAAATTTGGGCATTATCACCGCCGGAATCATCTCAGTTATCTACTTAGATATGCCGGTTTATGGTCTTTCATGGGGTATCACACTATCAGGCATCATTGAAGTTTTGTGGCTTAAATATTTTCTAAACAAAGAAGATATCCGCATTAAACCAAACTTTGAGATAAAAAAATTAATGCACGACAATGAAATTAAAACACTGTTCAAGCGCATTGCACCGGGGGTTGTCGGCGCCGGCATCTACCAAATAAATATGGTTGTAGATATGATTTTGGTATCATTGGTTTCAAGCGGAGCCGTATCATGGCTCTATTATGCCAACCGCCTGCAACAATTACCTTTAGGCGTTATCGGAGCAGCCATCAGCGTTGCTCTGTTGCCGTTGCTCTCTAAAAAACTTAAAGCCGGCGATACAAAAGACGCCAAAGATACACAGGATAAAGCCGTAATATATGGGTTAATTATGTCTTTACCGTCAGCCGTTATTTTCATCTGTCTTGCCGATTCGCTTGTGGAATTATTATTTGAGCATGGCAGATTTACCGCCTCGGACACAACCAAAACTGCTCTAGCCTTAAAAGCCTATGCCGTGGGACTTCCCTGTTATGTTATGGTTAAAGCCTTAATGCCCAACTTTTTTGCCCGAGGAGATACCGTCACTCCGGTTAAATACAGTGCGGTTGTCTTTGTGGCTAACTTCATTATGAACATTATCTTGATGAAGCCGTTTGGACATGTCGGCATCGCTACGGCTACCTCTGTTGCCGCCTTTGTTTCCTTATACCAATACCTGCACGGCTTGAAAAAGCGCGGTTTTTGGGAAATTTCAAGCTCATTAAGAAAAAGCATAATTGATATTTTCATCTGCACCGCCATCACCGGAATTATACTTATTCTGACCGAAATCGGCTTAAACTGTTTTCTTCCCGCAAAACATCTCGGTTGGCTGATTGTAAAGTTATCCGTTATCGGTATAATAGGACTTGCAACTTTTTTGATTGCCGCTAAAATCAAGAATGTAATGGATATAACAGCCATTGCAAAAAATATACTGGCACGGAGAAAAAAAGCATGACGCCTGGATTTTCAACCAAGCTGAAAAGAATAGCCAAACGCTGTCTCGGAAGCGGTGTGTATAGCTTTGTCTATAATAAAAACAAAATACAGAAACGCTTCAAAAAAATTAGAATGACTGAGCCAAGCTCACGCCGCCCGAATGCTATAATGCTAACCATAAAAAAATGGCGGGTATTACTTTTAATTATCCTCTTTATTTTTGGTACATATTACGGCATAGGAGCCACTGTCAGCTCAAACATAAACAATCGCCTTAATGCCGATATCACAGCACACCGCAATCAGCCGACAACCATTAACGCTTTATCGTATGTCCTAAAAACACAAGTAGATGAACAACCGTGGACACCGGCTCTGCCGATAATTTTTCCCGCTTCCATATTGGATAATATGCCTAATTTCCAGATAGGAGCCAAAGAAAGTGCCAATTATTTCCTAAAGAAATTTGCTAAACGCTATCAAAACGAAGCCTTAAAAGAGGCCGGCGAGTTGTTGGATTATCCGAGTAATATTTGGTTGTTTTCGCAAACCAAAGACGATAAGATGTCCCCCGGTTCTGCCAAACAATATCGCAAAGCCTTAGCCAAAATTGAAAAAGCTGTTATCAAAGAACAAACCGAGGAACAGATTCGTCGGCAAGATTTTCTTTATTTCCTAAAAGGCGCCAATAATCTCTTAAAAAAACAAATATCTACCTTAAACAAACATGTCCTTGAGCATGAATCCGAAATATTGGACTTTAATGCTGATGATATTTTTTATAGAGCTGAAGGAACCGTTTACACCCTTCACTATATGCTATCAGCCATTGCCAAAGATTACCAAAAACAAATTTTAGAGAGTGAACAATATGAAAATCTGACAACCGCTCTGAAATTCTTAGCAGATGCCAATGCTCTGGCCCCCATTTCAATCAAAAATGCTGCACCAAATGACATTTATGCCGCAAATCACTTGCTATATTTGGCATTTTATCTCTCTCAAACACAATTGTACCTGCAAAAAATATACTATGCTAATTTGTCAAAAACTAAGGAGCAGCCCCAATGAATGTGGCACAAAAGAATTTAAGCCCCAAAGAAGCCTTGCTCTATATAACACCGGCGCTGCCCATCATTGGCACTTTTCTTTTTTCACGGCAAAATAAAAACAACCTGCCGCTCTTAGAAAATATTGCAGACTCAAATCTGGCTGAAACATTGTTGTTGACGTCTGATTTTTTATATGTAAAAAGCGTTTCTCCGCAAACTTTGGAAGATTTGAAATTTTTAGCCATGGCTGAAATTGATGACTATGCTTCATCATCACCTGAAGAAATAACGGCAGACACAGATTTGGCAGAAACAAAAATTGATATACTCATCAAAGTAATCATCGCTCCTTTTTTACAAAAAGACGGCGGCAATCTTGAGCAAATAGCCTATCATAACGGAATCTTAAAAGTACGCTTTTTAGGTAAATGCCAAACCTGCCCCTATGCCCAAAGGACCTTAAAGTCCCATGTTGAAAAAAACTTGCAACACTACCTGCCACAAATAAGAGAGGTCATTTTAGAATGAAAAAACGGTTGTTTTCAATATTGGCAACAAGCTTCATATTATTCAGCCTTTCAGCTAAAGCTGAACTTGTTTCCCATGAATTTAACGGCATTTTGTACGTAGATGAAACAACTGTCGCAGAACTGGAACAATTATTTGAAAAATACAATTACCGTTATTTTCGCGGCAAACTGGATAACGCTTTTCCGGCAATTTTCTTAAAAAAGCTACCCTCGGATTATGCAAACATAGAATCACAAAAATATCGTAACGAGGTTTTTATTCGTATTTTAACCCCGTTAGCATTAAAAATAAACGAAGAACTCTCTAACGAACGCCACACCCTGCTCCGGCTTGAGAGGAGTTTGGAAAGAAACAAAACCTTAACCCCCGAAGAAAACGAAAAACTGGAAGAACTCGCCCTTAAGTATGACTATTTTCTTCGTAGTCAAGATGAAACCAGAGCCGCCAATCTAATAGAACACTTAAAAAGACGTATCAACGTTATTCCCCCCTCCATACTGGTCGCGGTTGCCGCCATGGAAACAAACTGGGGTTTCTCGCGTGTAGCACAGGAAGCAAACTCTCTTTATAAAGAAAAAGTCTGGTATACTAACGAAGGATTAGAACCTCTGGAAAATAAAGAAGATGGCTACCGTTTTAAGATTTTTGACAGCCTAATAGACAGTATGCGCAGTTATGCCCTGACCTTTAATTCAAACATTAGTTACCAAAACGTATGGGATACGCGTATAGAAGCCGCCGCCCGCCAAGAAAAGTTAATCGGCGAAAGTATTGCTTATTCTTTGGCTCATGCCTCCAATCTGCCGAACTTTGTCGGCATTTTAGACTATACGACTGCTTTTTATGATTTATTTTCCATAGACATCGGTCACTTGCAAAGGATAAAATAATGTTTTTCAGCCTTAATAAAAAGTTTTTCTTTGCCATATTGGTATTTTTTCTGCTTTGCGCCGGCATTTTTATAATTATTTTTGACGGCATTATCGGTAAAAAAATCCGTGCCGAACACAGCAATATATTAACAAGAAACCAATATGTTATTGAACTGTTAAACGAAAATATTGCCTTAAGAAAAAAAATAAGTTCATTAGCGCCTGAAGATAACCTGAAGACTTCTGACAGCTTAAGCCAAAAGCAACAGGAATTATCCCGCGAAAGAAAGCTTAACGAAGAACTTAATCAAAATTATAACGAAAATTATGCCACCTTATCAGAAAGCTTGAAAATCATAAGTTTTGGCGCAGTTTTAACACTATCGTCCTTGATTATTCTCTGGTTTTTACTACGGCGCTGGGTTGTTTCTCCTTTAGATAAGCTGACAATGCTTTCGGTGTCTGTGGCAAACGGTGATTTCAGCCAACGCCTGAAACAAAAAAAATACAGAATAACTGATGAATTTGATACCCTGATGACAACCCTAAACTTCATGTTGGACAATATTGAAAACAACATCACGGAAATTAAACAAAAAGAACTTTTTTTACAAAATTTGATTGATGCTTTGCCGGATGCCGTCCGCATTATAGATGATGAATACAACATCGTCATGTCCAATAAAGCCTATGCGGAATATATCTCCAACAAATACCTCTTTAATGCTGAAAAATGTTATAATTCTTACAATAAAAAAGCTGATTGCCCTTGCAACTCAAGCCAATATGTTTGCCCGATGGCAGAATTAAAACATTACAAGCAAAACAGTCTTAAACTGATACACAGTGTCAACGAAAGACCTTTGTCCGTTAACTCTGCACGCATCAACTTAAACGGAAAGTTTGCCATTGTAGAATCTTTTCGTGATTTAAGTGAAAATATCCATTATTCGCACCAGCAAAAAATTTCATCATTAGGTTTTCTGGCAACCTCTCTAGCTCATGAGATGAAAAACAATCTCGGCGCAATCAACATTATCCTAAACGGAATTTTGCAAAAGTATTATGATAAAGATGAAGCTCAAAACTCCGAAGAAAAGAAATATTTGGAAATGATATCCGCCCAAATCGGCGAGTGTGTTAAAATACCTGAAAGATTACTAAAACTTTCACGTAACTCTAAACAAGCAGATGGCGAGTTTAATATTACCACCAGCATCAATGACGTTTTATCATTGTTTGATTATGAAATCAAAAGCAAGGGCATTACCTTAGTTCAAAATTTTTCCAACAAAAAAGAAAAACTCTCGGGTAATGAAACCGATTTTAAGATGATTGTCTTAAATCTGGTGCAAAATGCCATCAACGCCATGCCGAACGGCGGAACATTTGAAGTAAAAACCAACACCAACAAAGATGAACTGCTTATCTGTTTCAAAGACAGCGGTTGTGGCATACCGGAAGCCGCCTTAAAGCACATATTTGAACCATTTTATTCTTCATCTTCCGAAAAAAACGGTACCGGTCTGGGTTTAGCTATTGTTCGTGATTTGGTAACGCAATTTAATGCCAAAATTGAAGTTGAGAGCACGGAAAACGTCGGTTCCTGCTTTAAAATTTCATTTCCGCGACAAAAAATATAAAAAATTCTTGTAAAAAAATATTTTGCGGTATATATAGCAAAAAAAGTGTTAATAGAGGATATTCAATGAGTAAAGAAGAACTTTTGGAATTTACCGGTGATGTTATAGAAAAATTGCCAAACGCTATGTTTCGCGTTCGCTTGGAAAACGGCGTTGAGATTTTAGCTCATACTGCCGGAAAAATGCGCAAATTCCGCATCCGCATTATGGTTGGTGATAAAGTAGATATTGAAATGACACCTTATGACTTAACTAAGGGGCGCATCACCTTCCGTCACAAAGACTAATATAAAAAAACCGCCGTTTGGCGGTTTTTTTCATAGGTCATTCAGATAATTTCAAAGATTTTACATCCAAAATAACAACACCGTCATCATGTTCTATTTCGCCTGAGATATGAACCTTATCTCTTGGCGAAACAGTTTGTCCGTGCCAAATCTTATCATCAATTTCAACTGTGATATTTTCCTTCCCATCTGTAAAAGAATACTTATCTTCACCTATTCGTTTGGTAATAAAACCCTGCAAAGAAACGTAGCTATCCTCAGGGTGTTTAAGCGCTTGTGTAACGCTCATAACCGACGCGGTATCCGCAAAACCGCCTTTTTGACATTTTTCACAACAGCACTCATGCTTGGCAAAAACATCCGGTGCAATTAAAACCATTAAAGCACATAAAAACAAAACTCTCTTCATCATATCCTCCTTTGTTAAGAAGCATAATATATGAACAGATTTAACTAATTCAACATAGTCTTATGATGAACCGCAACAGAAACTTTATCACCGATTTGAATGTTTTTTTTCACGGATTCTCCGCCGTTAATTTCTATAACATAGCAAAAATCCTGTTCCGAAGAAATTTTTTCTAATGAAAACGGTTCGGCATTCTGGTATATGTCCACTATTTTAAAATCACAACCAACAAAAAGCATATCCAGCGGAATATAGGTATCTTTCATCCACATTGCCGGTTTAACGTAATTTCTTAAATCAAACCACATCCCCTTATTTTGCGGTAAATCTTTCACAAACATCAATCCGCGCTCCAACTTCTCCGGCGTATCAGCTTTAACAACATCATACACCGCCTTATCAGCAATACGTATTTCAAACGCATTAACATTAAAAGAAACCAGCAAAACCGCAATAAAAACCAAATACTTCATAAAAAAAACCTTTAAAATTTACCATATATTAGC
>Ga0310691_10006321_pt1 | contig 12654 bp, 19 predicted proteins | sample 176DNAGHGlowgp2_FD_203887 | JGI IMG/M metagenome (GOLD analysis project Ga0310691, IMG submission 203887) | Sheep rumen microbial communities from Palmerston North, Manawatu-Wanganui, New Zealand - 1766 DNA GHGlow gp2 (v2) (version 2) | ecosystem: Host-associated > Mammals > Digestive system >... | reverse complement strand
TTTCCTACTTGCTGACGTCTTAAATTAATAGCATCTTGACTCCAACCAGTAGTATCTCCAAGACCAAATCGTCTGGCTAGAGTCTCTTCTCTGGCAGCTTTGTTTGCCAGCTTACGCATGTCTCTTCTTGATAAAGAATTGGCTGCTACAGTAATAATGTCTCCAGTAGTAGCGTCTTGGTAAGAGAACCCTCTTTCTCTAAGTCTTCTACGATTCAGAGCATTTCCCCAGCCTCCTAATTCAGCTACATCAATAACGTTACGTCCGTCTGTAAGACCTTGAGCTTCTGCTGTTCTTGGTACTAGTTTTTGTTGTTGTGCAGGCTGAGAAGCAGAGACTGGAGCTTCAACCCCTGTAGGTTGACTAGCAGCTACTGGCTCTTGTTCTTCTCCAAAGACTGCAAAATATGATCCTTTATCGCCTGGCATAGTTTTATTATTTTACAAGTTCTAAATCCTTTGTGTTAAACACACCCTCTTCCATATGACCATCTTTAGTAAACCAACGACAACGAATTCCTCTTAGGATACCTTCTTTATCATCCTTACTAATCATATTATTAACCTTACGGTCTACTAACATAATTGGTTTATTAGGAATGTCTTGACGAATAGTTACTACGTCACCAGGAGAGAAAAAAATCTTATCTTCCATATTAATTACTTCGGTTAAAACGTTCATTTAAATCATCGTTGATTACGCAAATAACTCTAGTTTCATTAACTAGTCTAAAGCCAAAGTTGTAAAAAGGTACTACAACTTCATTACTTATATACCACATAACGGTGTCACCGCTACGCAGCCATTTGCATTCTGGGCCAACTTCAATGACAACACCCACTTTTACTGCCTGTTCAGCCTCAACATACTCACCCGAATCGTCTCGTTTATACTCTGGAATAAGTCCTCCAGTGTCAACAATGAGTCCAGAAGAACTGACTTTTACTTTTTGAAATGGATTTTCGACAAATGGACGGACTATGACATAATTGGAAATAGGCATAATCTGTACACCATCGAGCTTCTTCGCATATTCATCGGCAGCTTCTTGTAATCGTTTTTCATGATTAGCAAATTTCTCTTGAATGGCATCAACGCTCTGATTCCATTTTTCACGTTTGTGATTATCAATTTGTTCTTCAAGAGACTTTTCATTTCCCATTGCGAAATACAATGCACCAGAATCTACTTTGCTAATCTCTCTTGCAATTTTCTCGTTTTCTGTTAATTCAGTTTTCATAATCAATTAATTCATTACCATTTACCAGCCACACATGATGCTCCGGGTAAGGTTGTTTTGGCTGGTAGTCTACAACCACACCCTTGTACATAACCTTCACGCTCCTTCAGAGAAACAGCGTTTGTTTCAGGATCTAACCAAAGTTTTCTGTTGCAAGTACCTCCCCACTCTGATGAGTAGATTGGACATTCTTTGCATATCTTAAGTCTCTTTTCGGAAATATTCGTATTAAGGCCCAACAATTCGTTGGCATGGCCCTCAACAATTTGTCCAACTGGTAATTTCATTATAAACCCTCCGATAAAGTTTGTGGTGATACAGCGTTTAGAAGCTAAAGCACTCTTTTAATAAAGTATGAGGGTTAATATTCAATTGGAGCACGTTTAGCCCTTTGTATGTCTCGAATGAGGCCTTTCTTATAGTAAGCTAACATGCGTTCAACTTCCGTCTTTAAGTAATCACAATGATACAATGTATTATTACCTTCGTGGTCATAGTGATTCAGAATTAAGTCCTTGATTACAAAATCAGGGTTAATTTTCTGTAACATCCACGCATAAGTGGAAAGCTGCAACTGATAATGATTGAAATTACAATCATCCAGGTTATTAAGCGGATACAACATCTTAGCTGTTGACTTGGTTACTGTGTTAAACCCTCCTTTTAAGTCTAACTTCTTATTGGTTTTATGGTCAATGATTACAATTTCATTTCCATTTTTAACCAAACAGTCTATCTGTCCGGCAATGTTTAGTATACCATCGTCGGATGTTCTAGAAATAAGGTACTCTGGGTAAACACCATAGGGCAAGTCAAGTTCTGTGTAATTACGCCTACACTCAAACTTACCACCTAAGCCAAACTTCTTCAACTCTACATTTTTACCACCTTGATAAAATTCAGCTTCGAGCTGAGCATGAATCTTCGTTCCCCTCTCACAAGATTTTCTATTTTCCTCCGCCCAAGCATCCAGAATGTCTTGCTGTGCCTTATTAAAGGTATCTTCTGAAATGTCATAGGCTTGTAGCAGAGTTTTGTCGAACTTCTTTGAACTGAGAAGAGACTTCTTTTCAATCTTCCAACTTTCCGCTGGCAATAATTTCTCTAGTGCCTTGTAAGCACTCCAAAAATCCTTGTCAAAGGGTTGCCCAAATCTCTCGATTAGGGTGGTTACTGAGATGAACTTTTTGGCTTCATCATTTACATTCCAGTAGCGATGTGCTTCTTCGTTAAAAGCAATGCTACCATTTTGTTTGTCAATTTTCATAATACATTATCATTAATTACTTAAACATTCTTCTAATTCTTATTGATCTCTATTAACTTTAAATTTGTAGGAATAATCTACTCCTATTAATGCCCCAACAAAAGTAAGTGTTTCTCCATATGCGACAAGCACAGAATTGTCAATAACACCTAGAGGTGGGACAACGAATGAAGCCACAATTAGTCCGATGCCGAAGATTACTAATACTACGGCAATACCTAATTGCAGACTAAGTTTATTTAACTCTTTCACTACTTGATGTGATTAATTGTTACTAAGTAGAACATAAAGTACAATTCGCAGCAAGTCGAATCTCCTAAACTCATTGTAAATGTTATCCATTTTGAATTTATCAAATTTAGCGATATTATTGAGTAAATCAAAATTAAAGATGGTAAACTATGAAAGTAACATTAAATATTTCGGAATTCAAATCCAAGACTTTTGAAGATGCTGAATATCCGGCAACACCTGAAGAAAGCATTCAGTTGATTCCTATGGGGAAGTCCGGAATTCATATTAAAAAGAAAAATAGAGGTTCTTTTACCGAATATTGTGGTGGTAAAGTGACCGATGCCTGTATACAAAAGGCTAAAAATAGTCCTAGTAGTGCAATTCGTAAGAAAGCCGTGTTCGCAGAAAACGCTAGAGGCTGGGCACGCAAACATCAGGAAGGAGGAGAGATTTTAAACCACACTCCAGGAGTAGATACCAGTAAGAAAGACATATCACAAATGTTTGTTTCTTTAGATGTAGATGCTCCTAAATTTGCTATAAATAATCCCAACTTGTTTACTGGTGTTAAGTCTGTAAGTCCAGAAATTGAACTGCCAGAAGAGACCACCGAAGAAACTACTATAGAAACAACTAATCCAACTACACCTAAATGGATGACTACTCCCTATGCAACTTCACATGAAGCCCGCAGCAGTTCTACACCAGTATCTACAGCAAGTACTGCACGAGGACCAGCAACTGTAGGCGCTTTTGGAGCTGGAGTTTCTGATGCATTAAAGTCTTCTGTTACTAAGTGGCTTGGAGTTCCATATCAATTAGGAGGAAGTGGTCCAGAAAGTGGTCAAGGACTAGATTGTTCTGGCTTCGTTAGTAGAGTATTAGGTTCTATGGGGTCTTCATTACATGGTAACTGTAGAACATTGTGGTCAGGTACCTCTCGATTAAATACACAAGATTTAAAACCTGGTGACTTAGTATTCTTACAAGATACACAGCCAGGAAAAGTAGCACACGGTAAAGCAAGTCACGTTGCTATTGTTACTGATACTTCTAAACTAGGAGAAGGGAAGATTGGCGTCGCTCATTCCGGAGGTTCCGGAAAGAAGTCTAATATGGTAGAGTGGGATTTAAGTAAAGGTTACTACTCCAAGCACTTCTTAGGAGCTGGACGCGTAATTCAGAATGCTAAATTTGGTGGAAAAATTGATTACACAGAAGCACACGAATAAAGTACGTAGTAATCCTGTGCAACGCTATCCAAGATGTCATTATAACTTTAAAGGCAAGGCAAAGATGTCATTTGAGTCTGAAGATGAAGCAAGAGAATACATCAAAGCGAAGCACTTAAAAGGATACACGGTTTACTTATGCCGAGTATGTAATAAATATCACATATCGCATAGAAATAAAAAAGGCGAGTCTGCTTAACGCGGACCCGCCTTTTTAATTTATTTTCGTAACTATTACGGCCACTCACCAAGTGGAGTACCGAGATTCAGACCACCAAATGCAGGGTCTTTATCGGTTACTGCACCAGTAACAGCGTCTACAAATAGGCAATAGTGCATATTACCAAAAATCCACTGAGGATTTGCATCAACTGAACCAACTTCCTTTCTTAAAACAACCTGACGAGAGTGTGGCTTTGGATAATTAACCTCGTTTAGCTTTTCAAGGGCTTCATTAAATGTAACCTTTATAACTTCTTCATTAAGAGGATAATCCTCAACCCAGAAACCATGTACTGAATCTTCAGCAACTGTTCCATCTGCAAAGTGCTGGAACTTAAACACGAAGGTATCAAAACTCGTTGAGTCATACTGCTCAACTACCTGGAAAACGTTAACAATCATTTCGATTGAACCATCGTTTTCCTCGTCAAGGAAGTTCTTAAGCTGAACACCAGTCTCATACCATCTGTAATCACCAGCCTTTAAATGCATGGCCTCTCTGTCAGCTGCGATAACATGTTCAACAGAAAGAGGTGCAACAGTCTCTCCAAGCTTAGGAGTTGAAGATGAACATGAGCTGCAAGAACTCAGTCCAATAGCGAATAGAACGCTAGCAATTAAAACAATAAATTTCTTCATATTACATAAAATTAAATAGTGACATCAGTCTCAACTCCCTTACCATATTTGGAGAAGTTAGCATTAACTGAAATAACTTTATTCTTTTCAGTGTTTACATCATCTGGGTCTACATCCTGAGGGTCGTCCTCACCATTAGCAGAACTTGTAATGTGGATTGTGTACTGATAGTATTTACCAGCTTCAAAAGTTCCATTTAGAAGTACTCTAGCATCATACTTTTTCTTTCCCTTATATTCATAGCTAAACTTGATTACATAACCATCAATTCCAGCATCACAAGGGAGCATATAGAAAGTAGTAGGAGATGCAACAACTGCGGTACCAACAACACCAGGAACTGTAAATACTACACTATCCTTAGCAACCTTATTATTTGTGTAAGAAACACCAGATAGAGAAACTAAAGCGTCAGCCTTTAAAGTTCTATTTACCTTTACGTTCTTACCTTCATCACCAGCATCTACTGCATATGCTAAGGCTCCAGGAATGTTACCTTTACTAATTGTTTTAGTTTCACCAGTTGCTATACTAGAGTTTCTAACTGACCAAATTACTAAGTATTTCTTACCATCACCAGCAGTACCAGCAATACTGTTATTGATTTGAGTTCCGCCATCAACAACACCCATTCTTATAGGAGTATAGCTTGCCCCAGTGTAGTATGGCTCGAAGTTAAGATTCGCATCATTTTTAGCAGTAGCAAGAGAAGACCACTTTGCAACAATAGCATCATATACACTAGTTGTGATAGAAGTTTTCTTCATAACTCCACCAAGCGGCTTGTTTGGATTAGTTACATCCATATACCAAGTACCACCACTAATCAACTCCCAACCGTAATTATCATTGATTTCATCGATTTCTGCTTGTGAAATATTTAATGATGTAACGTCATTTCCGGCAGAAACTTGTACAAAAGCTGAGGAATAAACTGTATACTCTGAAGATGTTCCTGGGAAGAAATCAAGAATCTTAGTATCAGCATCATCAGAAGTAAACTTTAAGTAAATAAGAGCGTTCTGATGTACAAAGTCTAAAGTAGCAACCTGTCCATATGCAGCCTTTGCTACAGTCTTAGTAGCTGTTAGGAATTCGTCTGGAGAATCAGCAACGAGAGTTCCAGATACTCTCTCATCATTGGCGGTGAATGATTTTACATTCTGCACAGTAACTACGCCATCTTTAATAGATAGGCTGTCCTTATTAGCAGGAATGATTCCAATGAATTTATAATCATCAGCCTTAGCTTTGTAATACTGTAGTTCCTGACCACTAACTGTAGTGTAATCATAACCATTAGTATTAGCAACAACTGAGTAAGGCTTCATGATTGTGTCGTTGAGACTATTCCAAGCAAATAACTCGAAGTTATCATAACCATTGCTAAGCACTGACGTTGCTGTAGCTTTGGTTGCTGGTGTATAGCCTCCGAAAACAATGCCATATTCACCATTAGCATTTTGAGGAACAACATAAGAGTAAGGGGTTCCTCCACCCTGTCCAGTTATTACTATTGTTGGACCCATCATCTTATCACAAGAGGTGAATAGAACAAATGTAGCAATAACTGACCCTAAAAGAGTTTTTAGCTTCATCATTGTAACATTTTAAAATTTAACATATAATATATCATAAGAAATAGTCATGCCAAAATTAAATAATCCAAAATAGTTTTCAGCAGCTTTTGTAAGATTTGGCGTTATTATGGTTGCATCAGGTGTCTGCACTACTGTATAAGAATAATTGTACTTGTTTTTCCACTGTGATAACCATCCTCCTCTAACAAATACATTCCCATGCCAGCGATTACTGTGGAACATATTAAATCTGTAACCAATGCCAAGACCGGCACCTATTCCTTTCCCTTCATATTTGCCATTAACTCCAAGATTATAGTTTGCATATTTAGCAAATGCTTCAACATACATACCAGAATAATTCTTGCCTAAATATTTCTTTAATCCCAGATTAGTATCTAAAATCTTATAATGGAAATTTCCAAACTTCCAATGAGAGATATCCGCTTCAGCAAAAAGAGCCGAGTTCAAAAAGTTAATATCTAGTCCAACACTAGGTTTAAGAACTAAATCAGAAACTATATCTGAGTATACAGTAAGTAATGGATGTGTTTTCTTTACCTTTGGTTTTGGTAAATAGACTGTATCTCTGTATGTGATAGGAATAGTATCGTGCTGAATAAGCGGAGAATTGAAAACTATTTCTACATAAGTTGCTCGAAGTCTTTTGTAAGAAGATTCATCATAAGCAGTCTTCTTTAAGAAGAGGTTGTAGTCAGTGCTTAAAATAATCTTATCGTCAGGAACAAAAGAAAACCAGGAGCGTATTTTTTGAGCTCGTGATTCGGCTAGATACTTATTGTTTCGCTTGTTACCCTCTGGGGAGGACGCGCCTACAAGTAAGATATAGCCGATATCGTCTTGTCGAAATTCAGAATACGGTAGTATATAATTAGTGAAATGCGCATAGCTATCGCTACAGATTGGAGAATCCGTATTAACAATGAACTCTATTGACGCTCTTATTGTTGTATCTCTTGGTTGCCCGAATCCTATAAACATGGAGCCGAGTAACAATACAGTTACTAGTATCTTTTTCATTTCATTACTAGATAGTCATTAGCATAACCCAAATGTAACCGCGTGGAGGTTACTATCATGTACATTCTTACCCTGCCGGGATTCGAACCCAGACTGACTCCTTCAGAGGGACACGGTTTTAGAGACCGCCGTACTACCGTTATACTACAGGGCAATAAAAGGGAGTTTTGGCACTCCCTTAAGCCTTGACTTTCTTATCGAGATACTTATTGAATAAACGATTTACTTCACCAGTAAGAGCACGAATCTTGCTTTCCACAACTTCAGCCACGCACTGCTTAAAGATAGGATAAGCGCGTTGAATTGCTTCTACATCGGGGCGTTCATCATCTAAGGTTTCAAGTACCTTGTAAACTTCTGGATGTCCCTGACGTAATACAGTAGCTGCACTGTTAAAGATATCATCATCCATATCGTCCAGTTCTGCCTTTATATCTTCAATAACCTTACTTTTCTTAGGTGCTTCACAGCGAACTGTAACATTACCATTTTCATCTTCTTCGATTTTCAAATTCTCGAATTTTGAACTAACCTTTCCAGACTGGAAAAGTTCTAATAGAGCATTAAAAAGTTCTTCCATAATTAAACATTGTTTTTAAAACCATTGTAGTACAATAATAAGCTTTGTACTTTGAATTTCAAAGTAAATTGGATATATTTATAGTAATGTGACGTACAAGAACTCACTAATCTTAGTAAGAATCTAAACATCAAAATACTAAATAATATGAGTAAACTAATTAGAAAAAATCAAGAACCTGCGAAAGGCGCTTTAGATATTGGCGGGTACAGCGCAGATTCCAGAGAGAAAAGAAAGCGATTAAGTCGTCGCTTTGACCCAGTTGGAGGCTTTGGTGCCCTTAATCAATTATTCTATAAAGTAGTTAATAATGCTACTAATAGTAAATCAAACGGAGAAGAGCAAGCCTATTGGGAAACATATCTGGGTCTTAGAGAAATGCCTAAAGGCACTCACAGAACTGAATGGGATGAACAAGTAGAAGCCGATAAGAGAGCAGCTGGTTTACCAGAATCTGACTTTTACGGAACTACTAATGCTATGGACGAGCAACTACAAGCTATTGCCGATACAACTAATACAGGTAAGATAGTCAGAGACTATGATTACTATAAACAGAAGTATCCACATCTAGCAAGTAAGAGCAATATACAGCACATATATGAAACTGGAAAACAAGTAATGGATAACCCAGGTACTTGGCAACAAGCAACAGAAGGAGCTGGTCTCAGTGTAATGAGGCGATTAGACCCACAAACTAATGAAGATAGTCCTTTAGGAATGCTTGGTAGTTTCGGAATGCGTTGGAATCCAGAAAATAAAACCATTGAAGTTCACGACACTTATGATTTCCCGAAACTCTATACTAAACTTGGAATCGTTCCTGAACGTCCAAAAGAAATGAAGATTCGAGGCAAGATAAACTTTGACCCAAGTAAAGGTGCTAAAATATTTAGGGACGGTGATTAACCGCTTCCCATTCATCATAATCTGGCTTAGGAAGGTCGTTATCCACATCAAGGGTGACGGCCTTTATTTTGTATATACCATCTAAGTAAGCCTTTACAATTCTATGACATCCATCTAATACCTTACCAGAAGTATCAAGTATAATAGGATAGGACAAATCTGCCTTCTTTATAAGAGCAATCTCATACGCTATATCTTTAAGCTTTGACATATTCCAGTTGAGGTCTTCCCAGAGGTATTCTCTAACATCAACCTCAACTGGAGTTTTTGTTTCTGCTGCCTTCCAGAGTGTTTCATCATTCCAGAATTTCCCGGCTTTATAATACCCCATACAGTCTATCGTGTTTTAGCGGAATAGGAAACCAACTTACTTTCCATAAACTCCGCGCATCATAAATATTTATTGGATCTCCATATATATTCTCTAGAAAGGTTGCATACTTTTCCGGATGCTCTATATTTCTAAACCAAGCATTTAGTAAGTGCCAGATAATAATCATATTACATTATAATTTCAGGTTTCGGACCCTCACCAAACTTAGCCTTTAAGTCTGCAATCTCTCTTAATAAGAGTTCATTTGTCTTCTTTAATTGGTCAATATCATTTTCATTTTCAGTGATACGATCTTCGTGATTCTTCAGTAAGAACACAACAGCCTGACCGAACTTATTAAGATGGAAGAGTTTTGTTTGTGTTTTGCATCCAGTAGTCACTTCCCTATTCTCATTATTTATAATCTCAAGATAGCCTTTTGATTCCAGACTTCTATTACATCTAGAAACAGATGCTTCTGACATATTTATTTTCTCGGAGATTTCTTTGTTAGTAAATGACATAGAACCCTCCCCTTCCACTTTAAACATATACTGCTGACTAGCTACTAAGTAAGTTTTCTCAAGGAATGTTAAATCCTTCTTATCTAAGAACTCATAAGAGAACGGTTCAAACTCCTTATAAGGATTGAACTTATAAATGTTCTGTCTACCCTTCTTATAGACTTTTATGTAATCTGCATCTTCAAGATTTTTAATACACTTCCTTACAGTAGGAATAGAAGCTCCAGATTTCTCCGCAATAGTATCAAGAGAAGGAAAAGCTTCCTTAGTTTGATTATTCATGAACCGCTTAATTGAAATATAAATTAATTGGTCCTGAGGAGTGATAGAGTCGTCTACTGCCCTATTTGGAAGTTGGACATGCTGTAAATTTTGGGTTTCCATATTATATATTATAAGGTATATAAAGATACCTATATTCTGAAAATTTTCCAAATAATTTCAGAATTTTTTTAGGAATTTCTATTTTTGCAGAATTGATTTCTATTTTTTCAGATACGATTTCTAATTTTTCAGAATCGATTTCTATTTTTTCAACTAACTATACTTATACTATACTTAATGAACTATACTTAATCGGTTTTGTGTTTCGTGGTGACTAGGGGTGTTGAGTGCAACCAGGAAAATTTTTGCTTAAAGTTGCATTCTAGAAAGTACAGGTACCTTGAAAATACTCCCCCCCCCCCTATATATTCAAAATAGGGAAATTGGGGATAGTTATGGGTAGGAGAGGACATCTACCTTCAGCACCCCCGGTGCCTTGGTAGAAAAAAGTAAAATTGAATTCGTAATGTTTACTGTAGACAGTAAAAACGTTTTCGCCATGGCTACAATCAAAACCACACTTCGCCTCGTTGAGGTTGTTGAACGAATTGAGGACAACGGCTCTATTCGTGTTCTTTCCACTAAAACCCTTGAAAGCCAAACTATCAAGGAAGACCACTACCACGAGAATCAATATCATTCGATTCTTCGTTACTACGATGAATTTTAATCTTTAATCCTTTAAGCATATGCCTAAAATCTTTGTTTCCTCCGTTATCAAGGAGGCCCACGTGGCAGTCATTGAGGTCAATCCCTACCTCATTGCCAAAACCATTCGTGCCGAGGTTATTCTCGACAATGTGAAGAAAAGCGCCAAGCGCACCAACTGGAAAACCACTGATGAGGGTGAAAAGACCTCTGAAGTCTACTATTCCGGTAACATCGGGGACGAGAACGTGAAAGACCTTATCGAGAAGGTTCTTCCGTTCATCGAGGAACTCTGCACCGCTTTTGAGGGTGAAGAATCCAAAGATGAATAATCCCCAACTCCAAAGAGAGCCGACCGAAAGGTTGGCTTTTCTTTTGGTAAAAAGTAGTAAACTGTAGTTTGTAATTTATACTGTAGCCAGTATAACGCGTCACCACGATGCCGAACACTGACACTATTCCCTTTTTATTAACCCTTTAATTCTTTTTGCCTTATGCTGAAGAATACCAATGCCCAAACGGCAACAACCGCAGCGGAAATTTTGACCGCTATCGTGGCTTACAAAGAAGCCAATCCCGACCACCTCCGTAACCCGTTCACGCAAGGTTTGCAGTTTGCAGACGGCGAGAAAATTACCGATTTCGGTGGTTTCGTTCTCCAAGAGTGGAAGGACACTGACGATGAAAATCGCTTTGGTGCTTATGTTTGCGTCGTGCTGAACGGCAAGAACTATTCCCTTTCCTCTCCTCTCAAAACCAAGTTAGGCACACTGCTTGACAAGGAAATGAACCCCAGCAAGGGCGAAGGTGCGTGGGCTGCCTCTGGTGGCTTTGCAGACCTCCTCAAAGGTCTTGATGACCTGTCCGAAGAGTCTTTGAACAAAATCGAAGATTTCTTCCTTGAACCCAAGAAGGGCAACGCCAAGCGGAAACTCATTGACCGCAAAATGTGGGTGCGTTGGATTGTTACCGCACGCGGTGGACAGTCCTCCATTTCCAACATTCTCTAAACGAGAAACACAACCGAGATAAGGGGGAGCCGAAAGGTTCCCCTTTATTTTTCAGGCGACCAAAACCGCAAGGTAAAATGTAGTCAAATGTATACCGCACTGCGTGTCTGAGCGCTAGGTGTATAGTAGAATGTAGCCCTTTGGCGCTATGGGCTATCTTAAATTTAGACAAAAGATCATGGCACTTAAAGCAACTGATCCTATTTTCAAGGCTGCCATCGAAGCTGCGAAGGCTCGTGGAACCATCGTTGGTGACAATCAGACTCTCGCCGACATGGATGCAGCAACCGTCGTGAATTTCGACGAGAATGTGTGGGAAGAGGGTGATGTATTCACTCTGCCTGCAACCCGTGAGGAACTGAAGCCTTTCCTCTGCACCGATGTGCTGGAGAACTTCCCGGTCAATCCTCAGACTGGCGAGCATCCGAAGGCTCATTCCATCCTGGTCCTTGTGAAGAACAAGAAGACCAACAAGGAGACCGTAAAGCGTTATCGTCCAAATGCTCCGGCCATCTCCGATCCTCTGTACAAGTGGGACGAAGCTCAGCAGACGTATCTGGCTGCCGGTGGCAACCTCGCTTCCAAGACCGCTCTCGCACAGGCCGTCAGCTTGCTCCCGAATCAGGGTGCTCGCATCGACTATGTGCTCGGTAAGACTATCGAGGTGAAACATATCCTGAGTGGTGACGTAGCTCGTCGTCAGGGTGGTGTCATTACCGGTATTCGTCGCCGTTACATCCCTGAGATGGACATTGTGAGCCAGTAATGGTCCACACTGTTCTGGGTAAAATGAGTGCTGGGGTCCTAACTTCTGGACCTCGGCACTTTATTTTGCTCAATTCTCAAAATTTTCCAGATGGAGTGAAGGGTTGGTGGTGGATAAAAGAGGAC
>Ga0310691_10006320_pt1 | contig 12654 bp, 12 predicted proteins | sample 176DNAGHGlowgp2_FD_203887 | JGI IMG/M metagenome (GOLD analysis project Ga0310691, IMG submission 203887) | Sheep rumen microbial communities from Palmerston North, Manawatu-Wanganui, New Zealand - 1766 DNA GHGlow gp2 (v2) (version 2) | ecosystem: Host-associated > Mammals > Digestive system >... | reverse complement strand
TACCAGAATCGTAATGCTTCTACATATTCCCCAGCAGCTAATGCTTTTAACTGCTTCTTTTTTACTGTTCCTCTTTCCTTCTTTTTGAAGTTCAGGAATTCAGATACAGGAGACGGGAGATTTGTTGTCGAATAATACACACCACCATTTGGTGCTACAACTTTGTCTTTAAGTTGCTTTAAGAAATCATAAAGATCAGACTGAACGACTGTTGTTTGTCCTCTTCCAACAGCTTTTACATAAATAACAGATTTTGGTTTATAAGTTACTTTAACTCTTTCTTTAATAATTCGTTCAGCTTTATCTTCACTAAATTGATATCTTGTCATGAGATAATCTTTCATGACATTCAGATAAGATTTAAATAAATCGGGTCTAGATACTTGAGTATGCATGATTTAGTGCCTCATTATTCATTCTATAGTAATAAAATACTCTTACTATATAGTAATATATAATTTTTAAAAATATGAGGTATACAATTATGGCACTCTCACTTGGATTAGAATCGATGCAATTATCTGAGCAAGATCAGATTTACACTTTATCTGATGTTTTAGAAGCAGAACTTGAATGTATGAATGCACAGCAAGTTCTAACTGATTATATTAATTTTAATGAAATTTTATTCTCAGTTAAAAAGCATACTTCTCAGGAATGTATTGATTTTGCTGCAGATCTTTTAGGCGCTAACTCTGCTTCTTTAGAAGCAGTAGCGAATGCTAATAACAATGCTAATATAAAAAAGAGTTTTGCAGAGAAATTTATAAATGCATGGAATGGATTATATAAGCTGATTAAGGCATTTTTTGGTTGGCTTAAGAAAAAAATATCTCAATTATTTAATTTAATTACTGGTAGAACAGAAAGCAAAGCTAATACTGATAAAACAGAAGATAAATCTAATACTGGTAAAACAGAAGATAAATCTGAGTCAGAACCTAAAACTAAAGCGGGATCTACAGAACATACAAGTGTTCTTAAGCTAGTAAGTAAAAGTAGTATGGCTAGATTAGCATCACAGTCAGAAGCTCTTCAAAATGAAAAAAAGAATATTAAAATAATTGAAGAAAAAATTAAAAATTATTCTGCTCTTTTTGATAAAGAAACTGCTTCTAAAGTAGAGTATACTGAAACTAATTCGATCAAACAGCATTTACGTATGATTGAAAGAATCTATGGTAATATCTATATAACAGCTTCAAATATTGATGCTATTTTTAAAGCTAATGGCCCAGCGACGAATCGTAAAACTGCCAACCAAGCTTCTGTTATTATTACGGTCAATAGATCTTTTAATTTGTTGAATAAAAAAGTTATTAACTTTATTAGAGCAGAACTTAGTGAAATTCGTCAAAGTAATTCTGGCTTCGGTTTTCGTGGTAATGAACGTGCTGATGAAGCTAATAAAGCAGCTCAGTATGTGGATGTTAAAGAAAAAGAAATTAATAATTTAGAAGTAAATAAAAAATAAACCTTGAGGAGGTGGGAGAGCATTTAGCTCTCCCACCTCCTCGTGTCGTCTTACTTCTTCATAAGATAGACGACAGCGGCTCCGATTCCAACACCAGCAGCCAGAATCCCCGTGTCTTTTCCCGCCTCTTTCCAGAAGTTCTTCCTGAACAGGAAGCACGGCTTCTTCTCAGTTGCCGTACTTTTGACCTTCTCTTCCTGCTTCTTCTCTTCCGGCTTTTTCTCTTCCGACTTCTTGTTGTCCTCAGCCTTGGCGTTTTCCGTCTTCTTGTCTTCGGCTTTGGTTTCATCCTTCTTCGCTTCGGCTTCTTTCGCCTTCTGCTCGGTTTCAGGATTCTTCGCTTCGGCTTCTTTCGCCTTCTGCTCGGTTTCAGGATTCTTCGCTTCGGTGTTTTCGGTTTCTTTGGTTTCGTTCTTGTTGTCGGCCATAGTAGTGGTCTCCTTCGTTTCATTGTTGGTGTTATTGGTCGCTCCGTTCTTAGGAGCTTTTTTGCTTTTCTTTTTCGGTTTTTTCTGCTTGCCTTTTTCTGCTGCTTTTCTTTCAGCCTCTTCAAAGGCACGTTCAACAGATTCTCCGAAGTTTTCGACTTTTGTAACTGCCATAATTGTGTCTCCTATGTTAGAGTTTTTATTACTAGGATCACTACAGCAATATATACTTATATTTTTTTGATTTACACTTTTGATTCAGTATTATTTACTTTGTTTTTCCATGTTGCTGACATCAATTCATGAAGTTTATTAATAAATTCTTCTGGAGTTAGTTTGAAATTTGGATCAGTTTTTTTATATTCGTTATAAAGCCAATCTAAATAAACATTCATACTTTTAGAAACATTTGCTGGAACTTTTACAACTTTATTGTTAATGATGATAGATGGTGTTCCTGTATTGCATTCGTTTTTAGATTCCATATCAAATTCTCCTTAAATGGTTAATATTATGGTGATATTATTTGTGTAATATATATTTAAAATAGGAATAAATATCTATGCTTATACTAGAATCTATAGATTATAATAATATATTTGATTTTAATAATGGATCAGATTTTGTTATAGGATATGCTAGAGCTTTAGAGAGTTTTGATCAGTATTTAGATAAAGCGATGCTTGATGTTTCACTTGAAAGCAACAATAGTAATGATTCATCTAATCTTAGTAGATGGAGAAAAATATGGGATTCTGTTGTTAACTTTTTCAGTTCTCTTTTAACTAGATTAAAAGAATTTGTAAAAAAATATTTTAAAAGTTCTAAATCCACAAATCAAAAGAAAAGTGATACTAACAGTAGACCTTCTGATAAGAATTCAATTAAGTACCAGAATATTAATAATAAAGAAGATGATAAAAAATTAAATAATTTGGGTGATTTGATTTATTCTTGGTGGAGTGATGTTTCAGATGTGATTGGAAATGACCGTATACCAAAGGAAACTATTTACAAAGAAATAGAAGATAAATATAAACGTGATTATGCTACATTACAAAGAACAGGATCTGTTTCTACAAAGCGCCATATAAAGCATAATACTGAATCCTTAGATGATGAAACAATTAGCTTTGGTTCGTCATTGGGAAAACTGGGTGAACAACTGAATAAATTAAAAGATATTAAAGCGTTTCTGTTAAAGCTAGATACTAAAACAACTGATTCTAAAAGTGGGAAAAATACAATAAATAAAATCAATAGTTTTAGTAAAGCTGATATAAAGCAAACATTAACTCTTAGTAATACAAGCGTAATAGCAGATAATAATGTAAATCATCCGATTGAATTGCTAGTAAAAATATTAAACAATACTAAGAAAAACGGTGTATTATCTGTTTCTGCGATAAAAGATGCTCTGAGAAGAGCAGTAGCATTTATTAGATCACAAGTTCATTGTATTTTTTCTCTTATTAAACATAGTGTGGAATATTTAAGTGGATTAAAAAGTCATCATGCTGATAAAACACAGATTTTTAAAATATATAAATTTCCACCCGATATTAAACAAGAAATAGCTGATGTAATTAAGTCTGATACAGAACGCGGAATTGCTGGAAAATTGCCTGTTACAAATTTGATTATTACATCTTTAGATCAGTTTCATAAACCAAATAATATAAATAACAGATTTATAGCTGGAGCTACTTCACTTAAGGGTTTTAAATATGATATTGGTAAAGGCATCAATGCTCGCGGCTCTAATGTATATGTGAATTATTATTTATTTACTTCTACATTTTTAAATGATAATATAACTGAAATAGCATGTGCTATTGTACATGAATGTGCGCATGTTTATAATGCTGCCTATCAAAAGATAAGCCATGGGCAAAGAGTGTATAAAAACAAGCGTGCATTGAATCAAGATGAATATGGTAAACACTATAATACCGACGAAGATGAGAAATTTGCTAGAAGACAAGAAGAAAAAATAAATAGAGCTTCTTCATCTGTTAATAAATTAAAATCTTGGATTAGAAAAATTGCAGAAGATATAAATAGTATTATACAATCACAAAATAATCATGCTGGAGCTTAATGCTCCAGCATGTTTTTAATTTTTGTATTCTAGTCATCTTGTACATAACGAAGGAGACTATTATGTTTAATCCTGATGAACCTATGTCTGAGAAAGAATTCAACACAACATCCAAAGCTGTTTTCTATCAATTATTTAATAGAAAATTAAGTTTTGTTGTATTTACAGGAGATGAGAAAAAGTATCATCAGTGGCTATTTACTAATGTTGATTATAAAACAATGTTAGTGTATGATGCAAAACCTGATTACTTTTATTCTTTAGTAACAATTAGAGATAAAAAATATCTCGATAAATTTTATACATTATTTCCGATTCTTAAAACAACTCCTTGTTTAATTCAAGTTGTCGATTTCTTATCTTCATTATCAAAGATAGAAGATATGAGTACTTGTCAAATGAAACGAATGAGAAGTGATATTATTTTATCTTACTCTGATAAGAATAATAATGTAGTAGAAAAACTAATCGGAACTGTACTAGAAGATATTGATGTCGATATGTATTATACTTTATGGGAATCAGGATTGATTAAATCGAATCATCCTTATTCTAAAATATATACATATTCAGAAATAAACGAAATAGATGGTCGTGCTATTCTACTGGTAAACGATTCAGATGGATGTGATAAAGATCATGATCCTAGATCAACACCTGTTGTAGCACAATTTGGAAATATGATTCCGCATCTAGCTATGTTCTTAAAAAATATGTCAAAAGAAAGTCAATCATTTACGATTTGTGCAGGATATGATAAAGATAGTGTTTTAGTAAATGCACATTACGATACTGATTTTTTATCATGTGTAACAACTCAACCTGCACAGAGATGGTTTATTCATAAAAAGAAATCTTAATTTATATGAAAGGCACTCATTATGGATGAGCAACAACCCAAGAAACTAAAATCAACCGTTAAGAAAACGGCACCAGTTTCTTCTCCAAAGAATTGGGAAGAATCTATTTCAAAAGCAAAATCTGCTGCAGAAGAGAAAAATGAAACTCAAAAGAAACAAGTAGAATCGATCGAAGCTTCTATGCAGCGTATTGAGCAGAAAGCTTCTACAGCACATACTACTAAGCCAGTAGTAGAAGAAAAGAAGCAAGATGATAGTGAATCTTTTAAATCGTATTTTAATCCAGATGCTGGAATGAAAACGATTGAAAATCCTTCCTATGTTGAACCAGCAGAAGAAGCTACTAAGAGAGAAAAATGCATTGCTGATAAAAACAATGATGCCTCAGCTTATATTCATGAAATCATTGGAGCAGATGATGCTATCACAAAAGCAACAGAATATATTGAGCAAGAACGTAAGAATGATAAAGGTTTAACTCTTGATGAATTAAATGAAAAAAGAGAGTCTAATCCTGAGCTGAAAAGGTTGTATGAATGGGCTGCTAATCTTCGTGGAGCTCTTGAAGATAATGAGTTGTTTGGTCAGCAGAAACAACTTCTTATCAGTATGATTGATGCATTAAATCGTCATGACCAATATCTCAAAGAACTTGATCAAAAACTTTCTATCGTTAAAATTAATACAAAGCTTGATGGCAAGCCAAAACTTTATAAAGGCGAAGAAGCTATTCAGCTTATTAATAATCGTTATCGTGGTGTATATAGAATCCAACTTCATAATTCAGGGTTCTGGATTAAAGTAGTTCCACTTAGTCCTGCTAACTTGGATGCATGGATGCAAGAAGTTGATTTTCATTATAAACAGATTGGCCGTCTTATTGGAGGACATTTCTATCTTGGTTTGGGAATCTATCTGAAAGAAAAACTCGCTGATCTTCTTAGACTTACTGTTGTAGATTCCAATCTTCAGAATTGGAGAGAAGGATCTACTTTAGTTGATATGATTTCTCTTCAGGATTATGAAACGATTTGCTGGGCATATGCAACTATTATGCACAAAGATGGCATCACGATTTCTACAATCTGTACTAATCCAGAATGTCAGCATGTTAATAGACAGCAGTATGTTGATCTTGCAAGATGCTCTTTTATTAATCCTGCTGTGTATACAAAAGAAGCAATAACGTTTATGATGGAGGGTTGTGCTCCTGGTGTTATTAGAACAAAGGAAGCATTGCAAAATTATCGTACTAAGCTACTTAAAAATACCAGATTGATCAGCTTTAACGAAACAGATCAATTAGAATTAAGAGATCCTTCTCTTGGCCAATATATTCGTACTGGTATGAAAGTGATGGGTGAACTTATTGCTGCTGTGAATGGTGGAAGTGGAGACGATAAAAAGCCTTCGATTGATGATGAGAAGTCAAGACGTGAAACAGCGAATCGTCTTTCTATGATGCTTTCTCCTTGGGTTTCTCGTGTGATCTGTAAAGATCCGTCTGGTAATGTTCAGGCTGTGATTGAAGATCAGAAAGCTATTACAGATCTTCTTGAAACTATCATTGGTGAAAAGGATGATATTATTTCAAATATTGAACAGTTCATTACAGAGAGTAAAGTTTCTTTCTATGGATTTATTAATGCAAAATGTCCAAAGTGCGGAAAGCAGTTGGATATCCTGAAAGACAATATTGCTCCTATCGATACTGAATACATCCTTTTTTGCCTATCCTATCTGAAGTTGGAGCAGATAGGAAGGACAGCGTAAACAGAATTAACCAGTACATTCGTGAGTTTGAGATTTACGGAGCAGAGTCTATCGCTATTATTCCAGCTAATAAACGTAACATCAAACTTAATCTTATTAAAGAGGCTTTTTTCGATAGAGAAAAGCCTCATTATAATTTTCAAGATTCGAGTTACGGTCAGGTCGATGCTCAATCTCAACCCACATTAGATCAAGTACTTACTATTTTAAAGATACCAGAATCAAGAGAAATTTTTGGATTTACATTCCGTGATTTAATTGATATGGACCAGGTAACACTGGAGAAAATTGAAAGAGAAATACTTGATTTAAACAAACAACGTGCTGAATTACAAAGTAAGGAAGAAAAGAAATATGAAACATGATTCATCTTTATTGACTGGTGAAAGAAGCTATGAATGTAACGTAGTTGAACACGATGAATTTAATAAAACTATTGTTTCAACTCTCGCAGATCTTTTAGAGGTGCTAGCAGATCATTGTGGCCCTTATAAGGGAACTGCCATTCTGATGGATCCTAATAATAATCCATTAGCTGAACCAGTCTTTACAAAAGACGGTATCAACATTATTGATAGTATTCGTTATAAAGATCCAGTAAGAGAATTTGTTCGTAAACAATTAGCTTATATGGGAAAACGTATTGATCGTGGAGCTGGAGATGGAACAACTAGTTCCATGTTCCTTATGGCTAATACAATTGAGTATCTTCTTTTACACAAGAAGGAACTCAGTAAGTATACAACATTTGATATTTCAGATGCTTGGAATGAATTAGTTAAACTCATTGAAGATCAATATAAGTCTTATATCGATTATTCTAAAAACATGAAAGATAGAAAACTGATTCGCTATGTAGCTGAATCACAGGCTTATACATCTTCTCATGGTGATGTTGAACTGGCTAAATGTATCGGAGATTTGTTTGCAAATACTCCTAGAGAAGTATGGAACAATCTCGTTGCTCAGAGAGCTATGTTCGAATCTGATAAGAAGTATAATGTTACAATCAATACTGCTGAATACACACTTGATAATGTGGTGATGTTCCCAAAAGCAGGAAATGAAGACTTAGGAACAGTTTTACATCTCGATGATGTAGATTGTTTGATTTGGTATCATGTGACAATTGGAGATACTTATCAGAAGCCTATCTTTAAATTATTTGAAGAGAGAGCTGAATCTGGTGAACCTCTTGTTGTCATGTGCTGCAACGATATTGATGTAGCAACGCAATCTTATCTGATTGATCTGTTTGAAAAGCATCCAGAACATAAAGGTTGCATTACTTTCATCACTGTTCCATTTAGCGACCCAATGGTTAATGATCTTACTGCTTTAGATAGACTTCTTATCACTGCAGGAAAGACAAGAAGCATTGATCAGAAGATGAATGAAGAAGAACATCCTTATGATATTGTTAAACTTACAATCGAATGTAAAAGTGATAAGTGTAGAATTTTAAAAGGTATTTTCAATAAGAAAACTCTTGGTATTAATCCTTTCTATAAAAAGAAAGAATACAAAGAATTCAACGAGTATCTTAATAAAATTCAAACAGTTATCGATAACGAAAAGAGTGATATTTCTAGAAGAAATACGAAGCATATCGAAGCATTCACAAGAGTGTTATATAAACTCATTTCTACTAAAGATGTAGTATTCACAATTGGTGGATCTGCTTATGATAATGCTGCAGGTAGAGATATTGTTATGGATGCTCTTCTTGCTACCAAGTGTTCTTTAACCCAGGGTTTCGTTGCAGGACGTTGTGTAACATTGAAGCATACGTTAGAACAACTGATACCTTTTGTTTCTATTGAAAATGTTAGTGGCACTGCTTCATCGCGTAAGTATACATTGGTAAAGTTATTTATTGATGCTTTACTGAACAGTATTTCTGAATTAAATAATGAAATGGATATTCCTGAAGAGATCCGTAATACTGATTCTCCAGCAGATATCATTCGCTTAAACGATCCATCTTATGAAACTCCTAAAACGCTAGATACGGCTTTACAGAAAAAGAAAGACTACTGTATCATTCAACCTGCTATGACGGATATTACATTCTTAAAGAGATTTGGTGAACTTGGTCTTAAATTCCTTACAGCAACTAGTGTTATACCTGTTGGTAGTCAATGGCAATAATAAGGTGAAACTATGGCTGAAGACATTATTACTTTTAATGAAATTAAACCTGGTATTAAAGTTAAATTCTTTGTATTAGATACGACCAATGTAATAACTGGTACTGTTCAAGCAGTTGCTACTTATTCGGTGGCAAAATCCATGCAGACAGATATTGCTGCTAGACATGCCTCTATGCAAGCTGCTTCTATAAAAAACAATATGATTGGTGAAATCAATATTGTAGATGATTTGTTTGTTATTCTTGATATCGGTGAGTCTCGTCCTTTGGTAATTGCACGTTCTTGGATCAATACTGAGATAGGTATTCATCGTATTGATCAATGTGGTGATTATAAAATCATTCTCAAAAATTGTACAAAGTCCGATGCTACCAGAGCACTGCATATGCTTAGAGCAAACAATATTCCTTGCTCATTTGATCCATTAGATTAAAAAAGAAAAAGAACACCTGAGCATATGCTCAGGTGTTCTATTCTTATTGCTGTTTTTCTTCTTCTTTAGCAGCAATTCTCTTTTCGATGTATTCATATACATCTTTGACTTTTGTCAGGTTTTCCGTGTCTTCATCACGAATTTCGATATTGAATTCTTCTTCGAATGCCATGATCAGTTCCACGATGTCGAGAGAATCAGCATTGAGATCTGTCGCGAAGTCAGAATCATCATTAATCTGTTCTTCCGTCACAGCAAATTGCTGACAAATGATTTCTCGAATTCTCTGTTTCAGTTCTTTCATATGAACTCCTTTCGCTAGGTTAGTTGTTGAAGTCACTATAGATATATATACTCGAATTTTAAATTAAAAAGCGAAAAAGAACACCTGAGCATATGCTCAGGTGTTCTATTCTTGTCAGCCTACCGCAATCTGCTGAACAAGATCCTCGAAGTTTCCGTGGTTGCTGTAGCGATGACCTTTCTGCTGGAAGGTGATTCTCACAGTCTTTCCGTTCTTGGTGGTGAATGTTTTGACATCACCTTCCTTAACATCCTTCAAGATGTTGTACGGAAGGTGATGAGGAGCGGAGAGCTTGTTGCGCGTAGAATAACGTGCATTGTATTCGAGTCCGAGAAACTCGGATATCTCTTTACCGTATCCGTGGTCAGTGAGATTATCGTGACCGTCTGCATAAAACCAGACTTCGATATATTTTTCATCTTCCTTGTGAGGGATACCGAGGGTGTCGAGAGGACCGTAGGTGTCTTTTCTCATCATGTCTACGAACTTAGGAGTGTAGTGCTCCTTCATCCAATCAAAATCCATGGGACCATTGGGCACAACGAAGCATCCGATGTTGAGGGTGTTTTCGTTGATGGCGGTTTCGGTTTCGGGATAGGTGATGGCGATGTTGTTGTTCATGAGTGGATCTCCTTAAATTAAGTTAGTGGTTAAGATCACTTGAGCAATATATACTTTCAAAATTTTGATAAGCATAAAACAAGAACAGGGATATTTCTATCCCTGTTCTAAAGTTACATTAATTCATTAAAAAATACTTTATGATAATTTTGTAATGTAATAACTGAATTTTTAATAGCCATTACAATCTGAGAAATGAAGTGAATTGATTTAATAGCATCAACTTTATCTTCTTTTGATAATCTATTAGAAATGCTATATTTAATTTTAGCAAGATCTTTTAAATTCTCAGAAGATACAATTGTGTTAATTAAACGGCTCATTTCATTTACGGTAGAAGGAGTTAGTTCTGCATCTTTAGTGGATTGATTTTTTGGGCATGGAAGACCAATTTCTGTATAATCATTTTGATTAATATAAGTATTTGTGATTCCGATATTAACATAATTAATATCAGAGAATTTTTGCTTAAGTTGAGTGTATGTTAAGTTTTCACAGCCAAGCTTGCAAATACTTGTTAACATCTCAGAAAGAGTAGTTGTAAGATTATCAATAGCGTGATAGTTGTAAACAACTGTTGTAATATCTTTTAACTCTTTTACAATAGGATAAGTTACTTTCTTGTCTAAGTCAGCAATACTACATTCAATCATATTAAGTAATGATTTACTGATGTAATCAATACTGTTTCTATTAAAAGTATTCAGTTTATTATAAAAGAAAGTAGGACGCTCTAATTCTTCCATAGAAGAATAATTTTCTAAGCTCTTTAATACAGCTTCATCGGTAAATGAATAATCTTTTAATTGATTAAAACATCTATCGCAAATAGCAGTTGCATCTTTTGTTCCTTCTATTCTCTTAATATCATTACTTAACTGAATATACTTTTGTAAATTGAATGCATAATTGCATAATTGATTACATTGTTCTTGGAGATTTAAATTATCTTCTTGAACTTCTGTATTGAATTCCATAGCATCATTTAATAATGTAATAGTTGAATCTTTCATGAGTTTTCGGCTTTCTTTTTTAATCCGTATGATAATGCGTAAAGTTGATTATGCATTAATGCTTGAGTTTGATTAAATAAGCGATCATATTCTTGTTTGAATCTACCTTCGTACAGCATATTAAACGGAGTTGAAATCACATATTCAACAAATTCTCCAATTGCGTGATTTGCTTTTTCCCAACTCTTTTCGAATGACTTTTCTTCATGCATATCTTTAATAAATTTGAAAGCTTTATAATAGTCATCTATAAGTTTAGGATCCATGTGATCAGATTTGAATGCTTTGATCATATCCATCATCATGTTTTCTTCACGCTTATATTCATCTGGATGGATGAAGTCCTCATCATATCCTGTAAATAAAGATGCTGCCATCCATGGGAGAAGTCTGAAATAGTAATCAATACCTTTAGCATTGTGATAACCGTTGGTTCCTATAAATCTAATGGCTCTTTCTATTTTGTGCAATGAAGAAGCTAAATGATGAGAGTATCCCATTTTAGAAACGTATTCATCAGCAAGTTCTTCTTCATAATAACCACCAGCCATAGAAGAGTGTGAGTAATCAGAAAATTTTCCATATTTGTTATAAGACGAACCGTGTACGAATAATCCACCGAAAGTTACAACAAACACTTCAATAAATAATCTAATAGCAAGATAAAAAACTGATCCGATTAATTTATTAATTAAGATTATAAACGCAGCAATAGGATTTATTATTGCTTCTCCTACGGATAGTTTATTTTTCTTTTCTTGTAATTCAGCTATCTTCTTGGCAAACTTTTCACCTTTTTCAGGATATAATTTTTTGATAAGATCTAAACCGAGTTTTTGTTTCTCTGCTTGATCAAAATTTTTGATAGCATGCCTTACACCAGTGTAAAGAATTTCTTTTTTATAGCATAAATCACAAGCATGTACAATAAAAGATACAGCATGTCCACATTCGTGGCAAATTATTGCTGACAATTCTTCTGCTGTAAGATATTCAAAATCTTTTCCACCAAATACTTCTTTAGCAAAGAAGCCAAGATAAGGACAAAAATAAAGAGTACCTTTCATTCCATGTTTTTCAAACATACCAGCTTTAATAGCAGCAGTATCATTTAAGATGGTTTTAGAAAGTTTGATCAGTTCTTCTTGTGATTTTACACTCTTATATTCTTTTTCAAATTCTTTATACAGATCATCAGAAATTTGTCCAGTATATCTTGCAGCAATAGCAGCAGTTGTTGGGAAGTCTGCATCACTATTTCTATCATATTCTCCAAAATGGAAAGAAATAGCAAAATTATAGAACGGTGTGGATGACACTGCACACTTAAGATTTAATCCTGTATATTTTTTAATAACATCAAGCATTTCTACTGCTTCATTCTTAACGAAATGATCGATTGTTATTTTAATTAGCTTTGATGCATGAATATCTTTTCTATTATCTTCTCTAAACTGAATAACCTTTTGAAACACTTTTGTTAATTCAGTTGCA
>Ga0310691_10006318_pt1 | contig 12657 bp, 8 predicted proteins | sample 176DNAGHGlowgp2_FD_203887 | JGI IMG/M metagenome (GOLD analysis project Ga0310691, IMG submission 203887) | Sheep rumen microbial communities from Palmerston North, Manawatu-Wanganui, New Zealand - 1766 DNA GHGlow gp2 (v2) (version 2) | ecosystem: Host-associated > Mammals > Digestive system >... | reverse complement strand
ACAGCTGACTACCAATCGCCACATCTTCCAGATTTATCAGACGCCCAACGAGATTACGGAGGCATCGATAAACAGATTCGTGGAGCAGTTCCGCGATTTCCACACGGTAATCATCGACTGCAACGACTCTACGAGCCGAAAGGGTGCGTTTACCACTGGCATCCGCCGACAGATGGAGCAGAAGAACATGACCTACTCGCTGACCAGTCTGAAATCGGACGAGGATGCTTTCTCGAAGGCATTCAGTCGTTCGAAGTCGAACGTGGTGGTGCTGAACACAGCCCGTTCGCAGGAGTTGGGCGTGGCCTTCTCGAAGATCAACGGACTGAAGGTAATGGTGCCTGAGCTGAACATCACCATGTTTGGCTATACAGAGTGGCTGATGTACACGCAGAGATATCTGGAGAATTTCTATAAGTACAACACGTATATCCCGTCGACCTTCAACTACAATCCGCTGACGACGGCCACCCACCGCATAGAGCAGAAATACCGCTGGAACTTCCATAGCGACATGCAGAACCGACTGCCGAGACTCGCCATTACGGGTTTCGACCAGGCTTACTTCTTCCTGCGCGGACTGCATAAGTATGGCAAGACATTTAATGGCGCAGCTGGTATGCTGGGCTATGCTCCTGTGCAGACACCGTTGCAGTTTGAGCGCTATGGCAATGGCGGACTGAGAAACAACATGCTGATATTCGTGCACTACGCTCCTGACCATCGCGTGGAGACGATCAAGTTCTAATAGTAAATAGGAAAACTATCAATGAGAAATATGATGAAAGGGCTGTTAAGGTGTGTGGTAAAGGTTTTACCTTTTTACCTTTTTACCCTTTTACCTTTAAACGCATCCGCCCAGATCGGTAAGTACCGCTCGGATTTTGCCATGGGTGTGAATGGCGGCTATATATTAAGTAATGTGCAATTTGTGCCCAAGGTGCCCCAGGGTATGCTGGGCGGCATCACTGCTGGTATCACGGCCCGCTATACCTGCGAGAAGTACTTCAACAGCATCTGTGCTGTGACGGCAGAGTTGAACTACGCCCAGATAGGTTGGAAGGAGGACATCCTGGATATGAACGATCAGCCTGTGCCCCTGCATACCGATCCCACGCAGAATCTGTACTATACGAGGAAAATGACTTATGTGCAGGTGCCCCTGTTGGCCCGCCTGGGATGGGGTAGGGAGCGCAACGGGTTCCAGGGCTTTATCCAACTGGGTCCGCAGTTCGGCTATTTCCTCAGCGACAAGATCGATAGCAACTTCGATGTGCACGATCCTGCTTTCAATCCTGATATAGATGAGGAGGGCTACTTCAACCCAGAATACAAGTATGGCAAACTGAGGGCCAGCCATGTGGTGGCTCAGGACACGATGGCCGTGAAGAACAAGTTCGACTATGGTATCGCCGTGGGCGCAGGCTTGGAGTACAGCAACCGTCACTTGGGGCATTTCATCATCGAAGGCCGCTACTATTACGGTCTGGGTAACATCTATGGTGCCACGAAGCGCGACTACTTTGGCCGCTCCAACTTCGGCAACATCGTCATTAAGTGTACCTACCTCTTTGACATCATCAGAACCAAAGATTCTAAAATTAAATAACTATGTTTGAAGGACAACCAAAAGGTTTATTTGCGTTGGCACTGGCCAACACAGGTGAGCGATTCGGCTACTATACGATGCTCGCCGTATTTGCATTGTTTTTGAGAGCCAACTATGGATTGTCGCCCGCCCTGGCTGGTACCATCTATAGCGCGTTCCTCATGTTAGTGTATTTCTTCCCGCTGATCGGTGGTATCATGGCCGATAAGTTCGGATTCGGTAAGATGGTAACAACGGGTATCATGATCATGTTTGGCGGTTACCTGCTGCTGTCAGTTCCCCTTGGTGGTGACACGACGGCACTGGTGGTAATGCTGGCTGCCCTGTTGCTCATCGGATTCGGAACGGGTCTGTTCAAGGGTAACCTCCAGGTGATGGTGGGCGACCTGTACAACGATCCGAAGTACAAGGACAAGCGCGACTCTGGTTTCTCCATCTTCTATATGGCCATCAACATTGGTGCCCTGTTTGCACCTACGGCTGCCATTAAGATCAAGGAGTATGCAGAGACGGCTTTGGGCTACTCAAGCAACGACGCCTATCACTTCTCGTTTGCTGTGGCTTGTGCCTCGCTGATCCTGTCGATTGCTATCTACTACATGTTCCGTTCTACCTTCCGTCATACGGAGGGAGGTACGAAGAAGGCTGCCGCTGCCGATGCAGCACCTGTAGAGGAGCTGTCGAAGGAAGAGACCTCGCAGCGCATCGTGGCCCTGTGCCTGGTATTTGCCGTGGTGATCTTCTTCTGGATGGCATTCCACCAGAACGGATTGTCGCTGACCTACTTCGCTGACGAGTTTACCGCTCAGTCGGCTGAGGGCTTGCAGGCCATGTGCTTCAACGTATGGAACCTCGTGGCTGTGATCTTCATCGTTTATGCACTGTTCTCGCTCTTCCAGAGCAAGACAGGTAAGGGTAAGGCTATTTCTGCCATTGTCATCTGTATGGCCTTGGCTTTCCTCTGCCTGTCATACGATGCAGATGGCAGCATAACTGTTTCTGCTCCTATCTTCCAACAGTTCAACCCCTTCTATGTGGTGGCTCTGACGCCAGTATCGATGGCTATCTTCGGTGCGCTGGCTGCGAAGGGTAAGGAACCCTCTGCTCCGCGTAAGATTGCCTATGGTATGATTGTGGCTGCAGTGGCTTACGCTCTGATGGCCTTTGGCTCATTCGGACTACCCATGCCTCAGACGGAGATGGGGCCCGATGGTAATCCTGTAGCAGTACATGTGGCCGACGTGACGCCCAACCTGCTGATCATGGTTTATCTGGTGCTGACCTTTGGTGAGCTGTTGCTCTCGCCCATGGGTATCTCGTTCGTATCTAAGGTGGCTCCTCCCAAGTATAAGGGTATGATGATGGGTGGCTGGTTCGTGGCTACGGCTATTGGTAACCAGCTCGTTGTGGTTGGCGGTCTGCTTTGGGGCGCTGTTCCCCTCTGGGTATGCTGGAGCGTATTCCTGGGTGTCTGCCTCGTGGCTGCCATCTTCATGTTCGCCATGATGAAACGACTCGAAAAGGTTTGCTAATAATACATATTAGATAGATGAGCCTCATCCCGTTTTTGGTGCTTATCGCATTAATCTCATGTTGCGTTGCCGTATTCGGCAGCGCAACATTGGATGGTGCCTCGCAGGTGTCGCTGTTGGTGGCATCGGCTGTGAGTGTGCTTATAGGCCACTTTACAAAACGCCTGGAATGGGAGAATCTTGAAAAGGAATTAACGGATAAGATAGCAAGTTGTACGCCTGCCATCATTATCCTTCTGTTGATTGGTGCCATCGGTGGCACATGGATGGTGTCGGGCATCGTACCCACGATGATCTACTATGGTATGCAGATTATCCGGCCTGAGGTGTTCTTTGTGAGCAGTAGTCTGCTTTGTGCCTTGGTGAGTCTGATGATTGGCTCGTCGTGGACCACAGTGGCTACCATCGGACTGGCCTTGATGGGAATCGGCAAGGCACATGGTTTCGACGATGGCTGGATAGCAGGCTCCATCATCACGGGTGCTTACTTCGGCGATAAACTGTCGCCCTTGAGCGATACCACGGTGTTGGCATCTAGTGTGTCGGGTACGCCGTTGTTTACGCATATCCGTTATATGCTGTTTACTACTGTGCCTACGTTCTGTATCTCACTCACCATTTTCCTGATAGCCGGTTTCACGATGGATGTGCAGGGGCATGGCAATGTGGCGGAGTTTATGGATGGACTGCAGCATACGTTTGTCATCTCGCCATGGCTATTGATTGTGCCTGTGCTGACGGGTATCATGATTGCCCGAAAGTGGCCTTCGATGGTGGTGCTGTTCATGGCCATTATGCTTGCTGCGATTGTAGGACTGCTGGTGCAGCCTGATTTGGTGAAGCAGATTTCGGGTCATTCGGGCATGCTGGACTCGTATAAGGGCATGATGCAGGTATGCTATGGCTCGACGAACATCGAGACGGGTGTGCCTATGCTGAATGAACTGGTGCATACGAGTGGTATGGCTGGTATGATGCCTACCATCTGGCTGATTATCTGTGCCCAGACGTTTGGCGGCGCCCTGACGGCTACAGGTCAGTTGCAGGATCTGATGCGTATCGTTCTCCGTTGGGTGAGGGGTGCTGCTTCGTTAGTGGCCTCGACAGTTGGAACGGCTATCTTCTGTAACATCGCCATGGCCGATCAGTATCTGTCGATTATGCTCTCTAGTTCCATGTTTAAGGATACTTATCGCGAGAAGGGCTATGAGCCTCGTCTGTTGAGTCGTAGCTGTGAGGATGGTGCCACTGTGACCTCGGTACTGGTGCCTTGGAACACTTGTGGACTGACACAGAGCACAGTGCTGGGTGTGGCTACGCTGACCTATCTGCCTTATTGTTTCTTTAATTATCTTTCGCCCCTGATGAGTATCTTTATCGCCTCCATCGGTTGGAAGATTAAGCGGGCAGAGAATCAGACTGACGTCTTAATGAACAAAGAATAATGAAGAGAGTTCTTTTTTCATTATTCATTCTTCATTTTTGTTTTAGCCCAGCAAGGGCGCAATCCCTGACTTTTGTAGAATTGAACTGCGAGAACCTCTTTGATTATCGCCATGATGAGGGAAAGGACGATTCTGAATATCTGCCTGAGGCTACGCGCCATTGGACCAAGAAACGCTATTGGCGCAAGTTGAACAACATCGCCCAGGAACTGTTGTCGACATCGGATGAAGGAATCCCTGATTTGATAGCTTTATGCGAGATAGAAAATGACTCAACGATGCGCGACTTGGTTCGCAGGTCGCTATTAAGGAATGCTGGCTATGAGTATCTCACGACTTCCTCGCCCGATCTTCGTGGCATCGATGTGGCGCTGTTGTATTCGCCTTTCTCGTTTGCACCTATCCGTAGCTACTCTTTGAGGGTGACACCTGTGGAGAAGATGCGACCTACACGTGATATACTCTATGCTTGTGGTGAAATTGCCTCAGGCGATACGCTCCATGTGTTTGTGGTTCATCTGCCCAGCCGTTTTGGCGGCGAGCGTTATAGTCGTCCATTTCGTCAGGCTGCTGCCAATCGTCTTTGTGAGGCTGTGGATTCTATCTATGCCGTTTCTTCGCAGCCCCAGATTCTGATAGCAGGAGACTTCAACGATGGCGCAGAGAGTGAGATTCTGCAAGGAATCTGTCGTCATCGTCTTCATAATATCACGCAACAGGCAGAAGCTCCTGAGGGTGTACACGGCACTTATCGCTATCAGGGAGAGTGGGAAAGCATCGACCATATTCTGGGCTCGCCTTCGATATCAAAGAAAGTGGAATCAGCACGGATTCATGCCCCCATGTTCCTCCTTGAGGAAGAACGCAAATACGGAGGCCTCAAGCCTCGACGTACATACAACGGCATGCGCTATCAACCAGGCTATAGCGACCACCTGCCTTTGGTTGTTCGGATCAAGTGGTTATAACGCCATCATCACATTGTGCTTTTCAGTCTCGGGTTTGAATTTCGGACTGAAGAGATCGCGCTCAGGTTTGTATACCTTGGTTTGGATGCCTGCCAGATTGAAAAGCAGATGGCAGATGTTGTCGGTAGTAAATGCCTTGTCGACAGCTTGGCCGATGGTTTGCCACTCAGTCTCATGTTGCTGTTTCCACTTGTCGCTTGCCCAGACGATGAAGGGGACCTCTATTTGATATTTAATGATGTTAGGATCGCTGCTGGTGCCTTCATCCAACATGGTTCGTCCGCAATAGTCGCGATAATCGTAAACCTCCTCGCCATGATCGGAGAAATAAATAAGCACTGTATTGGTGTCGCTAAACATATCCATGATGTGCTTGATAACCTCGTCGTTATAGCGGGTGGCATTGTCGTAGTCAACAACCTCCTGGCGACTGATATCCGTCAGGAAAGCGTGCTTATAGGGAATATCGTCGAAGGTGTATTTCAGATATTTCTTCTCGTGGGGATATTGTTCGCTGGCGCACATGTGCTGACCATATAGATGGAACATTACCAAATTGTGGCTTCCCATCTCTGACATCTTCTTCTGCTCAAAATCAGAAACGAGTTCATTATCATAAGTGTAGCAATCCTTATTGATGGCAGTATATGATAATTGCTTAATCTCATCGTTGAATATGATGGAATTAAGCGTGAAATTCCACGGCTCGTTCTCATTGGTCTGGTATTGGTTATCCCAAAGCCATACGTCGTAGCCTGCTTTCTTGAAGATAGCAGGGAAGAATGGGGCGTCGTGCCATCTCTCACCCTCGAATACACTGTTACAACAGAACATATTCTTCAGCACCACACTTGTCATGTTGAAAGGAGCCTCTACGTTGGTAAAAGCGTAAAGATTGCCTTTCTCATGCTCTTCGCACTGGTAAGGATTTGTATCAAGTGGATAGCCATAGAGAGGTGAGTGGTATTTATTGTACGACTCGCCAATCACCAGTACGATATTCAGAGAGTCACCCTCAATGGGTTTAACATCTGTCAGACTATTTTTTGTGGCCTCAATCATGTATTTCAGATCCTCATCAGCAAGACCGATGGCTGCAAAGGAATACAATAGATTGGGCATAGGCATAATATGGTAGTATTTCTTCTCCCTAATCCATATTTCTGAATCGTATGCACGTTTACTACTGGCAAGATCCCAGTATCTCTGGATGGTTCCGATACTTCCAATTAATCCTATCAGCAGCACCACAGAGATGATACACATCGGAATAGTCTTCGAAGCGAACTTGGTAATTTGCTTGTTGAAATATTCGCCAACAATCGTCATAGTTAAAAGCACTCCAACAACGAAGAGTGTCTTATATGTACCAGGGGTAAAGAAGTATTTCTCGAAGAAACCACTTACTTCTTTACTGTTGGTCTCAAATAAGAGGAGTATGATGTTTGGCGCTATATCTGAGTTAAACTGGTAAAGCAAATAGCAATTAAACGTATAAATGATAAACAGCACGACATAGAAGAACACCTTCAGATGGATCTTCTTCAAGAAATACGAGCATACGCAAATCAGGTATGCCATGAAGATCATCTCCGTGAGATCCTTCATGATGTCGGAGAACTCTACTTCGTGAAAGAGGTGGTAGTGATAAGCTACATCGAAAGCTCCAAGAAGGAAGATGGAGATAATAAACAGCGTTAGATTCGTGATGACTGGTAAAAGAATTCGTTTCATATCGCTGTTATTTTCTGATATTAGGCAATTGTAGGCCGTAGCCTTTTTGGCGATTGACGTAGAACATGGCAACGGCGGTGAGGGCTGCACCTAGGGCTGTAAAGCCAAAGATGAGCATGGATGTGGTATAGGTGGGGTCAGTCTCGTTGGCTCTGCCCACGAACATAGGTATGATGGCACGTCCGAAGTTCTGGATGAAGAATATCATCGAGTAGGCTGTGCCTAAACATTTCAGGGGGATAATCTTGGGTACGCAGGGCCACAGGGCTGCTGGGGCCAATGAGTAGCCAATGCTAAGAATCACCATTAGGGCGATGGCTACTGCGGAGCCTCCGCCATATCCCTCAAATCCTGCTGGGATAGGCAATGAGAAGCCGAAGTGTACGAAGGTCAGCATCAAGGCTCCTGTGATGACGAGTGTCACGCCCTTGCCATAACGATCGTAAACCAATCCGAAGAGTGGCGTCATCAGGATGGTGCCGAATGGTGCTATCGATGAGAAGAAGCCTGCAATGTCAGGATCGACTCCATATTTCATCACCATGAGTTTGGTGGAGAACTTCAGGAAGGGCGAAACGGCAGAGTAGAAGAGCACACAGAAGAGCGTAATCAGCCAGAAGCCTGGATTTCGTAAGGTAACGAGAATGTCGGAAAGGCGGAATTCGTCTGAAGAGTCCGTTGAGGAATCAGATGCTTCCTTAGAATTCCCAAGGTTGTCTAATCGGCGATCCATCACGCAGAACACCAGGAATGCCAGCAGTCCGATGATGAGGAATGCCAGCGATACCAGCAGAGGTGTTGATAAGGTGAAATGGCGAGCGATGGGGGCGGAGATACTCAGGGCTGCTGCTGTGCCAAGGCGAGCCATAGCCAACTGGATGCCCATGGCCAGAGCCAGCTCATGACCTGTAAACCAACGTACCATAGCCTTCGAGACGGTGATACCAGTCATCTCGTAGCCTACGCCAAAAACAGCGAAGCCAAACGAGGAGACTGCTACAGACATGGGCAACTCGAAACCAAAGAACGAGACGATTTCAGTACCAAAGTCGGTAGTTACGCCATAGAGTTTCAATAGTGTTCCCACCACCATCAGACTACAAGCCAGAACGCCTGTAAAGCGGATGCCCATCTTGTCGAGAATCAGTCCCGAGAAGAAGAGCATCAGCAGGAAGACGTTAATCAGTCCGCTTGAACCTGAGAAGAATCCGTAGTCGCTAGGTGTCCAACCAAGTCCACCCTGACTACGTGGGGCCTCCAACAACGTCTCGAGGGGCGACATCACATCGTTGACGAAGTAACCCATCATCATGGCAGTGGCCACGATGAAGAGTACTGTCCATCTGGCGACAGGTGAGTCGTTGAGTCGTTGTCGGATAACCTCTGTCATGTAATCACCTTTTCACCTATTCACATTTACTTTTTCTTCACAGGGTCGCAGGTCAATCCACAACCCAGTTTCTTGAAGATTTTACGATCCACCTCCGAGAGCATTACTGTGGTATGTACCTGACAATCACGCAGTTTTGGTAACTGAGCTAAAGCCTTGCGACAATTCTCGTCGTGGGTGGAAAGCACGCTGAGGGCTACGAGCACCTCGTCAGTATGCAGACGGGGATTCTTGCCTCCCAGGTATTCAATCTTTGTTTTTTGAACGGGCTCGATGAGGCTCTGTGGAATCAGTTTGGCCTCATGATCGATCTCTGCCAGATGCTTCGTGGCATTGAGCAGAAGGGCAGCGCTGCATCCCAGCAGGGGCGATGACTTGGCTGTGATAATGGTGCCATCCTCAAGCTCCATAGCAGCAGCATCATGACCACTCTCAATCTTCTTCTCGTAGGCAGCTGTGGTAACAGGGCGGAAAGCAGTTGTAATTTTCGCCTGATTGAAGAGCATACGGATCTTGTTTACCTCACTCTCGTTGTCAGCACCATCAGCCATCTTATTGGTGGCATCGTAGAAACGACGGATAATCTCATCCTTCGAAGCCTTGCAGCATACATCGTCGTCGCAGATGCAGAATCCCACCATGTTCACACCCATATCCGTGGGCGACTTGTAGGGATTCTCGCCATAGATGCCCTCGAAGAGTGCATTCAGCACAGGGAATATTTCGATGTCGCGATTGTAGTTCACAGCCGTCTTGTTGTAAGCCTCTAGATGGAAAGGGTCGATCATGTTCACATCGTTCAGATCGGCTGTGGCAGCCTCGTAGGCGATGTTCACAGGATGCTTCAGGGGCAGGTTCCATACAGGGAAGGTCTCGAACTTGGCGTAACCAGCACGGATGCCACGCTTGTTTTCATTGTAGAGCTGAGAGAGACAAGTAGCCATCTTACCGCTTCCAGGACCAGGAGCCGTTACAATCACCAGTGGACGAGAAGTCTCCACGTAGTCGTTCTTGCCAAAGCCCTCGTCGCTGGCGATGAGCTCCACATTGTGGGGATAGCCATCGATGGGGTAGTGGAAGTACGACTTGATACCCTCGCGCTCCAGGCGATGACGGAATTGATCAGCAGCATGCTGTCCGTTGTAGTGGGTAATCACTACAGAGCCTACGAAGAAGTCGCGACGCATGAACTCATCACGCAGACGAAGCACATCCTCGTCGTAGGTGATGCCCAGGTCAGCACGCACCTTGTTCTTCTCGATATCCTCAGCGCTGATCACGATGAGAATCTCGATGCTGTCGCGCAACTGACCAAGCATGCGGAGCTTGGAGTCGGGCTTGAAACCAGGCAGCACGCGAGATGCATGGTGATCATCGAACAGCTTGCCACCCAACTCCATATACAGTTTTCCGTCGAACTGGGCGATGCGCTCGCGGATATGCTCTGACTGAATCTTCAGATATTTATCGTTGTCGAAACCTATTTTCATCATTGTAGTCTTATTCAGTTATGTTGGGTAATTCAAGTCCAATTCCTTTCTTCTTGTCCACCACCTTCAGCACGAAGCCGAGGATGAGGGCAGCCACACCAAGTGATGCGAGCATCACCAGCGGAGCCGTATAGTCGAACTGTGTGGGATCCGTTACGCCAGGATTCGTCTTGTCGAGCACCTTGCCGATGAGCAGGGGGAACAGCCAGAGACCAATGTTCTGAATCCAGAAAATCAGGGCGTAAGCAGAGCCTATCACCTTGGCATCCACCAACTTAGGCACAGAAGGCCAGAGTGAAGCAGGCACCAGTGAGAAGCTGGCTCCCAGCACAAGAATCGTGGTGTAAGCGATGATGATGCCACCCACAGGACTACCCTTGAAGGCAGGCAGCACGAAGGCGAAGGTGAGGTGACAAGCAATCAGCAGAATGCTTCCCAAAACGAGCATCGATGCAGCCTTTCCGTGATGGTCGAGATAGCTTCCCAGGATAGGTGTGATGAGCACAGCCAGCAAGGGGAACACAGCGAAGATCGACTCAGCCGACTGGCGCATGTAACCCATATAACAATAGGTGATGAGAGCCACGATTGAGAGGCCCAACAGACCATACTTCAGGTTGGCCTTCTTCTGGAAGTTCGATGCGAAACCTGCAGCAGCCACAATCAGCATAATGACATACTGAACGATGGTAACGCTCGATGAAGCCCAGAACGAATCAGCATCAGGAGCTGTGAGCGTGAGGTTGCACTGGAGCATGTTCACAGCATACTTCTGGAAGGGGAAGATAGCTGAATAATAGAGCACGCAGAGCAGAGCTACAATCCAGAAACCGCTGTCTGTCAGGATTTTACCCAGATCGCTCACCTTAAACGGATCGTCCTTCTCCTCAGCCTCGCCAGTCTGACTATCAAGCTTCTGATCCATAAAGAAATATACGATGGTCATGATCAGGGCGATACACATCAGCACTACTCCGAAGGCTACTGAACGGCTTACGCTTACCTCGCCACCCAAGCGGGCGAAGAAAGGTGAGAAGATCATACAGGTGGCCACACCCAGACGAGCCAGAGCCATCTCAGAACCCATGGCCAGCGCCATCTCGCGACCCTTGAACCACTTCACGATTCCACGCGAAACAGTGATACCAGCCATCTCGCATCCGCATCCGAAAATCATGAATCCGCAAGCAGCAAACTTGGCGGAAGCAGGCATGCCCTCATAAAAGGGACTCACACCTAATTCATCGAAAACGGGGATATAGTTAAGGTTGTTCGTGAACCACGCCTCGAGGCCTGTACCCATGAAACTCTCGCTCACGGCATACCATTTCACACAAGCACCCACCAGCATCACAGCTGCTGAGAGTACGGCAGTAAAACGAACGCCCATCTTGTCGAGAATGATACCTGCGAAGATGAGGAAGAACACGAACACGTTGAGGAACACCTCCGAACCCTGCATTGTTCCGAATGCCGTAGAGTCCCATCCGCGAGTCTCCTGCATCAGGTCCTTGATGGGCGAGAGGATGTCCATGAAGATGTAGCTGCAGAACATCGCGAGTGCGAGCAGCAGCAAAGCGGTCCACCTCATTCCGGCGGAGTCGCGTAAAGTTTTTTGAATTGCTTGAGTCATTATATTATTTCTTTATATTTTCTGTCTATAGGTTTGCTCCGACTAAAGTCCGACTTTACTCCGAGGAAAGTCCAGGTTTACTCCGAGTAAACCTCCACTTTGCTCCGGGCAAACTTTTCGGGCTGTTTTGGGGCGTTTTTACTTGTCAGAAACTTTCAACCAACGGTCCAACCAGTCGAAGAAGGTCCTCTGCCACAGCACACCATTCTGGGGCTTCAGAACCCAGTGGTTCTCATCGGGGAAGATGAGTAACTCGGCAGGAATGCCCTTCATGCGAGCAGCATTGAAGGCCGACATGCCCTGGGTGTAGTTGATGCGATAGTCCTTCTCGCCATGAATGCAGAGGATGGGCGTATCCCACTTTTCAACCATCTTATGTGGCGAATTGTGGTAAGTCTCCTTGGCGTTGGGCAACTGTGGACGATGCCAGTAAGCCTCGTCATACTCCCAGTTCGAGAACCAATTCTCTTCTGTCTCAGTATACATGGCTGCCAGATTGAAAGCACCATCATGGGCTATGAAAGCCTTGAAGCGCTTTTCGTGGATACCAGCCAGATAGTAAACCGAGAAACCTCCGAACGAAGCACCTACAGCACCCAGATGATCCTTATCGACATAGGGCAGATTATCAGCAGCATCGTCGATAGCAGCGAGATAATCCTTCATGCACTGACCAGTCCAGTCTCCTGAGATTTCCTCGAGCCACTCCTGTCCGAAACCAGGCAGTCCGCGACGATTGGGCGCTACCACCACATAACCCTGAGAGGCCATGATCATGAAGTTCCAACGATAGCTCCAGAACTGAGAAACAGGACTCTGAGGACCACCCTCGCAGAAGAGCAGAGTGGGGTACTTC
>Ga0310691_10006317_pt1 | contig 12657 bp, 16 predicted proteins | sample 176DNAGHGlowgp2_FD_203887 | JGI IMG/M metagenome (GOLD analysis project Ga0310691, IMG submission 203887) | Sheep rumen microbial communities from Palmerston North, Manawatu-Wanganui, New Zealand - 1766 DNA GHGlow gp2 (v2) (version 2) | ecosystem: Host-associated > Mammals > Digestive system >... | reverse complement strand
CGCAAAAGCGATCCAGTACACCGGGTGAGTTGTAGGAAGCTCTGTTCCGCTTATAATACTGCAGATCTGTCCCATTGCGGATACGGTATTAAAGCCCTGGGCGGGGAAACAGAGTATGGCGTAAATGATATACATAAGTGAGAGAACAACGCCAACGACAGCTGAATTCCTAAGGAGCCGCCTGCCGTAGAAAGCCATGCCTCCGATGTATTCTCCATTCTTTTCTTCCTTAAATATCTGAGAGAGAGTCGACTCAGCAAAGGCCGTTGCCATACCGAAAAATGCAGATATCCACATCCACAGAAGTGCTCCAGGGCCTCCAACTGAAATCGCCCCTGTAACGCCCAGGATATTGCCCGGTCCTACGCGCATAGCGGTGGACAAAAAGAAGGACGCCAAAGGAGAAATACCTGTTTTGGCTTTGCTGTTCCTGAGAACCTCTATCCCGTGTCTGAACTTGCGTATCTGAATAAACTTAAGTCTTATAGAAAAATAGATTCCGGAACCAATCAGCAGAATAATTGCCAGAGAAAAATTTCCCAGAACAGGTAAACTCGAATACCACTTAAAATTCGTCGGAAAATCCCAGAACAGGTCAGACACGACCTGAATCTTCGCACATACAGCAGTAATGAATGCAAGCAAGCCTTCCATACCATTCCCTCCTGAACCCTCTTACAGATGAGCTAATGCCCCAAAACTTCTGTGCCCATTATATAACAGCTTTTTCTCTTTGCCTACTTTAGGATCGTGTTCAGACGCCACTTTGAGGGCATTTATACAAAGCAGATGACCGTCAGAATGACTATGGCTTAAAGGGATGTACTCGGCTATACAAAGATGAAGGAAGAGAGACTTTCCAGAAAAGGAAACAGCCTGCAAATGATCCCGATGGCTTTAAATGGGCCTTGTAAAAAGGCAGAAACCATGGGTATGCAGGCTGAATGAGAGTAGTAAAAAGAGGGTTGAAAAATCTACCTTTTGCACAAAAGTCAGGCGGTTTTTTCCGGGAGAACGGACTGGATCTTAGGGTCTATGCTAAAGCCTTTCATGAGCCAGTCAAACTGTACCGGAGTTATGGACCTTGCTTCTTCGGATGTACGGGGCCATGAAAAAAAGCCACTTTCCACACGCTTTGTGAAGAAAAGGAAACAGAAACATCTAGTATCTCCGACAGCCGTATAAGTTTGTCGGTGTCGGGCTTATATTCATCACGTTCCCAGGAAGAGACTGCCTGAAAGGAAACATCAAGTGATTCTGCAACCTGTTCCTGTGTCAAAGATCTTTCTGTCCTCAATTTTTTTATATTCTGTCCTATGCTCATAAGATTCCTCCGGTAAGCTCAGCGGCTTTTTCTGACGGTATTTCTTCCATTTCATCCATAACAGAACCGTTTCCAAATCCATAGGGGGATCCCGGGGGTTCATAAGGGTCATATCCTACCAGACGGTCCATTATCATGTTCTCTGTATCAGGATTCCATTCTCCATTTCTGAAGAGGAAGTACCTTCCATTCTCTTTTTTACCTATGATAGCGTTTAAGATCAGGTAATACTTGGCTTTTTCATTCATGGCGATGTCCTCTTTGCACATAGATGATAACTAAAGCCACACTTTAATAGTAACGAGTAAGGGTTTAAAATACAACATATTATTCAAGTCTGTCTTGAGCAAAGAGAAAGCTGGGTTTTTAACTTTTGGACCGTCGGTCCAAAAGTCGGAGATTATATGTGGTAAAAATGTTATAATACGGCAGGTAGAGAGCTTTTCGCTTAAGTATAATCGGAGATTATCGGATGAAAAACCAATATGTTGGGGATGTAGGAGATTACGGTAAATATTCACTTCTGCGGGCATTTGCTGATGCCGGTGTGAAGATTGGCGTCAACTGGTATCTCACGGAGAATGATGGATCAAATGATGGAAAATTTACAACCTATCTTCAGGATGATGGGATGCGTAGATACCAGCGTGAGATATTTGATGTCTTAAAAGAAATAGCCGGGAAGAAGGATAAATCCGTTCTTGATGTGCAGAAAAGCGGGATCCTTCCCGAAGCAGTTTTCTATGATGAGCAGATTGATGTTACCGGCACCCCAAAAGAACGTATCCGGAAAAGGGAAGAATGGTTTGAAAGAAGCGTGGATATCCTGAAAGATGCCGGGCTCATCTTCATGGATCCGGATAACGGTCTCATGGAAACAGGAGAAGAGTCCAAAAAGGGGGCTGAGAAATACATCCTCCCGGAAGAGGTTGAGAGGTACTTCTCTGAAGGACATGATGTAGTCTACTACTGTCATAAGGGAAGACGGACTTACGGAGCATGGGGAGATTATCTGACTCTCATGTTTGAAAGGATCCCGGAAGCAAAACCGGCGGTTCTGACATTCCATAAGGGCAGTCAGAGGTCATACGTGTTCCTGATCCATGAGAAGAACTATGTGAAATACAGGAAGATTATAGACGGCTTTAAGAGAAGCTGGGATCGGATCTTTACAGAAGACTACACCAATAAAGGCGATACCGCCGGAGAAACCCATGGCGGGATAACATTAGAAAGGTCGGATGGAGTTACCGTGACCTTAAGCAGGAGAGCCGATGGCTAGCTGGCAGTAAGGCTTAGCAGTGATCCCAATAGCTCTGTGGTTATCACAGCAGATGTGATGTGCAGGCTGCTGGGGATCAGATAAGGAGGACAACACAATGCTTGAAATCGGAACAAAGGCACCGGAATTCACCCTGCCTGATCAGAATGGAGAAAATCATTCCCTGAAGGATTACAGGGGAAAGAAAGTGATCCTGTATTTCTATCCGAAAGACAATACTTCAGGATGTACAAAACAGGCCTGCGGTTTTGGAGACAGATATCCGCAGATCCGGGAAAAGGGAGCAGTAGTCCTTGGGGTCAGCAAGGATTCCGTTGCATCCCATAAAAAGTTTGAAGAGAAGTACGGTCTGCCTTTTACCCTTCTATCAGACACAGAGCTGGAAGTCATTAAGGCTTATGATGTATGGAAAGAGAAAAAGAACTATGGCAAAGTTTCCATGGGTGTTGTTAGGACTACATATCTTATAGACGAGAAAGGCATTATCGTAAAGGCAATGGATAAGGTGAAGGCTGCAGATAACCCGCAGGAAATGTTGGAGATGCTGTGAGGTCAGGGCTATGATTTATATCGGATGCCATCTGTCCGTGACTGACGGATATGAAGCAATGGGAAAGAGAATAAAGGATTTCGGTGGCAATACCTTTGCCTGGTTCACAAGGAACCCCAGAGGTGGCAAATCAAAGCCCATTATCAGAGAGGATGTAAATGCGCTTATAGGATATTCTTCTGAAAACGGCTTTGGGCCTTTAGTTGCCCATGGCAGTTATACGATGAATCTTTGCTCAGTTAATGAAGAGACCCGGAGAAATGGTCTTGACATGTTGAAAAAGGATTTGGAGATCATGGAGATGCTTCCGTGCAATTACTATAATTTCCATCCCGGATCCCATACGGGACAGGGAACTGAAACCGGCATGGAACAGATTTCAAGCGCCTTGAATGAAGCCATGAAATCAGACATGAAGACAACAGTCCTTCTTGAAAGCATGGCAGGAAAGGGATCAGAAGTAGGCAGAACCTTTGAGGAGCTAAATGAAATAATTGACAGAATTGAATGCCGGGATAATATCGGAGTCTGCCTTGATACCTGTCATATCTGGGATGCGGGATACGACATAGTGGAGGATCTTGATGGTGTGCTGCATCAGTTTGATGAAGTTATAGGTCTTTCGAGATTAAAGGCTGTTCACTTCAATGACAGCAAAAATGACAGGGGATCCCATAAAGACAGACATGAAAAGCTTGGGCAGGGATTTATCGGAATGGAAGCAATGAAGCGGATAGCGATGCATCCGGCTCTTCAGGGACTGCCTTTCATTCTTGAAACTCCAAATGAGGATGAGGGATATATTGAAGAGATCCATACGGTTTTGGAATGGTTTCAATAGGATTTTTCAGACAGTCGGTTAACTTTTGGACCGACGGTCCAAAAGTTCCAAAAGCGATTTTGAAGTCGATATAAAAGGGAGGATCCGGTTTAAGCTGCCGGATATTACAGGATGATATCAGGGGAACGGAAACGCTCCTGCCCTTATTACAGGGACGGGGACGAGTATAAGATCGTAAGGCATCAGATGTAAATGGACAGGATATTAGAGTACAGGGTTGAGGATTCCGATCTTGAAAAAACCGTGAATGGAATACTTGGTAAAGTATTGAAGCATTGCATGGGTCTGACCCCGCATGAGATCAGCCATGCCAAATTTACTCCTGATGGAATAACTGTACTGAAGAAAGGAGCCCCGGATGGAAATACTGTTCCGGTAACCGTTAAAGACAGGGTGGAAGCCGGGGATGTCATAAGGGTAAGGTTTTCAGAAAACGGAGAAGACACTGATAGCAAAGTGGCTGCTTCGAAGGGCAATATCCGGATCCTTTATGAGGATGAGGATGTGGTTGTTCTTGATAAACCTGCCGGTGTTGTGTCCCATCCTTCCCATGGCCATTACAGGGATTCTCTAGCAAATTATCTTGCCGGATACTATGAGAGCAAGGGGATAGCAGGGATCTTAAGGACTGTAGGAAGGCTCGATAAAGATACAAGCGGTATCATATTATATGCAAAAAATGCACCTGCGGCTTCAAGGCTGTTCCGCCAGAAAGAGTCCGGGCAGTTTAAGAAGACCTATCTTGCTGTAGTAGAAAACCCGGAGCAGAGCATGGAAAAAGATGGATGGAACATCGTTGATCTTCCGATCGGGCCTGTCCCGGGGACCCTTATGAAGCAGCAGATCATATCACCGCCTGCAGGCAGGAGTGCATTGACCAGATACAGGTTTTGCGCACAGCATGAGGATAAGGCGTTGATAATGGCAGAGATAGAAACAGGCAGAACCCACCAGATCAGAGTTCACATGGCATCTACAGGGCATCCGCTGACGGGAGATAAGCTATACGGAGAAAAGTCGGAAAAGAACGATAAAGCCTGCAGGGCTCTGCTCCATGCCTGGAAGGCAGAATTCAGACAGCCGTTTAGTGGAGAAGAGATAAAGATCACAGCTCCGGTGCCGGAGGATATGAGGGACTATTTGGGAGATTAACTTTTGGACCGTCGGTCCAAAAGTTGAAAGAAGGTAAGGAGTTTTAGCGGGGGAAATCGTGGTGATCACGCTTCTTTTTGTGTTATGCGGATTAAAGGCATTTTTACAGCTTGGGTTCCGGAATAGAAAAAAGTGCTTAAGGCTATCCCGGTGGTCATGTTTCTTATGGAGATCTTCAAGGATTGTTTTCTGATTAGGATTCATCGGTTCGGCTTAGGGTTTCTCCCGCTTCATATCTGCAGCATAGGGATCTTCATTTGGCACGGACTTTTGATCCTGTATCCGCTGCTTTTGAGGACATCGGGGGAAATAAAGCCATCGATCAGGCATATATATCGTCCGGTTCTGTTTCTTTTGGTGATAACCCCCTTTATCTACATCTTTGACAAAAGGTTTGGATGCAATTACTTTTTTGTAAACACCCCTCCAGCAGGGACCCCGCTTCAATGGATAGCATCGGTATCTGGCATTCCGGGATATCTTGCAGGATATTCAGTTCTTGTAATAGCAGTATTCTGTATAGTATATTTTATGGACAGGATTGCGGTTGGTTTATTGAGCAGCAGAAACGACTTATAAACATGAGATCCAGGAGAACGGGTAATGGTAAAGCAGATTGTTCGAGATATTCTTTTCCTCGGCCAGAAATCAGAGGAAGCAACAGAAGAGGATAAGCAGGTAATAACCGACCTTCATGATACCCTTGCAGCCCACAGGGAAGGCTGTGTCGGGATGGCTGCAAACATGATCGGATATAAGAAAAGGATCATCATAGTTTCCACAGGCATGATGGATATTGTGATGGTTAATCCTGTGATAATCCAGAAGAGCCAGCCCTTTGACACCGAGGAGGGATGCCTTTCCCTTGAGGGAACAAGAAAGACAAAACGGTTCAAGAAGATAAAAGTAAAGTTCCTGGATGAATCATTTAAGCAGCAGACACAGTCATTTGAAGGATGGACGGCGCAGATCATTCAGCACGAGTGTGATCATTTAAACGGCGTTATCATTTGATATCAATGTAAGGAGGATGGACATGACCGACAATATCCGGGTATTAACCCACAGCAGCATACGGATAACAGATGAAAGGGCAGGCGTGATCTATATCGATCCCTATGAGATCGAGGGTAATCCCGGGGATGCCTCGATCATACTAATAACCCATGACCACTACGATCATTTTTCTCCGAAGGATATAGTGAAAATAGCAAATGAGGATACGATCCTGGTTGTTCCGGAGAAAATGGAGAATAAGGCTCAGGAGGCGGCTGGATCTGTAGGAAAAATAGAAACGGTTATACCGGGGGTTTTCAGAGAAGCCGGAGGACTGGAGTTTGAAACGGTACCTGCCTATAACACCCTGAAGCCCTTCCATACCAAAAGCGCAGGATGGGTGGGATACATTCTGAGGATGAACGGAAAGAGGATATATATCGCCGGGGATACGGATCTGACGAAAGAAGCAAGGGGTGTGAAATGTGATATAGCGCTTGTGCCGGTTGGAGGCACTTATACCATGGATGCGAAAAAGGCAGCAGAGCTGGTGAATGAGCTCCGCCCGGAAATAGCTATCCCGGTTCACTATGGCAGTGTGGCAGGCTCTCCCGCGGATGCTGACAGGTTTGCGGAGATGGTGAAGGAACCGGTAAGAGTTGAGATCAAAATGGAGAAATGTTAATGAAACATGAAGAGACAGCAAGAGGAAACCATAGGACTGGAAATAACTGCGCAGTTTCAGTATATACCGCGTTTACGGATGTTAATCCGAATCCGGGATTAATACCTGCGCCGCGCTCTGATGGCGGAAAATGCGGAGCCTATCTTGCAGGGATCAAACTGCTGAACGATATGGGAAAGGGCAATACGGAGAAGTTTGAAGAAGAATTCTTAAAAAGATTCGGATCTATCAAATGCGGAGAACTCAGGAAATCAAAAGTGCCTTGCAACGATCTTGTAGGCGGAGCTGCAGATATAGTTGATAAGGTTGTATAGCGGTTTCTTATCATCATACAAGAACTAAATGATAAGGAATATAGTCTTCGATATAAGCAATGTCCTTGCGCCGTTCAGGTTTAAGGAGTTCCTTGTGGAAAAAGGTTTTGACGGAACAATGATAAAAAGGATTATCAAGGCTTCAGCCATGACACCATATTGGACCGAATTTGAAAAAGGGAAACTCTCATATGAGGAAGCTATGGAGGGCTTCGTCAGTGCAGATCCTGACATCGCAGATGAACTGTATAGAGCCTATGACTCCTGTTCGGGAATTATGGGCAGTTACGACTACACCGAAGGCTGGATAAATGCGTTGAAAGGAGACGGTTATAAGCTTTATTGCATCACCAACTTTACACCTGCAGGATATGAGCAGTGCTATGATTGCATTTCGTTTATAGAGAGATTCGATGGCTGTGTTTTTTCATTTAGAGAAGGTATCGTGAAGCCGGATCCGGAGATTTATAAGACATTGTTAAGAAGATATAACCTGAAAGCAGAAGAGTGCGTGTTTATAGATGATACAGAGGAAAATGTGGTCAGTGCTGAAAAGCTTGAGTTAAAAGGAATAGTATTTACAGGATATGAGGATGCGCGTGCCAGGCTTACTGAAATGGTAAATTTAGAGAAATAAAACAATAAAAAACAGGGAACCCTGTCGAGAGTGCGGGAGTTCCCTGCTGAAGAAAATGTTTTCTCTTTTGTATGGTCAGGATTCCGTTCATCTTTATTAATCTCCAGATATTCTGTGATATTCCGGTATTTCTGCTCCAGATCCCGGACAGCCTTCCGGGCTTCATTGCGTTTCTTTTCAAGTTCAGACTCCTTGCTTTCAAGAGCCTTAATATCAGAATTCACCTGGTCAAGCTCTGTGATATTAGGGCGTATCCCCATCTTTTGTAGCCAGTTCTTTGCCCCGTCAAAGAGGATCAGCTGCATCTCATGCATCCTGAAATACCTGTCGGGATCCTTGGACTTTTCATACCGTATTTTGAATGGCCTGTTATCCTTATAATCAGTAAGATAGTGCTGAATTTCCTTTAATTCCTTAAGCTGCTTTCCGATAACCGCAAGCTCGGTTCCTGCGCTGCCTGTTTCCCTTGCTTTATCATCAATCTTCTTCCTAAGCTCCGTTAAGTTTCCAACCTCTGCATAGTTAGCAGCTGTGGTCTTGAGGTTCTGGATATTTGCCCAGTGCGTAAGTCCTGGGCTGTTCTTAAATCTCTCGCCGGAGGTATCGATTAGGGATTTTTTGGAGCAGTTCTTTTAAAGATATCCGGGTTATGTGCCCTGACAGCTTTTATCCGCCTTTGTCCATTCTTTTCCCTTTCATTTATCCTGCGGATAATGGAATCTCTTGTATATTCATGCCCCAGGGATCTGTCACTTCCCCGCACAAATCTCTGCTGTCCGGGAGCTCTGAATGATATGTATTTCAGGGCATTATCGCGCAAACTATCACCCTTAACTTCGTATCCTTTTTCGCGTATAAGGAAGAGGAATTTTTCGTAAGAATCTGCTGCCTTTACCGCATCGTCAATGTCGTGACGCATCTTCGTTTTCCACGATCTTCCTTCCCTGTCAGCCTTCCATTCTCCGTAGCTTCGCCGGCATTTTTTGCCGGGCTGGATTATGGAAAGATCATGCTCAAAACACAGCTTGTCGCTTAGATCCCGGATGTGATAATAGCTCTTCAGACAGTCATTATATTTCTTATGTTCATAGTTATCCGCAGCGCAGAAGATCAGATGGTTATGGGGATGTTTTCTGTCATTATGAGTTGCTATAACATATGAGTATTTTCCTTTCAAAAGTCTGTCCGCTAGCTCGATCCCGATCTTGTGTGCTTCCTCCGGTGTAACCTCGCCCGGTGCGAAGGATTGGATGAGGTGATACGCCTTGATCTTATCACTGCTTTTTGTAGCAGAAAGTGCTGCTTTGAACTCATATCCCACATACTTCGGGGTACAGGAAAAAGAGGAAACCAGAAGCTCCCCTTCGGTCTTGTCCGGATTGCAAATATAGTCTACAGGTTTTTGTACGGTTGCTTTGATAGCATTGAGCTCCTTATTGTATTCCTTGAGACCGTCATAATTCACGTCAAAAACATATCCGTAGATTATGAGCTGGCGGATGAAATCCGACCTGCTCCGAAGCTCGGAAAGCTTCCATTTTTCGTCAAGAATGAACTTTTCGTCATCGGATAAACAAAGCAGGATTTTATTGTTTCTCGTTCTTTTTGCCATAGAGTATTCCTTTCGTTTTTCGAAAAACCGCATGTAAAACCAGATGATAAGATACTGTTTCCGAAAGAAACAGGGGTCAGGGGTACTCCCCTGTTTTTCGGATTTTCGACTGATTTTCCCGCAGGGGAAATGGTCGGAAATTCCGGATGTGTATATACACATCCAATGCTGGGTAAGAAAGTGCAAATCCGCCTGCCGGATTTGCGTACCTCCCGGGTATGTACTGTTTTAAGCGGGGAGCAGTAAAAGAAAAAACTGCAGAACCACAGCAGGGGTTAAGCTGTGGTACGCAGCAGTTCAGATCAATTCAAGAATATGTGTGCCGCCGGGGATCTGGTCCGGATACCCTGCGGATGGAGCAATTGAAATATTAAACCAAACCGGTTCGGATTGCAAGAACTAATATCCTCGGCATTGCCATTGTGGCAGTGTTAAGTGTGATCATATAATCAGTTCTTTGTAGGGAACCGGGGGTCAGGACAGAGCACCGGTTTCGCTTTCAAATATGTAGCCGCAGAACGAAGCAGAATGTGTTCATTAGTTCATAATAATCCATCCGGCTTGGGGTGCTTTATAAAGTATATGTGAAGATTTGTATGTCGTTCTACGGAGTGAAGTCCTTCTTTTATGTAATTCCAGGAAGCTGGAAATGAATCCGGGACACCATTCACAACATCTTTTTTCAGAAACTCAATGAACATGTTTTCTTTGTCTAAAAATCTCTCATAAAATGCATCCGCATATTCCATCTTTTTATCTTGATCAAGATTTAGAATTCCATATAGCGCATGATCGAGATTACATGACATGAAATACATTTCATACGACAGTCCGCGTATTTCCTTTGTTTCCAGTAAATGGTTCAGAATACTGGTTTTTCTTTCATTCCTGTTTTTAACTTTTTCAATATCTTTATAAGTGATGCCTATATCCGTGTAAACAAATTCTTTTGCATTGCCCTGCGTGATTGCTGATTCAGGAATAAAAGCACCATCCATATCAAAGATCTGGATTACCTGGAAAATATCAGTCTTACGTAGTTTCTTATCGGTCAGGAAAGTATTTACGATGTCGTAGATTTTATCCACAACATTGTCGTTAGTTATATCTGGGTCGCTGGAAATATCACCGTTAGTAAACTTAAACTCTATACTTCGTTCGTTCTTATATATTTTCTTGAAAATCTTTTCAAGTGCTTCCTTATCGGAAGGCCCTTCCACGATGAAAAGCACGGTTTTTCTTGTCTCTGCCATGATCATGCCTCCTGTTTGGAAACTCGGAGGTTCTTTTCAAATTCCGGAGAGAATTTAATATTTATATGCTTGGATTCCATCTTTCCGGCTTTTCTGAAAGCATATCCCATGGCTATCAGATCGTCTTCGTCATACAGTTCCTCTTTCTGTCCTCCTACCGTTATTGATCGGATATAGAAATCCCTCTTATTATGGTTTTTTTCTATCCCGGTTAGACGAATATATCTGTTATCCGGGTTAACGGTAGAACATACGATGTTTTTTGCATCCAGCTTTTCAAGTATCCGGAGATTGTGGGATGTGAATATCAGCTGCCCTTTCATTTCCTTATGCATCAGTCCTAAGAGTTCGCCAAGAAGATATTCAAAAATACCGGAGTCCAGTTCATCTACTACCAGGCATATACCGGGATTATTGAATACTGATATCAGGTAGTTCAAAATGGATACTATCCTCTTTATTCCCTCAGATTCGAATTTTAGCAGGAATCGTTTGTTGTCACGGTTTGCATATACTTCAACCTGGATAGCCCTTGTTCCGTTGGGGCGTTCGATCTCCATCTTTTTTTCAAGCTCGATCTGAAGATTGGGTACTATGGATCGCATAGCCACATTTATGGCATCTATAGCAGACTGTACCTGGTTATATCCATCAACAGGTATTTCTGACATTCCGGCAATGTAAAGATTAAGACATTCCTGTGTAATTATGGATTCTGTTTCCCTGTGAATAAAGATAGGGATGAACTGATTTGTGTTTATCTTTCCAAGCTGATTGACCTTTACAACACTCAAATCCACAAGTCCGAACTGCATGAGACCCATAATGATATCTCTGAAAGCAAGCTGCTCGGCGTCGTTGTTTAGTCCGTTGCAGGCTGCAAAAACAGGTTTATTAAAAAAAACAGAATGGTAATTCTGCGCACTGATGAGGGCCACGTTCTGCATAGCCCATAAGAATGAGATTGTTTTTAATTCCTTCTCATGATTTGATTTAACGCTGATGATTTTTTGATTTAGCAGATCTTCGTTTTCGTAGTCGGGGTTTTCAAACTCAATGTCACGTTCGGATTTCCAAAGGGAGCCCTTCTGCCAATAAACAAGCTTTTCTTTATATATTTCAATTTTCTCGTTAATTTCGTTTATTCTGAGGAATGCGGAATACTCAACCTTGTATTTTGCATGGTCTTTCTCCACAAAGAAATCCGTTACGATAACGGCATCTTTATTATTTGGAAGAATTCCGCCGTAAACATCATAGGGGACGGCAGTTCCTGTGATGATATATCGCAAAATATCAATTGATTCCACTAACGCTGTTTTTCCGGATCCATTTTGTCCATATATACCAACTACATCTGTTTTTGTTACTTCGCCTTTGGTATTGATACTTCCATAGTTCATATAAGCTACTTCGCCAAAATTAACATTTTTGATGTTGTAGATCTTAGAACGCATGATCCTGACATTGTATCTTTCTGCCATTTTATCCTCCCAAATCGACGTTATGTATGAAAAATAGAATTGTTATATGAAAAATATCGGCAATTGGTTCTAATAGTTTACATCAAAACCGACATTTTGTCCATAAAAATAGAAGAATGGATTAAATTTTAAATACAATGGCAGCATTCTTTCAATGTAAGCAGAGAAGGGGATTCTACAAAGAAGTATTACCCAAATGGGTAATAATATTGCCCAGTAAATGGATTATCAAGAAGATAATGATTTATTACAATAAAACAATAAAGGCCGGCCTGGGGGGAGAGGAGGTGAGGATGAAACCTAAAGATGTAAAAGACAAGATATTGGCTATAGCAAATGAGAAAGGTATGTCTTAATATGAGTTAGCCGGAGCATCAGGTCTGTCATTGGGTTGTATTTACAATATCTTCAAAAGGGATAATTTTCCAAAGTTTGAAACAATGCTAAAGATATGTAAAGGCCTGAATACCAATATTGTTGATTTCCTGATTTCCATTCATGGGACGGAAGAGGTTGGAAAGATATCA
>Ga0310691_10006316_pt1 | contig 12657 bp, 9 predicted proteins | sample 176DNAGHGlowgp2_FD_203887 | JGI IMG/M metagenome (GOLD analysis project Ga0310691, IMG submission 203887) | Sheep rumen microbial communities from Palmerston North, Manawatu-Wanganui, New Zealand - 1766 DNA GHGlow gp2 (v2) (version 2) | ecosystem: Host-associated > Mammals > Digestive system >... | reverse complement strand
AAGCTTTATCACCTCGGCATGGGGAAAAGCGTGACGCGAAGCAACCTTTCTAAAGCCAACGAAAATCGGGATTACCGCATCTTTGAGGACTTCGCTTTCTACATGATTGATGTGGCCAGAAAGAAGCGGGCAACCAAGATTTTCGACTTGGACGGCAACGTTTACGCTTTCGATTCCACGACCATTGACTTGTGTCTCAATGTGTTCTGGTGGGCCAAATTTCGTAAGCATAAGGGCGGAGTCAAGATGCACACTTTGTATGACATCGAAACGCAAATACCTGCATATATGCATATTACGCCAGCATCAGTGCATGACAGCAAAGTGATGCCTGAGATACCGTACGAGAAGGATGCTCACTATATCTTCGACCGAGGTTACAACGATTTCGGGAACCTCTACAAGATTCACCAGATAGAAGCCTTCTTCGTGGTCAGGGCGAAACGCAATGTCAAATTCAAGGCCGATAGGTGGAAAAGAAGGCTTCCCGAAAACGTGATTTCTGATGCCATCGGGCACTTCACCGTTTATAAAAGCGCTAAGGTCTATCCCGATGAGATAAGAAAAGTCGTCTATGTAGACCCAGAAACGGACAAGGTTTACATCTTTCTGACGAACGATCTTGAGTCTGATGCGTTGACCATCGCGCTGCTCTACAAATATAGGTGGAGCATCGAGTTGTTCTTCAAATGGCTCAAACAACACCTCAAAATCAAACGGTTTTGGGGAACTTCGGAGAATGCTGTCCGCATCCAAATATACTGTGCTATAATTACTTACTGCCTAGTTGCAATCGTGCAACATGACATGAAGCTTGAACGCAGCATATACGAAACACTCCAGATCCTGAGCATCTCGCTGACAGACAAGACCCCATTAAGGGATCTTTTCGACAAACAGAATTTCAATAATGTCAAAGAGCTCAATGGTTCTGGTGAACCGAGTTTGTTTGAATATTATATTTATTAACCGTCCACAATTTTTAGTGGACAGCAATGTCATGCCTAGTTGTCGCCATGATACACTTCGTCCCCTCGCTGCAACGCTCTTACCCAGTATGGGAGTGGTCGATGCTGGCCGACCCGGTCACACAGCGACTGTGGCGCGCCAACGTGCCTATGTGGTTTCTGCTGAGTCTGTTTGAGGTCAATCTAATGTGCTATATGCTTCACACAGTCGTTCATCGCCCATTCTGGCGCATAACAGCGACAATGATATTGTCGCTCATAGGCTATTACTTATCGAGTCAACACATCCATCCTCCACTGTTGCTCGACACAGCCTTGCTGGGAATGCCCTACTTCATGCTCGGCACTGCAGCCAAGCAGCAAGGCATGCTCACGCCATCGCGTCACGACCGGTGGGGATGGCTATCACTTGTGTTGACATTGCTGGCCATTTATCCACTGGCCCAAGAACTAAACTTGTGGAAACAGGTTTTGCCGCACTATATATATCTGTATCTGGTCCCTGCATGCGCTATATTGTCCCTAACATGGGCATGCAAGCGCCTAGGGTACGTTCCTATCATTGGTTATATCGGACGTTATTCGCTCGTGGTGCTATGCACCCATATTTTGCTCATGCCACTAGTCGAACGCGTGTTGTGGCACTTCTTGCCGCACACGGTGTGGGTATCACTGGCAGTAGTGGCAATCATCGTGCTGATAGAGTTCCCCCTCATCAAGTTGTTCACTACAATCATGCCACATTTCACCGCTCAGAAACCCTTGTTCGAAAAAGGCTGGCGACTGAACAACATTTTTTTGCCCAGCAGGTCCACCATATTGCGAAAAAAATAACTATCTTTGCAAAATCAATGCAACAAATGCTATGGCAGCAAAACAAGGATTAACACAGAAGACCGAGCTGCGCCAGCGGCAACTGATGCTTCAGCGGCAACTGGGGAGCATGGTCGAGAAAAATACGCTCGAGATGGAGGACGAGGTGCGCAAGGAACTTGACGACAACCCCGCCCTAGAGCAAGTCGTACAGTCGGACGACCAATTGAACACCACCGATGAGGAGGGTCGCCAATTCAAGGAGAGTAGCGAGGATCTTCAACGCAATGACGAGTGGACAGAGGGCGAAATGCCCCAACGCCGCTATGGCGGCACAGTCAACAACAGTGACCGCCGTTACGAGCCAGTCATCGTCAGTGACGAGAGTCTGATGGATGTGCTCATGGAGCAATTGTCCGAGCAGGGTCTGTCGGACGAGGACCAACTGATAGCGCGGCACATCATCGGCAACATTGACGGGATGGGCTATCTGCGCCGTCCCACACGCTCCATCGCCGATGACGTGACCTTCAAGGAGGGCATCATGGTCGAGACCAGCGATGTCGAGCGGGTGCTCAAGCGCGTGAAACAACTCGAGCCAGCCGGCATTGCCGCGCAAGACCTCCAAGAATGCCTGTTGCTGCAACTTGAGCGTAAGGATGACCGCATCAGTCGCCTGGCTCAGCAGGTCGTGGCTCAGCACCTCAAGGCATACGCTAACCACAACATGACACAAATCGAGGAGGCGTTGGGCATCGACCACGACACCATGCGAGCCATCGAGCGGGTCATTCACCGCCTGGATCCAAAACCGGGCTCACCCTACGCCACATCGATGGAAGAGGAGCATGGACAACAGATAACTCCTGACTTTCTCATCGAGGAGAATGGTGATGAACTCATCCTGTCGCTCTACAACAACATCCCCGAACTACAGATTTCGCAGACCTATGCACAACTGCTTGCAGGATATGAGCGCCAGAAGCCAATCACATCCACCGACAAAGGACTGCAGAAGATTGCTAAGCAGAAGGTGGACAAAGCCACTGGCTACATCAACCTACTGAAAATGAGACAGAACACGCTCTATCGCATCATGCGGGCCATCATGGTACGCCAGAGCGACTACTTCCACAACCACGGTGATGAGTTATTGCTCAAACCCATGGTTTTGCGCGACATCTCGGAAGACACGGGCGTGGATGTGTCGGTCATCTCGCGTGCAACTAACAACAAGTATGTCGAGACCCCTTGGGGAATACGCTCACTTAAGTCATTCTTCAGCGAGGGAATGAAAGGTACTGATGCCGAAGGCAACGAGGTGGAGGTGGCCACACTGGCCATCAAGAGAGCCTTGCAACGACTCGTCGACGAGGAGGACCCCGCTAACCCATTGAGCGACGATCGCTTGTGCGCCCTGCTCCAAGAGCAAGGATTCCAGATCGCGAGGCGCACAGTGGCCAAGTATCGCGACCAACTGATGATTGACACGGCGCAGAAGCGCCGCAAACGCAAAAGCCGCTAACCGCCATGGGACGATTGACAACTGGACGACTGCTGGTAGCCGGAGCACGCTTCTTCTCGACGGTGTTCAGCCCGCTGCTGATGCCCACCTATGGTGCCCTGCTTGTGTTGTGGACATCGGTGCTGTGCCTGCTGCCCAACGGCACCCGCGTGATGGTGCTAGTCATGGTGCTGGGCATCACCTGCGTGTTGCCGATGATCCTGATTGGCTTCCTGCACCACTATGGCATCATCCGTGACAAGCGGCTCGAAAATCCCCAAGAACGCACCATCCCCTACGCCTTTGCCGTGCTGTGTTACCTGGGTGCTGCTGCCTATCTCAACCACATCCATTCGCCCCGGTGGTTCGTCATGTTCTCGCTGGGAGGCGCCCTGGCCTGCCTAGTGGTGCTGGTTGTGAATCGCTGGTGGAAAATCAGTGCTCACGCCACAGGCATTGGTGGTGTCGTGGCTCTGCTTTTCCAGATTCATGTACAAGGACTGAGCGCATTCAACCTCTTCTGGGTATTTAATGTCACCATCCTCCTGGCCGGAATTGTGGGCACCTCACGTCTGTTGCTCAAGCGGCACACGGTGCTGCAAGTGCTGGCTGGATTTGCCGTGGGGTTTGCCTGCGTCGACCTGCTGATGAAATTCTTTGGATAATCAATAAGCAACTCTTAGCTATTAACTACATAAACTATTAATATCAGTCATGACTCCATTAGTCAGTATCATCATGGGCAGCACGAGCGACCTGCCCGTCATGGAGAAAGCATGCAAGTGGCTCGATGAACAAGAAATCCCGTTTGAGGTCAACGCTCTGTCGGCACACCGAACACCGCAAGCCGTTGAGCAATTTGCCCGCGGTGCCGCCGACCGCGGCATCCGCGTCATTATCGCAGCAGCCGGCATGGCCGCCGCCCTGCCCGGCGTGATTGCCGCCAGCACCACGCTTCCTGTCATCGGTGTACCCATCAAGGGAATGCTCGATGGCCTGGATGCTATGCTGAGCATCATTCAGATGCCGCCGGGTATCCCTGTCGCGACTGTTGGTGTGAATGGCGCCATGAACGCCGCCATCCTGGCTGCCGAGATGCTTGCCCTCACCGACCCCACTATTGCTCAGCGTGTGAGAGACTACAAGGCTGGATTGGGCAAGAAAATCGAAAAGGCCAATCAAGAACTCGCCACGCTTGAGTATAAGTACAAGGTGTAGCCGAAACCGTGGCAGCACAGTCAGACCACCGTCGGCCTGACATTTTCAATTCTCAATTTTCAATTCTCAATTATAAAAGAAGGTGTTTAATTACAAGCGTCGCAATACCATCACCGTCGATGTGGGCGGAGTGAAACTGGGCAGTGAGTGGCCCGTGAGAGTGCAGTCGATGACCAACACCGACACTAACGACATTGAACGTAGTGCGGCACAATGCCAGCGCATTGCTGCTGCGGGCGGCGAATTGGTGCGCCTGACGGCGCAGGGTGTGCGTGAAGCCGAGGGGATCGGCATGATCCGCAACCTGCTGCGCAAGCAAGGCTGCGATGTGCCACTAGTTGCCGACATTCACTTCAACCCACGTGCAGCCTTTGCCGCAGCAGCATTATGCGAGAAGGTGCGCATCAACCCTGGCAACTTTGTCGACCCAGCCCGTACGTTCAAGAGCCTGGAATATACCGACGAAGAATATCGGGCCGAGTTGCAGAAAATTCATGACACACTGCAACCGTTCATCCAGATTTGTCGCGACCACCACACAGCTGTGCGACTGGGCGTGAATCATGGCAGCCTGAGCGACCGCATCATGTCGCGCTACGGCAACACGCCAGCGGGCATGGTCGAGAGTGTGATGGAATTTCTGCGGGTGTTTGTCGCCGAAGATTTCACCGATGTTGTCATCTCGATGAAGGCCAGCAATGTGGTGGTGATGATTGAGGCTGTGCGCCGCCTGGTAGCGGCCATGGATCGCGAGGATATGCACTTTCCGTTGCACCTGGGCGTGACTGAGGCTGGTTTTGGCGAGGATGGCCGCATCAAGAGCGCTGTGGGCATCGGCACACTGATGAGCGAGGGATTGGGCGACACCATCCGCGTCTCGCTCAGCGAAGACCCCGAACTGGAGATACCCGTTGCGCAGAAGTTGGTGCAATACATCACCTCGCGTGAGGGGCACGAACCCATTGAGGGTGAGATGTGCCCGGGCTATGATCCCATCTGCCCACCTCGCCGTGAGCCCCGCGAACTGTGTGGCAAACGCGGTCCGCTGGTTATTGCCTCGTGCGATCGCAGTGAGTTGCAGGGAAACATGCAACCTGACTTCACCGATGACGAACTGGTCGATGTAGTTGAACAAGTGCTAGTGATCACTCCCGACAACGTCAACATCACCGGCTCACTGCTGCAACAACTGCACGAATTGGAGGCTAGTGGTAACACTATGCCTGTCATCGCCCGCGTACACTATGATGACACCGACAGCGAGTGGCTGCAAGTCAAGGCTGGTGCCGACCTGGGCGCATTGATGCTGAGTGGATTGTGCGACGGCATCTGGATTGACGCGCCACAATATCCCGATCAGGACGAAGTTGTGCGCATCGCCTTTGGCATTCTGCAGGCATGCCGTGTGCGCATGAGCAAGACCGAGTTCATCTCATGTCCCTCGTGTGGTCGCACTTTATTTGACTTGCAGACTACCGTGCACCGTGTGCAACAGGCCACGGCTCACCTCACTCACCTCAAGATAGGTGTGATGGGCTGCATCGTCAATGGCCCCGGTGAGATGGCTGATGCCGACTATGGCTACGTGGGTGCGGCTAGAGGCAAAATCAGCCTCTACAAGGGCAAGCAATGCATCGAGATGAACATCCCCGAGGCCGATGCCATCGACCGCCTTGTCGCCCTCATCAAGCAGAATGGCGACTGGCGCGATCCTACATAATATGCTAGATCATAAAGTTGATATCGCGAAAGGTGAGTGGAATGCGGCAGCGGCGCATTTGACGGCTAGATCCTGGTTGTCGTCACTCATGCCAACCTGATGGCCACGGGCTAGAGGTCTGTACATGGATGTCGTCACATTGATGCGGCATTGGTCGAAACTAGTGCCCTTCAATGTCATTGCTGCCGCACATGCCTCGACAAACATACCGATACCACTCTGCAGGTGCATACTCTCTTGGGTCATTTGTCCCCAGTCTCCATATTGCTGAAGCGAAGTGTGACGGGCATTCTGCAAGGCTGTACCACAGGGAAACACGGCATCGACAAGGCCCGTATTCAACACCTGTTGCGCACAGACGGCAGTGGCCATAAGCATCTCGTCGCTCGTATAGTTGACTGCAACTCCCTCACGTTTGAGTCCATTCAGATGTGATGAGCCATCAGGATAAGACTGAGTGAGAATCCACCCCATGCGACCATGATAGCCACGCTCGCGAATAAAACTAACCAATGGTCCAAGATAAGGCTCAACCGTCGAGTAATCGAAACTCATATAACTGACTTGTTGCAACGTGATCCAGTCCCATGGTTCCTCGTCCAGAGCCTCGAGCGGTGCCTTGTAGCGCGTTTGTGTCCATCCCTCCTCGACCGTCCACCTATAGTACTGACTGTAAGTCCAATCATTTGTCACATAAGCCAAATGGTCCGCCAGTGAGGTTCCACCGCGATAGAGAATACCTAGCACCAAATATGTATCGGGATAGACCTGTTGCATGACAAAGGGTAACATCGCCATAGCATCGACCGTAAAACTGTTGCCGATGGCAAGCACACAAAGCGTGTCGGGCACCACCGTATCAGCCGGAACGGTATCGGGCTGAATGGGCTCGTCAGGTTCATCAACGAACGCACCTCCACCACAAGACGACAGAAGCCCGAACAACAATATACCCCATGCAAAAAACAGGCCACGCAACCTCATCTCATCTTATGCTTATAGTAGTGTGAGCGACTGAAAGCGAAGTAGGATATAATGGCCAAGGCATTGACTGCCACACCACTCCAGAAGGCACTGGCATAGCCCAGATGCTCGGCAACGACACCGCCGATGATGACACCGAGGCCGATGCCCACATCCCAGGCGACGAGGATGGTACTATTGGCTGTACCTCGCTGGTCGTTGCTGGCCAGATTAATCATCATATTCTGGAATGCGGGCCACATGTGTCCATTGCCCAGACCAATGAGTACTGCCGCACCATAGAATCCCCACAGGTTGGGCATAGCAACAAACAACGTGTAACCCACCAGCGAAATGCACATACCCATCGAGGCATTGTGCACCACCCGCCCCTTGCGCAATGCCGAGGCACCTTGCAGACGCGAACACATCAGCCCCACTGCCAAGATGAGGAAGAATGTGCCCGAACTGCTGGTAACGCCCATCGTCTCCTTGGCATAGATGGCAAGATAGGTGCTCAACACGCCATAACTGTAGCCAAAACCCACCATGTTGAGGAAGAGCAGCGTGCCAGCCACAAGGAAGAAACGGTCGAGCGATAGAGCACGTTTGCCTTGCACAAGCGGGCGTGGCTTGAGTTTGACCGTAGCATCGACCCATAAGCCGATTCCCGCAATGATTAAAGCCGACCAGAAAAGCACCTGATAACTACCCACCCACTCATAGAGGTAGATAGCCACCGTGGGGCCTGTGGCCATGGCCAAGTTATTGCTCAAGCCATAGTAGCCAATGCCCTCGGTACGGCGACTGCTGGGCAGCACATCGATAGCGACGGTGCTGTTCGACACTGTCAGTGCACCAAAAGGTGCACCATGCAGCGTGCGGATGATGCCGAATAGCAACAACGAGCCAGCCGCCAGATAGCCAGCAAAGAAGATAAAAAACAAGAAGTAGCACGTGAGCAGCACCTGACGGCGCGGAAAAGTATCGACCAGATAGCCACTGAACGGGCGTGCAATGAGTGCCGCCACCGTATAACCGCTCAGCACGGCACCTATCACATCCTTGGTCGAATGGAAGGTGTCGCTCATATAGAGCGGCAGCAACGGCATCAAGAGGTAGAAAGCGAAAAACAGCAAGAAATTTGCTGCGCTCACCTTAATAAAATTAGAATTCCACAGTTTATCGTCAGCCTCCTGCATCTCAGTATCAGATTTTATGCCCCTTGAGTGTAGCACTCGAGGCACTCTCGACGACACATCTTACCCTGTCGCCCACCTGCGTGTCACCAGCCGGGAACACAATGACTTTGTTCTGCTGCGTGCGGCCGAACATATCGTCCTTTGACCGCTTGCTATAGCCCTCAACAAGCACTTCAAAGGTCTTGCCCACATCATGCTGGTTGCTGACCAACGACAATTCGTTCTGCAGAGCAATCATGCGGTTCAGGCGGTCAATCTTCACATCCTCGGGCACATTATCGGGCAAGTGCTTGCTGGCGTAAGTGCCAGGTCGCTCACTGTACTTGAACATAAAGGCCGAGTCAAAACCCACCTTGCGCATCAGGCTCAACGTCTCCTGGAAGTCCTCCTCGCTTTCGTCATGGAAGCCAGTGAACATGTCGGTCGAGATGCCGCAATCGGGCATGGCTGTGCGTATGCGATCAATGCGATCAAGGTACCACTCGCGGGTGTACTTGCGGTTCATCAACTTGAGCACCTTGTTGCTGCCACTCTGCACAGGCAGGTGGATGTGGTTACAGATGTTGTCGTGACTGGCCATGACATCGATGATCTCATCGCTCAAGTCCTCGGGATTGCTGGTCGTGAAACGCACACGCATCTCGGGTGCGGCTTGGGCAACCATCGTGAGTAGTGCAGCCAGGCCAACGGGTTCGCCACCATCGGCAGGCTTATACAGATAGGAATTGACATTTTGGCCCAGCAGAGTCACTTCCTTGAAACCCCGTGCTTGCAAGTCGTGCAGTTCGTTGAGGATGCTCTGGGGTTCACGACTGCGCTCGCGACCGCGGGTATAGGGCACGATGCAGTAGGTGCAGAAGTTGTTGCAACCGCGCATGATGGAGATGAATCCACTGACTCGGCTGCCACCAATGCGCTGTGGGATGATGTCACGATAGGTCTCGGTGGTCGACAGTTGCACATCGATGGCCTTCTGGCCCTGCTCGGCAGCAGCGATGAGGTCGGGCAACTGCAGATAAGAGTCTGGACCTGCCACCAGATCCACGCCATGGTCGCTGATGAGGACATCCTTCATGCGCTCGGCCATGCAGCCGATGACACCGATGATGAGTCGGCGTTGACGGCGACGACGCAGCGCATTGAGTTGGTTCAGTCGCGCAAAGATGCGCTGCTCGGCGTTGTCACGCACACTGCATGTGTTGATCATGATGGCATCGGCATCGTCCAGCACCTCGGTTGTCCCATAGCCTGCCATCTGCATCACACTAGCAACCACCTCGCTGTCAGCCACATTCATCTGACAACCGTATGTCTCTAGATATAGTAATTTATGAAATTCGCCCTGCGGGGCATTGTATTTCAATTTCAGTCCTTCCATTGTTCGTTTTTTCGTTTTCGGGCCGCAAAGTTACAACTTTCTGGCGACATCATCATTAACCGAGGCTGCGATAGCGGATGCGGGTGGGTTCTTCCTTGCCCAAGCGCTTGAGTTTGTTCTCCTCATACTCGGAATAACTGCCCTCGAAAAAGAACACATTAGAGTCGCCCTCGAAGGCAAGGATGTGAGTGCAAATGCGGTCAAGGAACCAGCGGTCGTGGCTAATGACCACGGCGCAGCCAGCGAAGTCCTCGAGACCCTCCTCAAGTGCTCGAAGGGTGTTGACATCGATGTCGTTGGTCGGCTCGTCGAGCAACAGGACATTGCCTTCTTCCTTGAGTGCCAGGGCGAGTTGCAGACGATTGCGCTCGCCACCCGATAGCACGCCACACAACTTCTGCTGGTCGGCACCCGAGAAGTTGAAGCGCGACAGATAGGCACGGGCATTGACATCGCGGCCTCCCATGCGCAGCAGTTCAACGCCACCCGAGATGACCTCATATACACTCTTGTTGGGGTCAATGCTGGTGTGCTGCTGGTCGACGTAGACGGCCTTGACGGTCTCGCCCACCTCAAACGTGCCGCTGTCGGGCTGCTCCAGTCCCATAATGAGGCGGAACAGCGTGGTCTTGCCGGCGCCATTAGGGCCAATGACCCCGACGATGCCGTTGGGCGGCAGCATGAAGTTGAGGTCATCAAACAGCAACTTGTCGCCGAAAGATTTGGCCACATGCTGTGCTTCAATGACTTTATTACCCAGTCGCGGGCCATTGGGGATGAAGATTTCAAGTTTCTCCTCTTTCTCCTTGACAGTCTCGTTGAGCAGGCGGTCATAACTGTTGAGACGCGCTTTACCCTTGGCCTGACGGGCCTTGGGAGCCATGCGCACCCATTCCAACTCGCGCTGCAGCGTCTTCTGGCGTTTGCTCTCGGTTTTCTCTTCCTGTGCCAAGCGCTGTGTCTTCTGCTCCAGCCAACTGCTGTAGTTCCCCTTCCAGGGTATGCCCTCGCCACGATCCAGTTCCAGGATCCAGCCTGCCACATGGTCGAGGAAGTAGCGGTCGTGTGTCACGGCGATAACCGTTCCGGCATATTGCTGCAGATGCTGCTCGAGCCAGTCGATCGACTCGGCATCAAGGTGGTTGGTAGGCTCATCGAGCAGCAGCACATCGGGCTTCTGCAGCAACAGGCGACACAATGCCACACGACGGCGCTCACCACCACTCAGATGCTCGCACAGCTGGTCGCTGGGCGGGCAACGCAGGGCATCCATGGCGCGGTCAAGCCGAGAGTCCAGATTCCAAGCATCGGTGGCATCGATGACATCCTGCAACTCGGCCTGACGGGCAAAGAGTTGATCCATCTTGTCGGAGTCTTCGTAATACTCGGGCAGCCCGAACTTCTGGTTGATCTCCTCATACTCCCTGAGCGCATCGACCACAGGCTGCACCCCCTCCATGACCACATCCTTGACAGTCTTGGTGGGATCGAGTTGCGGATCCTGAGGAAGATAGCCCACCGAGTAGCCCGGTGCAAACACCACTTGTCCCTGATACTTGGTCTCGATGCCGGCGATGATCTTCATCAGCGTTGACTTACCCGAACCATTGAGACCGATGATACCAATTTTCGCTCCATAGAAGAAGGAGAGATAGATATTCTTGAGAACCTGCTTCTGGTTCTGCTCGATGATTTTGCTCACGCCCACCATCGAGAAGATGATTTTTTTGTCGTCTACTGTTGCCACGATACTTAATTGAGAATTGTGAATTGTGAATTGAGAATGTAGGGACGCGGCGTGCCGCGTTGTCACCCGCTCTTAGCATCTTAATTTCTAGACAGTCTAGAGCACCTAGATATTCTAGAAAATCTAGTCGTTCTAGAAATTATAGATAGTGTGACTACTGATTGTGACATGACTCACTCGACTATGCGGAAGACACGTATGCCCAGACAGGTGCTCTTGCCACCACTGAGGTGGTCGCGCAAGTTCTTCTGTTCAAGCATGACCTTACCACCACTCATCGACGCATCCAACAGGTAGATGTCGCCCTTGTCATCCTTGTGGATGATGCCCAGGTGCGAGATGTCCAGACCCTCAATCTTGGTGACAAGTCCCACAAAGTCACCATCGCGCAACGCTGCTTTGACCGCCTTGTCGCCTAGCCAGGTTTTCTTGAGATAGGGCATGCGGTGGTTGCGGAAGCCCATCTCGAATCCCTTGATTTTCTCGACCATGACACTATCGTTCTTCAGACTCTGATAACTGTCCTTGTGCTTGGTCATGAAGTCAATGGTCTTGGTCATGTAGTCGGCATGGGGCAAGTCGGGGGTGACTTCCTTGAGGTTGCCGCGCGACTGGTTGTTGACAATCCACTCGCTGATGTAGTGCATGCGGGTCGAGTAATCACCCATCTGCCCGTCACGGTAGCGCAGATTCTCAAGGTTGGCGGCATAGTCGCGCCACGAGTAGCGACCATTGAGGGTGGTGCGAGCCAGCGCATAGAGTGTCTCGACAAAGGTGGTACAATCCAGTTCGTCAATGTTGATGGTGAGAAGTTCTTGATCACCTTCGAGTGTGTGTGCCACGTACGGCGTACCCAGCAACTCGTCAGCATAGAACGCCACCAGTCCATTGGCTGTTTTAATGCCACTGTCAATGCCACGCTGCAGCAATTGATTGATGCGCACCGTGTCCTTGTCGCAATGAAACCGCATCTGCTGCACGCTGGCAGCCTGCGCCTCTTGTTGGCTGTGCTGCGGCATCGAGCATGCCACCAGCACAACCATCATCAGTGTTAATATCTTTTTCATCACCTCTTTATTTAGCCTATGAGTTCTTGAGCGCTGAAGCATATTCGCGCCACTTGTCAATGAGAGCCACCATGTCG
>Ga0310691_10006313_pt1 | contig 12663 bp, 11 predicted proteins | sample 176DNAGHGlowgp2_FD_203887 | JGI IMG/M metagenome (GOLD analysis project Ga0310691, IMG submission 203887) | Sheep rumen microbial communities from Palmerston North, Manawatu-Wanganui, New Zealand - 1766 DNA GHGlow gp2 (v2) (version 2) | ecosystem: Host-associated > Mammals > Digestive system >... | reverse complement strand
TCCTCACCTTGCAGGTTTTTTGCATTTTCCTCCTTGTGGATGCCTGTAAAGAAAGGGGTATAGTATTTGTCGATGCCACCGAAATGCCGCTTGAACACATTGCGGAAGGGGGCGTCGGTGATGCCTTGGAAAGGGCCAAGCGAAAGAAATGGTTCGTTCATTTTTTCTTTCTCGTACCTGAGACCTTAGCTGCTTTTCGTGATTTGCCCAAGTCAAGGAACGATTTGGCTATCCAAGTGATGAGCAGTACGAAGGTGACATACACCGCGATGCGGCTGAGGTAGTCGCCATTCTTGGCATAGAAGGTGGCCTTTGGGTTTGCTTTCAAAGTGGCCTTGATGGCGTCGGGTTCCCAATACTTGGTTTGTTGCAGCACATCACCGCGTTGGTTGAAGAATCCTGAGCGTCCCGTGTTGGCCGAGCGTGCGATGCATCGACGATTTTCGATGGCTCTTAACTTGGAGAACTCAAAATGCTGCTTATATCCAGGTGTGTCGCCCCACCAGCCGTCATTAGTAATGACGAAGATCAAGTCGGCACCTTTGGCACAGAACGAGCCGACATACTCACCGAAAGCAGACTCATAGCATATCGGTACAGCCACCTTATGTCCGTCAAAGGTCATGACTTTAGATTCAGGGTCGGTTTTCAAGGTGCCGCGTGCTATGCCCATGGTAAGACTGAAGTTGCGCAAAAAGCCCATCCACTCGGGGATGGCCTCCACGGCTGGTGTAAGTTGCGACTTGTTGCGGTGCTGCAAGTCGTCGCGGCTGATGAGCAAAGCTGAGTTGTGGCAATAATAGTACTTTTCACCGTTGCCAAGTTCGCGAGCAGGGAAGTCATCTTCCATGCCTTCGGGTACCCATTCGTAGGTGGTGCCTCCAATGACAAAAGCCAACTCTTGGAATTGGGCAACATAGTCATGCAAGGTGTTGAGTGCCTTGGCCTTGTTGGTTTCATGCAACCAGATGCCTTCTTGTATGGCCGACTCGCTGCTGACGATAAAGCGCGTATTTGGTGACACCAACGGCCGTGAAAGATTGATGTTGTTTTGGATGACTTGGTCGTAGAATTGGCTGTTGAATTGCTCGTTCCACGGGTCGCAGTTCTGCTGCACCACGATGACCTCTGTGTCCTCCCCTTGGTCTTCGTAGTGTTTGTAGACTTGCTTACTCACGATGATGGGCACGAGGAGGATGATGGCCTCAAGACCGATATTGACTAAGATGGGTTTGGCCTCTTTTGACTTAAAGAATTGAATGATGTTGGCAATTAATATATTGACAATCAATACCCAAAGTGTGCCACCTGCTAATCCTGTGTATTCATACCATTGAATCCAACTGACTTTACTGGAGAAAACACCTCCCAAGTTGAGCCAAGGCCACTTGATGGCCCACCAGTAAGTGAGCAACTCAAAGGCCATCCAATAAGGGATGAGAAAGAAATTGCCCCATGGGTTGTTGCAAACCCTTTTCTTGGTGAGGTGAAACACATAAAAAACGGTGGCCATAAAGAGTGCATTGAGAATCCAAGCCAATATTGCAGCAGGAGTAGCATTCCACACCCACCAGGTTGTGGCTACGTTCCAGACAAAGAAGGCCAGGAAAGAAATCCAAAATATACGTCCTTTTTCGCCATTTGCCACACGTGCTTCGATTAACAATAGGGGGACAAAACCAATAAATACAGCGGGTGCAATTCCCCAAGTCGGCCATGCAGCCGTAAGCAAACCACCACTTAAGATAGCCAATAGTATATTGCGAAGCCGCGGACCCTTAGTTTGTCGAAGAGAAGCATTCGTTTTCTTTTCTTTTTTTCTATTCATGTCAAATTTCCAAAAAAATCGGGCAAAGATACAATATTTTGGCCTATCTTTGCACAAAATTTTGGCCGATGAAGAGCATATATCAAGTCGCGGGTCACAGGTTTGCCGTCGTCATGCCCGATAACCATCTGGCATGGAATGAGATGAAGCCGTATGAACCTTTTATGGTGGAAAACGATGACGACCTTGTATTTACGGTGGAAATGGTTGATTCGATGCCAGATACATCTGACAAGCAGAAAGTTACGGTTAGTTGCGAAGCTCCCGATGCTGCACGTGTCGAGCTCTATGAATGGCAAGGCCAATGGCTGTTGGAGATGGCTCCTCTACTTGAAGCCCCCGTTCGTGTAAGCCTTATTACCGACAAGGCTTTCACCAAAGGTGTGTTTAGGGTGCTAGGTAGTATGAGGTTCTCGATAGGTACAGTGCTGATGCTGATGTTTGCATTTTCTACCGCCCAAAAGAACACACTTTTGATGCATTCTTCAGTGACAGTGAAAGATGGCAAGGCTTATCTCTTTTTGGGTAAGAGCGGTACGGGCAAGAGCACTCATAGTCAATTGTGGATCAATAATATAGAAGGATGTGAGCTCCTCAACGATGACAATCCGGTATTGCGTGTTGAAGACAACGGAGTGGTGCGCGTCTATGGCTCGCCTTGGAGCGGCAAGACGCCTTGCTACCGTAACTTGGATTACCCTGCGGGTGCCATCGTTGATCTGCATCAGGCCAAGGTAAATCGAATCCGCAGGCAGACGCTGTTGGAGGCCTATGTCTCCTTATATGTGGCGTATTCGGGTTATCGTTTCATCAAGGAAATGGCAGATGGACTTCATGCTACGACTGAGAAGATTGTAGGTTCGGTGCCTTGCTATTCTTTGGATTGTCTGCCTAATGCCGATGCGGCGTGGATGTGCTATAATACCGTGACACAGTGATGGAGTTGAAAGAAGCAGCAAATGCTGAATTGCTGGAAAGGCTTCGAGAAGGAAAGATGATCCAGCTTGCCCCTCAAGGTATCAGTATGTTGCCGTTCATTCAAGGTGGTCGTGATAAGGTGCTTGTCAAGAAGGATGAGAGAATCGACATTGGAGATATCGTTTTGGCTCCTTATAAAGGTCACTTGATTCTGCATCGGGTTTATGCCATCGAAGGGCTGCGGCTCATCTTGATGGGTGACGGCAACCTTAAGGGCAACGAAGAGGTTGAGAAGTCATTGGTGTGGGGAAAGGTTGTGGAGATTGTCAAGCCAAACGGGCAAAGCCGGAAACCACATAAGGCATGGTTCTGGAGACATACATTGTTTATCAGAAGATTAATGCTGAAGTTGCGTAGAAAATGGTACAAAATGAAAGGCTTAAATCCGGAATAAGTAAACAACTAAAATTCAAAATAAATATGAAAACAAAGAAAGGTTTTGTATTACGCTCGTTGGGTAGGGAATTCATCTTGGTGGCTGAAGGCCTTGAAGCCGCCGATGCCAACCGACTGATTTCGATGAACGAATCGGCCGCTTTTCTCTGGAAAGCAGTGGAAGACAAGGAATTTGATGCTGACACATTAATCAGTCTCCTCATAGATGAGTATGGCATTACTCACGAGGTGGCTGAAAAAGATGTTGCTTCGCTGCTTGAAACATGGAAAAATGCAGAAATTATTAATTGATTAGGTGTAGAGGAATGTCCGTTGCCGAAACCCAATATTTTGCCCTGTTGCGTGCTGCTTTGTGGGGAGCGCCTGTCGACATTGAAGGTGCCATAGATTGGAAAACTGTCATGCAGATGGCCTTCTACCATGGCAACAATGTCTTGTTGTCGGATGTTGCCGTCTGTTTGACTGACGAACAAAAGCCGTCTCCCAAAATGATGGCAAAGATGCAGGACTATATGCGAGGCAACCTGATGCTTCAGATGCGACAGAAACGCATCTTGTTTTCGGCAGTCAAGCTGCTTCGCGAACACGGCATCGAGCCGGTGGTACTCAAGGGTTTTGGTCTTGCAGGGCTATATCCCAACCCTTGTCTGCGTCAGTCTGGCGATATTGACCTGTTTGTTGGACTGGATAGTTTCCACGAAGCCTGTGCATTGCTACGGACGATTCCTAACTGTTACTATTGGTGCGAGGAAGTTGACTCGGGCAGGCATTACAATATCGAGTTTGGTGATGTGATCATGGAAATCCATCGTGTCAGTGCCGATGTGGTGGATGCTAGTGAATATCAAGTTTATGCAGCAATAGAACGCGAAGGCTTGAAAGAATCTCCTCAGCGAATTGTTGTCGACGGTTTTGAACTCAGCGTTCCTTCTCGTGAGTTTATGGTGTTTTTCACTTTCTATCATGCTTGGCACCATTTCACAACCACGGGTGTGGGGTGGCGCCAACTCAGTGATGTGGCCATGGCGTTGCATGCCTACAGTGGTCAGCTTGATTTGGAAAAGCTTCGCGAATGGCTCATCACTATGCATTTGATACAACCATGGCAGACATTTGGTTTCCTAATGGTGGATTGTCTTGGTTTGCCGCAAACTGAGATGCCGTTTTTCGATGCCTCATGTCAAAGTAGGGCAAGAATAGTATATAAACGTGTAATGAAAGAAGGCAATTTTAGGCGTGAACGTAGTTTTAGGTTAAATCGTCCCAAGAAACGTCTTTGGCAAAAGATTCACGCTTTCATCTGCACTTTTATCGATTTCTTTCATTTGGTAGGGGTGTTCCCTAGGTACGCTTTCCATGATTTAAAAACCTCATTGCAGTTGGGTTTTAGAAAGAATTTTCAAAAAAAATGAATTTTTTGCGCTGCGAATGAATTAATTATGTACTTTTGCAGCGTCAAAAAGTGTGAAAAGGAAACACAAAATCAATTAATCAACAATAAGTCAAACCATTAAAAATTAAACAAAATGAAAAAGATGAACAAAATTTACGAAGCCCCTAAGGCTGAAATGATCGAAATGGAAATGCCCGTCGTCCTGATGGCCTCAACAGATGGTAATGCTGGCGGCCCTATTGGTGGTGGTGATGATGATGAATAACTAAAACTTCCTATAATTAAGTAATAAAAAACTAAAAGGAGTTAATTAGAATGAAAAAACTATTTTTTGTCGCTTGTATAGCGGGTTCAATGGCTCTCTTGGCCTCTTCTTGCAAAAAGAACGAGGAAAAGGAAGTCACGATTAACCTTCCCCAATGGGAGGAATTTGGTGATGTTGACGAAGGAAGACTTTATGTTGACTTTACCTCCAATCTCTATAAGTGGAATGCCAATGATGAGGTGATGTTCTATAATCTTGACGCCGAGGATGGTACTAATACTTTTAAGACCATCTATTCTACTAATGGAAATGCAGAAGGCCAAACTAATGCTATTTTCACTGGCGATGACTTGGGTGCTAAGAAAGATCATTATTTTGTTTTCTATCCCGTTAGCAAGATTGTTAATGGCACTGCTGCTCTTGATGCCGATAATTATGAGACTTTCAATGTGCCTGGTGAGCAGACCTATACGACTATCAATGGTAATCCTACCGTTGATCCTGCCAGCTTGGCTGCTGCTTGTGAGACCGAAAACACGCAGTCATTCATGATGAAGCACATTTTTGGTGTGATGCGTCTGAAACTGAAAGGTGTGAAGACTGTTGATCATCTCGAAGTGGTTGACAATTCTTTTAACTTGTCGGGTAATGTCACCATGAAACTTCACGAGGTTAACATGACTACTTTCAGCGACATTATGGATGCTTATGCCACTGATTATGGTAGCCACGAGGCTGATTTGGCTGAGTATCTCCAAGTGTTGGGTTATTCTAGCGAACCCGCTGGTAAGACGATGGTTTTGAACTGCCCCAATGGCGTTCAACTGTCCGAGAATACACAAACAGTATTCTACATCTCCATGCGTCCTGGTGCACTCGTCAATGGTTTCAAGGTGAATGTCTACTTCACCGATGGAACTAATGACGCCATTGACCAATATAATAGCTTTAAGCAAAGCTATTGCATCAAGCCTGGTGTGATCAAGGGCTTCGCTCCTACCAAGGTTTTGGGCCAAAATCTCTAATTAGATTTGAGCAACCAATAAAAAAGCACCTCTCAAGAGGTGCTTTTTTTGTCTACCATCATCACAAACACATAAAACAAAAAAGCCAGACATCGTCTGGCTTTCTTTGTGGTGGTACCGACGGGAATCGAACCAGTGACACGAGGATTTTCAGTCCTCTGCTCTACCAACTGAGCTACGGTACCTCCGTATTGCGGCTGCAAAAATACGACATTTTTCACAATCGGCAAGAAAAAAACTTCAAAAAATGAGATTTTTTTATTTTTGTAATTGTTTTATATTGATAATCAATTAGATAACATTTCTTGCTCGTAATTATGACAATAAAAACTTGCTCAACGAGTTAAAAAATCGGATATTTGCACGCCCAATAAAGGGCTTGCCCATTTGTTATGGTTATGAGAACTCCTTTTCTTATTCTTAAAAGCATATTGCTTACCTGTCTGCTGACTGTTTTCGGAATAGCGGCACAGGCTCAAGCCGACGTCGACTCGCCCTATTCCTTGTTCGGCCTCGGGCAGATGAATAATAAGTCTACTAACGTCAGACTGGAAGGCATGGGCGGCGTGGCTAACGCCATGTATGGCAACGGCCTCATTAATATAGGGAATCCCGCATCGTATGCCAAGATCGACTCTCTGGCTTTCCTTTTCGATGCAGGTTTCTACTTCAAGTCGTCGACTTTCAGTACGTCAACGCTCTCCGAAAAGGCCAATAATGCTTCTTTCGACCATGTGGCTATGGCCTTTGGTTTGACGTCGTGGTGGAAGATGGCTCTCGGTGCGAAGCCTTTTACCACTTCGGGCTACAATATGCTTGTTGACGACATCAAGCCTGGCATTGGAAAGACTACCACGCGCTTCAAAGGCAAGGGAGGACTCAATCAGGTCTTCTGGGGCAACGCATTTAAGATTGGCAAACATGTCGCTTTGGGTGCCAACGCCTATTACGTGTTTGGCAACAGCCAAGCCGAGACTTCGTTATATTTCCCTGATTCGGCATATTATATCGGCTCGCGACGCAGTGTCGACGTGATGGTACGCTCTTTCATGTTCGACTATGGCATGCTGTTCAATACGAATGTAGGCGACGACATGCAACTGAGTTTGGGTCTTACCTATACTCAGAAAATCAACCTGAAAGGCGAGCAGTCGCTGTACATTCGCTCGTTTGAAGAAGACCTTGACACCGAAGTGGAGTATTTGATTGATACCATCGCCTATAGTGTTAGCGATGCAAAGATTACCATGCCGCAAGGTTTTGGTGTGGGTGTCGCACTTCAAAAGGGGAACGATTGGGCCGTGGGTGCCGACTTCAACTGGACGCAATGGTCGAAGTTTGCCCGTCAAGGGAAGGCTGAAGACCTGCAGAATTCGTGGATGGTTTCGGCTGGCGCCGAGTTCACGCCCAAGCACACATCCATTTCGGGTTATTTTTCTCGCGTCACCTACCGTTTTGGTGGCTTCTATGAGCAAGGATTCATCAACTTGCCGGGTAATGACGGTGCAGACCACTCCATTAATAAGATGGGTGTCACGGCAGGTTTGTCTCTGCCGCTGCCTCGAACCCTGTCGAAGGTCAATCTAGCTCTTGAGGCTGGCCAATATGGTACCCGTGAGGGTGGTTTGATACAAGAGCGCTATGCCAAGGTAAACGTAGGTATTTCGGTGTTTGAGCATTGGTTCATGAAGCGCAAATACAAATAAGAAAACCTTACTGAATCATTTTGGAATGATATTTGAATAAGAGCAAACAAGTCTAACAACTAAAAATAAGAAGAGATGAAAACGAAAAGATTAATGATGATTGCCGTTATCTTTGGAATGGCAATGAGCGTATCCGCCCAAGAGGTGTCAGAGTCGAAGTACGGAGCCGACAGTGTTGCGTGCGTGACCAACCTGTCCATCTACGGTGAGGCCTACAAACAGTGGGAAGCGGCCAAATTTGCGCCGGAGGCCATCAGTTCTGAAATGGTCAACGCTTGGAGATCAGTCTTCCTCAACTGCCCCCGTTCCAGCCAGCTCATCTACACGAGAGGTGAGAAAATCATGGACTACTTCATCCGCACCAATCCAGCCCAGAAGGACGCCTATATCGACACCATCTGCATGATGATGGACAACAGAGCCAAGTATTTCCCGGTTGACCCGAAGACGGGCAAGTCGCAAGTGGCTGGTATCATGGGCCGCAAGGGCTTGCTTATCTACACCTACAACAAGAACCGTTACGAAGAGGCCTACAACGTGCTGAAGGACGCTGTCGATCTTGATGCTTCGCAGCTGCAAGGCGCCTATATCGATGCCTACTTCAAGGCTACCATCGACATGGTGAACAACAATAAGGCTGAGAAGATGACCATCATCAACGTTTATCAGGAACTTTCCGAAGTCCTTGATAACAACATCGGTGCTCTGGCTACAACCGAGACGGAGCTTGAGACTGCTAAGGAAGAAGCTTTGGCGAGCGGCGATGCCGATGCCGTGGCTGGCTTCGACAAGCAGTTGGAGAAGAACGAGAAGAACATCAACATCAACAAGGGTGTGAAGAATAACCTCGACAATCTGTTCTCTCCCTTCGCTTCTTGCGACGACCTGATCAAGGTCTTCAGCGCCAAGATGAAGGAGACGCCTGACGATGTGATTCTGCTCAAGCGTATCACCACCATCCTTGATAAGAAGGATTGCACCGACTCGAAGCTCTTCCTTGATGCTGCCGTCAGACTCAATGAGCTGGAGCCAAGCCCCGAGGCTTCGTATAGCTTAGGTATCAAGTTCTTCAAGGACAAGAAGTATAGCGAAGCTGCTACCTTCTTCGATCAAGCTACGAAGACCGACAACAACGACCGTAAGTATCGTGCCTACCGCAACTTGGCCATGTGCTACCAGAACATGGGTAGCCTCGGAAGAGCCCGCGACATCGCAAGAAGAGCTGCTCAGGTTGACCCGACGGCCGGCGAACCTTACCTTATCATAGCCCAGCTCTATGCCGCAAGTGCTTCGCAGTTCAGCGATGAAATTGAAAAGGGTGCTGTCTATTGGGCTGCTGTCGACAAGTGCCAAAAGGCCAAGTCCATCGACGCTTCAATCGCCGACAGAGCTAACCGCATGATTGGCTCTTACACCGCTGGCTTCCCGAAGGCAGAGACCATCTTCTTCAACGACTACAACGAGGGCCAGACCTTCCACGTCGGCGGCTGGATCGGTGAAACCACCACCATCAGAGCCAGAAAGTAATTGAAACACATCCTGAAAATAGGAATCCTACTCAACATCACAGCCTTCGTGGCTGTGATGTTGTTTTCGTGTTCAAACCCTGACGCCATTGTGCAAGCCATGGGGTCGGACGACACGCTGTCGGGCATCATTGCCGATAGCGTGGTTTTCTATCGCAGCGACTCAGGACGTATCAATCTTGAGCTTCATACACCTCGTATGGTACGAATGGAAACCGAAGACGACATCATGGAATTTCCTCTCGGTTTCGATGTTTATATGTACGACAAAGGGAAGAAGACCACCGAGCTTCATGCCGACTATGGGAAGAACTATGGCAAGATGCGACTCATCGAGGCGAGGGGTAATGTCATAGTGCAAAACTTCGGTAGTGATGAGACGATGTATTCCGATAAACTGTTTTGGTATCAGGACTTGAAAATGATTCACACCCGTTCACATGTCAAGATTGTCACGCCCGACAAACAGATTGAGGCCGACAGCCTTGTGGCGGCTGAGGATTTTTCGGAATATACCATGTATTCGGGTAGTGCCCTGCTTGATGTAGATGAGGAGGAATAAGCCATGAATAGCTGGATTGTAGTCGCCATTACCCTATTTTTCTCCGCCCTTTGTTCGGGGCTTGAGATTGCCTTCAATAGCATCAATCGCCTGCAATTGGAGGTCGAACTGACCAAAAACACCTTCTCGGCCAAGATCATCCGGCTATTCTTGAAGGACCAGTCGCGTTTTCTCACCTCTTTGCTCTTGGGCAACAATATCGCACTCATCATCTATGGCATGAGCATGTCGCAGCTGTTGGATGGCCCCGTCAACCATTGGCTGCAATTAATCTCTTTCGACAACGACTTCATGATACTGCTGGTGAAGACCATCCTTGCCACATTGCTTGTGCTACTGGTGGCTGAGTTCCTTCCCAAGATGTTGTTTCGAATTAATCCGAATGCCATTCTGTCGTTCTTTGCCTTGCCTACCTTCATCGTTTATTGCTTGCTCTATCCTTTGATTCTCATTTACACGGGCATTTCGGAGTTCATCATCCGTTACATACTTCGTCTAAAGGTAGATAGGCAGGAATACCGCTTTTCCACGGTTGACCTCAACGATTATATCGCCGAATATGCCGACCCAGAAGAGGCCGATGAGGATATGCAACAAGAGATACAGCTATTTCAAAACGTGATGGAGTTTCGCTCTGTGAAACTCCGCGAGTGTATGGGACCGCGCAACGAAATTGAGTCTGTGAAGCTGACTGACAGCATCGAAGCCGTGAAGGCCCGTTTTGAGGAAACCAAGCACTCGAAACTGATCGTGATTGGCGAAAGCATCGACGATATTGTAGGTTATGTTCATTTGAACGATGTGGTTAGGGTTGTGGCCGAACATCGTGAGGTGGCATTGTCCGACCTTATCCGTAAGATCGATTTCTTCCCCGAGACCTATACTGCCGACCGGCTATTGAAACATTTCATCCAGCATCGTCAAGGAGTTGCGGCTGTTGTTGATGAGTTTGGCGGCACGGCTGGTATCGTTACCATGGAAGACGTGGTGGAGGAGATTTTCGGTGAAATCGACGATGAATACGATGTGGAAGAGGAGGTTGAGAAAGTGGTGGACAATAACACCTTCGTCTTTTCCGCCCGCCTCGAGATAGACTATCTTAACGACACCTACAAGCTCGACTTGCCCGTTTCTGACGACTACGAGACCTTGGCGGGCATGATTTTACATTACTGTGAGAGCATTCCTGAGCAGGGTCAGGTGCTCAAAATCGGTAATTATAGGGTGAAAATCCTGAAAGCATCCCACATGAAATTGGACGAAGTGGAATTGCAATTACAGAATAACTAATTGATATTCAAATTGTTCAATTAGTATAATATGGAAATCAGCCCTTTTGAAAAATAAAATTCAATCAAAATTCCCATTGAGTGGAAATCTTTACTAAATTTGCACGCTCAAATTTGAAGTTTAATAGCAAAGAAAAAATAGTATTATGGCAGCAATTGAAAAAATTAGAAGACGCTCAGGATTGTTGATTGCAATCATTGGTATCGCATTGTTAGCGTTTGTCTTACAAGACCTTTTCCAGAGTCAAGGAAGAAACACGGGTCCCACGGTGGCCGTCGTTGATGGCGACAAGATTTCGGTGAGAGACTATGAAGCGCTCAAGGAAAAGAATCTTGAAAACAGAAGGTCTTCAAACAACAACCTCTCTTCCGCCGAAACTTACAGCATCTACAACAACACTTTGGAAGAGATGATCAAGGATAACATTATGACCAAGGAGTACGAAGCCGCTGGTATCGGTGTCACTTCAGAGGAACTGATGGACCAGATGACGGGTGACAACCCGCACCCCTGGGTGGTTCAGAGCTTTGGCGATGGTAACGGTAATGTTGACAAGCAGCGTGTGACCGAGTATCTTCAGAACCTCAATAGCCTTCCTGCTGAGTATTACAACCGTTGGCTCGATTTCGAGAAGGCTGTGAAGCAAAATCGTCTGGAAACCAAGTTCGACAATTTGGTGAAGGCTTCCTATTTCCTTCCCACTCCTCTGGCGAAGAAATATTATGAGAACAAGAATATGAAGGCTTCGGCCGATGTCATCGCTCTGCGTTACACCACCATTCCCGATTCGACGGTGACTGTGACCGATGCCGACAACAAGGCTTTCTATGAGGAAAATAAGGCACGTTATGAGACGGATGAAAGACGTGACATCGAATACGTGTTGTTTGAAATCAAACCTTCTTTGGAAGACCGTCAGGAAGCTTTGAAGTTTGTGCAGGATAGAAAGCCTGAGTTTGAAGCCGCCGAAGATGCTGCTGCCTATGTGAACGACAGCTACAACTCCGACCAACGTTACGACAGCACTTGGCTTGGCCGTAAAGATGTCCCCGAGATGATCGAACAAGCCATTTTTGATAATGGCAACGGTGTTGGCTATGTGTATGGCCCCTATGAAAACGATGATGCTTTCAACTTGGTGCGTATCGTTGAGATGCAAAACCGTCCCGATTCATTGCGCGCCAGCCATATCCTGATTGGTTATAAGGGCGCCTATGGCAGCCAAGACACCATCACCACCAAGGAACAAGCCGAAGCCAAGGCCAACGAATTGCTGGCTCAGCTGAAAGCTACGAAAAACAACGACGAACTGTTTTCTCAGTTGGCTTCCGAGTACAACACCGACGCCACCAAGGATAAAGGCGGCGACCTCGATTGGTTCACTGATGGCACTATGGTTCCTGCCTTCAACGAATACGTGATCAACAGCCCCGTGGGTTCACTGGGTGTCGTGGAGACCATGTTTGGTTACCATATTGTGAAGGTCACAGACAAGACTCAACCTCAACCCAAAGCCCGTTTGGCCTATTTGACGCACAAGATCACTTGGAGCACGAAGACTTACCAGAATGTGTATGCCGAGGCTAACAAGTTCTTTGCCGAAAACAGAACCTACGATCAATTCAACAAGGCTATCGAGGATCAAGGCCTTACCAAGCGTACCATGCCGGCCATGGAAAAATCCACCTATCAAA
>Ga0310691_10006311_pt1 | contig 12665 bp, 9 predicted proteins | sample 176DNAGHGlowgp2_FD_203887 | JGI IMG/M metagenome (GOLD analysis project Ga0310691, IMG submission 203887) | Sheep rumen microbial communities from Palmerston North, Manawatu-Wanganui, New Zealand - 1766 DNA GHGlow gp2 (v2) (version 2) | ecosystem: Host-associated > Mammals > Digestive system >... | reverse complement strand
TATTCCTCTATTCCTGATTTTACGCATACAATCTGAATGATGATGTTTCAACTTGCAAAATTACATTTTTTTGTTTCAAAATCGCCATTCGACACAGAAACGCCATAATGGTGCAAGTACAGCGCTCGCAACTGCAAATCGCAAATCGCAAACCGATTTTTTTTCACAAAGGGTTGATTATTTAAAAAAAGTGTATTTTTGCCGTGATATTAAAATGATATTATTTTAATCACAAATTTAAATCTTAAAGTTATGAACAGCAAAGAGTTTAACAAACATTTATCTGCAGGAAACAACGGATTCCTGCATTTGCTCATCAATCTTGCCTTGTTCGTGGTTTCCATTTGGATAGTGGTGAGATTAGCCAAACTCAACTGTATGTTGAATGCCGAAGGGGAGGTAACCCCTTGGATTCTGCTTCCCATTTGCATCGGTTTTCTGCTGCTTATCATCTGGATTCTTCACCTGTGCGGTTTCATGATCGTGCAACCCAACGAATCACGGGTGCTCACCTTTTTCGGCAAGTACTCCGGCACGGCGAAACAGAACGGTTTTTTCTGGGTGAACCCATTCTACAGCAAAGAGAAGCTGTCGCTGAGAGCCAAAAATATGGACGTGGAGCCCATCAAGGTGAATGACAAGAACGGCAACCCCATCATGATCGGTCTGGTTTTGGTGTGGAAGATCAGCGACACCTACAAAGCCTGTTTCGAAGTGGATTCCGACGTGCGCAGCACCATCACCGAAAACTCGATGAAGTCCGTCAAGAGCTTCGACTCGTTCGTGCGGGTGCAGAGCGATGCCGCGCTGCGCAAGGTGGCGGGCATGTACGCATACGACAACATGGACCGCAACGACGAGGGTGTGACCTTGCGTTCCGGCGGCGAGGAAATCAACGAACGTTTGGAATCCGAGCTGCGCAAACATCTGGAAATCGCGGGCATCGAGGTTGTGGAAGCCCGCATCAACTACTTGGCCTACGCCGCTGAAATCGCCAGCGTGATGCTGCGCCGCCAGCAAGCCGACGCCATCATCTCCGCCCGCGAAAAAATCGTGGAGGGTGCCGTCAGCATGGTCGATCTGGCCCTCAAGAAACTCTCCGCCGACAAAATCGTGGAACTTGACGAGGAACGCAAGGCTGCCATGGTCTCCAACCTCTTAGTCGTGCTCTGCGCCGACGAATCCGCTTCACCGGTCATCAACACGGGGACGCTGTATCAATAACCGATGCTCACGTTTTGTAGAGACGTTTCATGAAACGTCTCTACGGAACGTGAGGAAAAAATCATCGTTTTATGAAGAAAAACTTCGCCTTACGGGTCGATTCAGAAATCTTCGAGGCCATCGAACGATGGGCTGCGGACGAGTTCCGCAGTGCGAATGGCCAAATCGAATGGATTTTGCAAAACGCTCTGAAAAAGGCCGGAAGGCTTCCGAAAAAGAAGCGCTCCTCCGACGAGCAAGAAACAGACAAGTAACATAACGTTTTAAGGCTCGTCGCAACGTGCCTATGTCGTGTGAATTTGATTTCGGGGTGTCATCGGCACCCCGTTTCTATTTCCCTTTATCTGACTTCATCGGCAGGAGGTCACCCTGTCCCACGTGCGCGTAATACGACTGGAGCCGGGCTTTCAAGTCTCGTTCCAGCGACTTTTGCGCTGAACTGTTCTGGTCCAAAATATTGTGCTGTTGCAACGTGTCATCGGCAGCATAGACAAACAGACGGCGCTCACCGTCGAAATAAAGACTCAACGAGTCGGTCAGTGCCTGGTAAGTCTGCTGCACACAATTAACCACAAGCGGTTTGCGTTCGGGTTCGTTGAAGACATCGCGTCCAAAAGCAAAGTAGGGCTTGTCGTATCCCATCAGTCCGAGCGTAGTGGGCATAATGTCAATCTGTTGGGTCACATGTTCATAGCGACCCTTAACAGAATGGTCCGGGGTGTACATGAAGTATATGATGGCGGTGCTGCCTTTGGCCGTTCGGGTCTCTTCCGCCGCCATCTGCGGTGACACGTGATCGGCCACGAAGATGAACAGGGTGTTTTCGAACCACGGCATCTTGGAGGCGGTTTCGAAGAATTTGCGCAGTGACAGGTCGGTGTAGGCCACACAAGGCTGTACCAACGAGCCACCCTGCGGCATCTTGCCCGCATACTCTTCGGGAAGATCGTAAGGATGGTGGGAACTCAGGGTGAACACGGACGTGAAGAACGGGGTCTGCTGCCGGTTGAGTTCCTCGGCCACATATTGCAGAAACGGCATGTCCCAGATACCCCACACGTTGGCATTTCCCTTTCCTGTATGCATTTTCTCAAAATCCTCCCGGTTATGGAAGTTCTCAATGCCGCACAGCGAGCCGAAAGCCTCGAAACCCATCTGGTTCCGGGAAGCGCCGCAGAAAAAGTGTGTACCGTAGCCCTGCCGCGCCAGAATGCGAGGCAACGCCTCCAAATCGGTCAGTGATTGGGGCATTAGCGCGAAAGGGGTGCGGTATGAAGGAATGGACGAGTAGACAGAAGGTAACGCCTCGATGGATTTCATACCGTTGGCGAAGGCATTCGTGAACACCAAACCCTCACGCATCAGGGAATCCAAGAAGGGAGTGTAACCGCCGTTGGGATTCAGATGCGGGGCCAGATACTGCGAATGCTCCTTACTGAAGCTCTCCAGGACGAAGATCACCACATTCTTGCCCTTCGCCACAGGAGGTTGGACAAGATTCGGAAAATGATACGGGGAATACAGCTCCGCCAGATCATCATCGCCGAAATAGACGGGCACATCCAGCTGTCGCATCCCGATGGTGCGGAACAAACAGAACGGGTTGCTCAAAATCAACGCTCCCTTCTGTGGCGACTGCGTATAATAGACCGCATTGCCGACCGACATGGGGAACGCCTTCTTGTCGGCCGAGCCCCGAATGCCGAGCACCCACAACGGGACCACAACGGCCAGTCCCAGCACTCCGACCCCGTAATACAACCAATTGTTATCCAACTGCGTGGGGTGGTATTTGATTTTCTTATAGACGAAAAACAGAAGGAAAATCAACGCCGCACCGAGCAACACGAGGTACCAGTTCTCGCCCATCGCCTTGAAAAGGATGTCAAAGGTGTTGTCATTTTCGCGGAAGAAGTGCATCTCCTCAGAGGTAATCCGCTTGAAGGCATAACGGAAATAGACGACATCAGAGAGATTCAGCACCACCAGGCCGATGGAATTGACGATGCCGTAAATCCAGAACAGTGCCTTCTGGTAGCCACTTTTCTGGCGGAAGCGGAAAGGCAGCATCGACAGCACAATGAAGGGGGCGTTCAAAAAGAAGATGGACGCGGTGGCAAACTTCAGCGATCCCGCAAGGAGCATGGGGATTTCCGACCAAGACAATGCGCCAAGCAGCATCCTGTTGTACAGGTAAAAAGCGACCTGCGTGACCAAAACGCAGCCATAGAGCGGCAGCAGTCTCAAAAGCAGCACCGTGAAATCATTCTGGAGAATCTTCTTCATTACTTAGACTTAGACTTAAACTTAGACTATAACTATTCCCTTGGCCCTTAACAATAAAAGCGGGCAAAAATATCATTTTTTTGGTTATTGGCTTTTGAACTTTGAACCTTGAGCCAAACATATCCGTTTTTTGTTTACCTTTGCTGCCTTAAAAACAATCAGCGGAAATAATGCCTAAAAGACGGATCCTCTTCATTGTCAACCCCATATCCGGACACCGCGACAAAAGCCAGTTTCAGGAGAAAGCGGCGGACGTGCTGAACGGTGAAGATTTTACGTATGAGATTGTGTTCACGGAACAAGCTGGCCACGCCACGGCATTGGCAGAAGAGGCTGTTGGCGTTTACGACATTGTGGCGGCAGTGGGCGGCGACGGCACCCTCAACGAGGTGGCGCGCGGACTTATCGGCACGGAGACTGCCTTGGCCGTGATTCCCTGCGGTTCCGGCAACGGGCTCGCCCGCTGTATGAACATCCCGCTAAGCACTGACAAGGCGCTGCATCTCCTGACACAAGGCCACATCGAGCGCATCGACACCGGCTCCGTCAACGGGCGGCTCTTCCTGAGCGTGGCCGGCATCGGTCTCGACGCGCAAACCGCCCTAGACTTCGCCCAAGACCCACGACGCGGTTTCCTGACCTACGCCCACTATGCCGTCAACAACTATTTCCACCCCAAGCAGGAAAAAGTCAGCATCACCTTCGACGAAAAAGAAACGCTGACGTGCAGTCCGATGCTCATCACCTTCGCCAACTCCAATCAGTTCGGATACCACGCGGTCATCGCACCGCACGCTTCCCTTCAGGACGGGTTGCTCGACACATGCATCCTCGAACGACCACCCCTGGTGACCATTCCCGATGTTGTAGCAAAACTGATGGACGGACGGCTTGACAAATCCCGCTACCTCACGGAAAGGCAGGCGGCACATATCACGGTGGAACGCCCTGCCGCCGGTGTGGTGAACATCGACGGTGAGCCTGTGATGATGGACGCAAAGCTTGATGTCCGCATTGCGCCGCAGAATCTTAAGATATTAGTTCCATAACTTTCAGTGCTGATCTGGCACTTCTTCCAAGATATTGTCCATGAACAGCCCCACCCTGTTCAGCACAATACACGCTCGACTCTTGTCTATGACAATTCGCACCTTATTCGTGGTGACGGTCTCCGTGAGTACAATCCGCTTGTAGCCGATGGTGGTCTCTTCAGCGATGGTGCGCCAGCTGCCGTTCTCATCCTCGACCTCGATATGGAACTTCTCCACGCGTTGGCCGAGCGGAATGTATTCCTGCAGCATGACGCGGTTGAAAGTCTTTGGCTGAGAAAACTGAATTTCCAGCCATGCAGTCGTCACTGAATCATCGGTAGCCCAATAAGTATCGTAGTCGTCGTCTATGACAGAAAAGCCACAACACGGTTCTATAAAAACCGTATTGCGCCACGAATAGCAATTACCCGTATGATCAGGTTCATAGACTCTGCGAAAATTCGACACACAAATGTTTCTGATATTTTTCGCCAAATCATGCGCGAAAATACTGTCCAGCGCGGCGCGGAACTCCATCAGGCTAAGGGAATCCTCTGCGGGGATGAGGCCGCGGCTGTCGGGCGGCACGTTGAGCAGCAGCAGGGAATTGCGCCCCACGCTATTGTAGTAGATCTTCAGCAGCTCCTGCACGCTCTTCGGGTGCTCGCTCTCGCGCCAGAACCAGCCCGGTCGGATGGAGACGTCCGTCTCGGCGGGGATCCAGCACGCGCCGTTGTAGTTGCCCGCGTTGAGCGTGTCCTGCGAAGGGGCGTCAGCACCAGGGCCGAAACCCTCGATATCAAGCCGCGACCAGCAGGTGCGCCCGCATTTTCCCTCCTCGTTGCCGACCCAGCGGCATCCGGGACCCACATCACTGAAAATCACCGCATTGGGTTGCAGCTTCTTCGTCTGCCCGTTGAACTTCTTCCAGTCATAGACCTGCTTCTTACCGTTCGGGCCCTCGCCGTTGGCCCCATCAAACCATTGCTCAAAGATAGGGCCGTAATGGGTGTGCGCATGTCGTAAAGTCTTGAGGAACACTTTGTTGTATGCATTCGTGCCGTAGGTGGGCGCGTTGCGGTCCCACGGGGAGATGTAGATCCCGAACTTCACGCCGCCCTTCTTGCAGGCATCGGACAACTCGCGCAGCACGTCGCCTTTTCCGTTGCGCCACACGCTCTCGCGCACCGTGTGCGTGCTCTGCGGGTTAGGCCACAGGCAGAAGCCGTCGTGATGTTTGGCCGTGAGGATAATGCCTTGGAATCCTGCGTTTTTCGCCACAGATACCCACTGGTTGCAGTCGAGGGCGGTGGGGTTGAAGATGTCCTCCGCCTCCGTGCCCTCGCCCCACTCCAGGCCGGTGAAGGTGTTGGGCCCGAAATGGCAGAACATATTCATCTCCATCCGTTGCCAAGCCACCTGCGCGGCAGTCGGCACGGGTCCGTATGGCTTCGGCAGATCAGCGGGTTTGGGCTGAGGAGCATACTTCTGCGCATTCAACCCAAAAACCAAAAGCAAAAAGCAAAAAGCAAAAAGTATCGTCTTTCTCATCGTCTCATCGTTTCATCGTTTCATCGTCATTCATCACAAATCGCAAATCGCAAATCGTCAGAACTTAAACGTCCACATCACCGACGGGATAATCGGGAACAGACTCATCTGATAGGCGTGGTTCTGCATGGAAAAGTCCGTGATGTTGCCCTCGCCAGTCTCGATCTTCGTTTCGAAAAAGACCAAGAACGGATTCTGGCGATTATATACATTATAGACAGAAAAATTAAGCCCAGTCTCAAACTTGCTGGTTTTCTTGATGGTCCAGTCCACCGCAAGGTCAAGCCGGTGGTAGGGATTCACGCGGTACTCGTTGCGACCGCTGTATTCGGTCACGACGGAGCCCATGTAGAGGTAGTAACCGAGTGGCACTGTCATGGTATTGCCCGACTGGAACACCCACAAAGCGGAGACCGACAGCTTGTTGCGGAGAATCTCATACGACAAGCTGATGGAAACATCGTGGCGACGGTCATATTTCGCCCAGAAGGGTTTCCCTCCGTTCAGGTCGTCGAACTGCCGGCGGGTGAAAGCCAGCGTGTAACCGATGAAGCCGGTAAACCGCCCTTTCGACTTCTTCACGAAGAATTCCGCACCAGCGGCCCACCCTTTACCAAAAACATACAGCTGGTCCGGATTAATGGTTATAACGCTGAAATCCAAGCCGTCACGATATTCGGCAAGATTATACATCTGCTTGTAATACAGGTCGATATACGTCTCGAACATATTCTGGCGGAAATTTTTGAACACGCCGAGGGAATACTGCACTACCATTTGCGGCTTCAGCAAATCGGTGGAGGGCATCCAAACATCAGTGGGCAAAGAGATGCTCGCGATGGAGATCTGGTGCATGAACTGGTAATTCAGCGTCGCCGATGCCTTAATGGAAGTGGTGGAATCGATGAGCCAGCGCAACGAAAGGCGCGGCTCCACACGATTGTATTGCGAGATAGGCTCCCCGCGTTTGTAGAGAATCGAATCCGTAACATGTCCCAATTCGTCCAAAACGTACCGCGTGAAAGGTCCCAAATGATGGAAATTGGTGTAGCGCAGACCTGCATTCAGTTTCCAATGTTTGGTGATGTCGTATTCGTCATGCGCATACAGGCTGAACTCATTGCCGACATAATGCTGGACGGGAGGGATGTCGAAATGGATTCCGGTGCCCGCCTCCACATCAAATTGTCCTGGAATGCAGTCGTGCACCACATTTTGCACCCCGAAACGGACATTATGTTTCGGAGTAGGCAACCAAGTAAGTTCGCTCTTCACGTTGTAATCACGCACCCCGGAGGTCAGCTTAAAGGAGTAAGGGCTGATCCCCATATCCGTTCCGAAATTATAGTAGCTGAAAGTTGCCGACGTATTGAGGAACAAGCGGTTAGCAATAATGAAATTCCAACGGGCGGACGCAGCCGCATTTCCCCACCTGAATGCCATTTTCGTCTGCTGAGTCAACGACTTGAACCCATAGACATCGTGCCCGTAATAGGCCCCGAAATAGAGCCGGTGACGCGGGTTGATCACCACATTGAACTTCGCGTTGATATCGTAGAAAAAGAAATCCGTGCCTTTCATCGGGGATTCCTTTTTCAAGAAAGGCTGGATGAGGACATCGGCGTAGGTGCGACGGGCAGCAATCAAAAACGACGCCTTGTTTTTCTTGATAGGTCCCTGTACGGTGAGATGAGAGAAGATCAGTCCTAGACCACCCTCCACCTCATACCGTTTCAAGTTGCCCTCTTTCTGATAGACATTCAAGATAGATGCCGCACGTCCTCCAAAGTATGCCGGCATCCCCGACTTGATGAGTTCAATGCTTTTCACCGCATCAGCGTTGAATATGGAGAAGAAACCGAACAGGTGGTCAGGGTTGTAGATGGTGGCCTCGTCGAGAAGGACAAGGTTCTGGTCTGTACCGCTGCCACGGACATAGAATCCGCTGTTCCCTTCCCCACCCGACTGCACGCCCGGGAGGAGCTGCACCGACTTGATGATGTCGGCCTCGCCCATCAGCGCGGGCAGCGCCTTGATGGTCTGGATGCTCATCTCCATTCGGCCCACATCGCCGCTGGAGACATTGACATCCCCACGCTCGCCCTGAATCACCACCTCCGCACCTTCAATGGCCGACGGTTCCAACTCATAACGCCGCATCAGATTCTTGTTTAACGTGATTGTGTCTTCTAACGTCTTAAATCCCAAATGGTTAATGGCAACCTTATAGGTGCCTGGAACTGACGATATGGAATAGTATCCGGCCTGGTTTGTGACACATCCTTGCACATTGGAGGCATTGTTCACATCCGTCATGATGACATACACCCCCATCATGGACTCACCGTTCGAAGCATCGCGCACCGTCCCCGACAAGGCAAACCGTCCCCCCTGCGCCATCACAGCTCCTCCATGAGCCAAAAAGCACAAAACAACCAAAAATTCACAAATTATCTTTATGTGTCTTAACATAATCCAATCATCCAATCATCCAATCCTCTAATCATCACCTCATCGCCTCATCGCATCATCGTCTCATCGTCTCATCGTCTCATCGTCTCATCGTCTCATCGCCTCATCGTCTCATCGCCTCATCGCATCATCGCATCATCGCCTCATCGTCTCATCGTCCTCACCGTCCTCACCGTCATCTGGCTAAACGTCACGCCCGCGACAATCACCACAATTCCCCAGAATTTTGTCTGCGTGAAAATTTCCTGACCAATGGCTGCCGCCGCGAGAAGGGTCACGATGGGAATCAGATTCGTGAAGATACTGGTCTTCGTAACCGTAAGTTGCTTTACCGCGTAGGAATACAGCATATAGGCACCTGCGGAGCATAGCAAGGCAAGACACACCAGACTGAACACCGCGCTGGCGTCCCATGTCAGAGATCCCCAATGCCGGACATCAAAGATGAGGACAAACGGCAAGAACATCGGGATGGCGATGAAGTTCTGCCAAGTGGTCACCGTGGCGGGACTATACTTCTTTAGCAGTCGGGTCAGCTGCACACTGTAACCGCTGGCCGCCAGCACTGCGACGCCAAGCAGCAGCGTCCCTTTCAGGTTGAATTCGATATGCCCGCTGGTGCTCATGGTCAGCATCAGCACACCCACCACAGAGATCATAGTACCCACAACGAACTCCCAGCGGATGGGCGCATGTTCGTAGAAGTACATGGTGACAGAAATCACAATAGGGATAAGGGCGATGATGACGGCGGCAAAGCTGGCATCCACCTGTTGCAGTCCGAAGTCCTCCCCGATAAAATAGAGAAAAGGTTCAAAGAAAGCCAGCAAAAGAAAATCTTTGTAATCGGAACGTTCAACTTTCTGTAATTTTTTTTGGATTTTGAGCAGCGTCACGAACACCGCGGAAGCCAACACCAACCGGATAAACACAATGGTGAACACCGGGAAATTGTTGTTTAACAAGTGTTTTATCCATACGAAACTCAAGCCCCAGAACAACATGGCAAACATTATAGCCACATAGCCGAGCGCAATTTTATTGTCATTTTTTTTCATGGCGGCAAAAATCCGATTTTTTTTCCAATAATGCAATATAAAACCATCCGATTCGTTATGTTTCAAGAAAAAAAAGTTATGAGAAGATATATTTACTTGATTATAAGCTTATTGTTAATTTCCATTTGTACAAACTCCTGTAAACGGAGGGATCTCACCCCCGCTTACATTTTGATAACCCCAGAAGATTTTGAGAATTGCATTAATGTCAGCAATTTCAATGAGACGCATGACCAAAATTTCGACCAAGACCAATTGACCGCCCTCACGAGGCACAAGTTCACGCATGTCAATGTCTATGTGAACAATAAAAACCTTGGTTGCTGGGAGTTGCCTTGCAAGGTGCCCGTGCTTGATGTGAACAACAACGATTCCTGCACGCTGGTGCTGATTCCCGCCTTCCCTATGTCGGGCATGGGAAACACCATTTCAGGGTACCCGTTTCTCAACATTTGCCGGCAACGCGTTCTTTTACAGAAAGATCACGTCTATGAGGTGGCGCAAAACCGTCCCCAGTACGTCTATAGCGAATACGCCCGGTTCCCGTATTTCGAAACTTTCTCCAACAGCACCTCTTTCAGTCCCGTGCCCTCGCCCACACAGACGGACCTGACCTTCCTGCCTGTCGCTTACGAAGACAAGAGCGTTGGAGAAATCGTCCTCAACGACAACGCTGGACTGCATTTCGATGTCCAGTCCACCCCTTTCGTTGTTCCTGTCGGCAGCTATCGGGTGGTGCTGGAAGTCCGCTACAAAACCGAAGGGAACATCGACATATCCGCGAAAATGTCCAACGCCTACTACCCCTTCAGATGGTATTCTGTCGGCGGCATTAAAGCCTCGCCTGACGAATGGAAAACCATCCACTTCGATCTGACCAACACCATCAACAGCAACTACGGTTCCACCGGCAACTCGACCGATCTCACGCTTATGCTGACGGGCGTCGGCGAGGAAGGCAAGGAAACGCATTATTACATTGATGACGTTAAAGTAGTTTTCATCCGAACGGCTTAATCATGATGAACAAAACCAAGTTAACCTTTTTATACATTCTCTTTGATATCCTTGCAGCCCTGATCACCTGGATTGGGCTGTACATCTACCGCAAGCACGTGGGTGAATCGGCAGATTTCCAGAGCATCATTGTTTCCATGCGCTCGGATTCCAAATTTTGGCTCGGGCTGGTGCTGTACCCCGTATACTGGCTGTTTTTTCACGCTTTTTTCGGTTATTACAACAAAATTTACCGGAAATCGCGCCTTGACGAGTTGGTGACCACCTTCGGGGTGACACTTTTCGGATGTCTGGTCTTCTTTTTCGTCTTTATTCTTGATGACATCGTCACGTCTCCCAACGACTATGTGAAATATCTGCTGTTCCTCTTTTTCTTCCAATTTCTGGAGACCTATATACCCCGGCTTTCCATCACCTCCTATATCAACAAAAGGATTCATGACGGGAGAATCGGCTTCAACACGCTTATCGTGGGCAACGACGAGATGGCGTTGAAGGCCTACGAGACCGTGCTGAAACAGAACCCAAGATCAGGACATCTTTTTGTCGGCTACATCCGTGTTGACGACCATCAACCCGACCGGCTGAAGGGTCATCTTTCCTGCGTCGGAAATATTTCTGACATCAGCAAAGTTGTTGAGGAACAGCATATTGAGGAGATTGTTGTAGCGCTGCATAACGGACAACGGAAATATATCCAACAAGTGCTGTCGTTAGTGCGCCGCAACCACAACCTGACCATCAGTCTGGTGCCCCAGGAACAGGACATGCTCATCGGGTCCGTGAAAACCTCGTCCGTGCTGGACGAACCGTTCATCTCCATCACCCCTGAATACCTGCCCACCTGGCAGCGATACTTGAAAAGAGTTTGCGATATCCTGCTTTCTTTAGTCGCCATTGTCCTGCTTACCCCCTTGTACATTTTCCTGGCCATTGGGGTGAAACGGTCGTCTCCGGGTCCGATTTTTTACCGGCAGGAGCGCATCGGTTATTTAGGCAAACCGTTCAATATCATAAAGTTCCGTTCCATGTGCGAAAATGCGGAAGCCGACGGGCCGATGCTTTCTTCACAGAACGACAGCCGCATCACCCCGTTCGGAAAGTTCATGCGGCAATACCGTCTTGACGAAACCCCTCAGTTTTTCAACGTGCTGCGCGGCGACATGGCCCTAGTGGGTCCCCGTCCCGAACGCCAGTTTTATATCGACCAAATCATGGAGCGCGCCCCCTACTACCAGCTGTTGCTCGGCATCAAGCCCGGCATCACCTCCTGGGGACAGGTGCGTTTCGGTTATGCGGAAAATGTCGATGAGATGCTTGAACGCCTGCGCTGGGACCTCCTGTACATTGAGAACATGTCCCTCCTGATGGACATCAAGATTTTGATATACACGGTGTTAATTATCCTGAAACGCGAAGGAAAGTAAGATTGGCTATTGGCTATTGGCTGTTGGCTATTGGCTGTTGGCTATTGGCTGCTGCGGCATAATTGGCAGCCCATCCGGCATAACAAAAAAATACTATTTTTGCACGTTTAAAAAGAAAACGCACTAATCATACTATGATAGAATATAACACCAAACGTAACGGACTTATAATCAGAGAGTACGGTCGAAATATCCAAAAATTGGTTGAGCAATGCGTAACGATAGAGGACAAAGAGGAACGCACGCGTACGGCATACGCCATAGTCAGGATAATGAGCGACATCGTCAACTCCAAAGAGAACAGTAACGAGAACAACCGCAATAACGACGATTTCTGGAACAAGCTGTGGGATCACCTTTTCATGATGTCTAATTATCAGCTGGATGTGGATTCCCCCTACCCCAAGCCGGTACCCGAAAATAAAGAAAAAGTTTTCGTAAAGCCATCGTATAACAACAAAAACAAAGTGAGATTCCGCACTTACGGCGTAAACATGCAGAATCTCATCAACAAGGTGTCCGAATACCCTGAAGATGTCCGTGAGGCTTTCGCCCCGTCTTTGGCGAACCACCTGAAAATGATGTACCTGACATATAAC
>Ga0310691_10006310_pt1 | contig 12666 bp, 7 predicted proteins | sample 176DNAGHGlowgp2_FD_203887 | JGI IMG/M metagenome (GOLD analysis project Ga0310691, IMG submission 203887) | Sheep rumen microbial communities from Palmerston North, Manawatu-Wanganui, New Zealand - 1766 DNA GHGlow gp2 (v2) (version 2) | ecosystem: Host-associated > Mammals > Digestive system >... | reverse complement strand
TGAATTTTCATATATTGGTGAAGTTGTAACACAACCTAATAGCAGAATAAAAAGGGTACTGCCTTTTATATGTTTTATAAACACTCCATTGCTATTAAGGAATGGTATAGGATATTTTAACGACTCTATGATGCACGGTTTACATTGCACTGATAAAAGGATAGACGCTGATAGTTATGACACAGGGGCATCATTTTATTTTGAATGTCAAAAATTAAAGCATAAAGATATAAAATATCAAGATTATGTAGTTCATTATGGTTCTGGTTCTTGGTCTCAAATACGAAAAAAAAGGTTAGGGAGTAAAAACATAAGCGAAGAAGAATGGTTAAATCTAAATAAAAGATATTGGAGTATGGAAAAAAATAAAAAGGTTATATATACTTGTATAACTGGTGGATATGATTCATTATTAACACATAGTCATATAAACCCAAATTTTGACTATGTTTGTTTCACAGATGATTCAAGCCTAACTAGCGATGTGTGGGAAATAAGGCCTCTTCCAAAGGAGACAGAAGAACTTGACAATGTTAGGAAGCAAAGATATGTAAAAGTTAACCCACATAAGTTATTACAAGAATATGATTTATCAGTATGGGTTGACGGTAATGTAGATATAAAATCTGATTTAGGCACATTGTTAAGCGAAATACAGCAAGAAGATACTTCCGTTTATATCCCAAGGCACCCAGTTAGAAAGTGTGTGTATGACGAAGCTATTGCTTGTAAAACAATGCGTAAAGACAATTCTGACATTATAGACAAGCAGATGGAAGCATATAAAGAAGAGGGTATGCCTTCAAAATTTGGTTTGCCTCAGAGTGGAATAATCATAAGGAAGCACAATGACGAAAAGTGCAAGAAACTTATGGAAGCGTGGTGGAAAGAGATAAAGAACCACAGTAGAAGAGACCAATTGTCATTCACATATGCATTATGGAAAAACAAAGATGTTAATGTTTGCTATTTAGATAGTAGCATTTTTAAGTCAAAGTATTTCTATTGGAGTGGGGTTCATAAGCATTATACAGCAAATACTTCGTCTAAGGTAGAGACTAAGAACCCTAGAATGAGTAATTTGAAGGCAAATGTAGAAAGTATTAAAAATAATGTAAGTAGGTTGAAGGAATTGTCGCCAGAGAGACAAAGAGGTAGGTCAATCCGTTTTCATCCTTGGTAAATAAAAAAGTAAAAGTTATGGATGCTAAAAAAGAAATTTCAAAAGCAAAGGCAATGTTAGTATGCTTAGAAACATTGCAAAACACAAAAGAAGCAATGCTTAACAATGGTGTTGAGTATGAGGTAATTGAAAATTTTGACGAAATTATCCGTACAGAAATTAAGAGACTAGGAATTATTGTGGATTTTTTAGGACGAGGTTATGAAAAATGCACTTGCGATGGGGAAGACAGTGGTTGCTCTAGCGAATGTTGCGACTACAAGTACAAAGACCTTCCAAGTTTTAAGAATTCACAGCCAAAGAAGTCAATAGAAATTCGTTCCGATAGGCCAAAGAAGGATATTTATCATACTTCAATTGGTGATGTTTGCGGTTCGGATGAAATCATAAATACATTTGAAAAATACAAGGACGAATAATGAGTATTGTACAGCCAAAGCCTAGAATAAAGAAGCAAGTCAAGCCTTCGCCAAAGAAAAGAAAGGTAAAGATTAAGGATGTTCACGTACCTAAGCAAGGAAAGGTTACAAAACCAAAAAGGAATGTGTCACATCCTCAGTATGGAACTTCAAAATTAGAGGAGAAGTTTGCAAGGGAGTTTCTTGATAGGCTTGGCGTAAAATACTTTTATCAGTTTGAGGCTGTGGATATTGGGCGTTTTTTTGATTTCTATTTGCCAAATGACAATGCGATTATAGAAATTGACGGTGGATATTGGCACGGAGACCCAAGGCTTTATGAGGAAAAAGATTTAAAACCGCACCAAAAGAGAGCACAAAGGATAGATGAACATAAGGAGAAATGGGCTTTGATGCACGGGATACCAGTCATTAGGTTTTGGGAGTACGACATTAATAATAATCCAATGTTTGTAATGGAAACATTGAGACAAAGACTGAAGACTTGCCAAACGCAAGTAGAACAAAAAGAGGAGAAGAAAAAACGAAAAGTTAATAAATTAAAGCCAAAACAGCTTGAATTATTTTAAAAAGTTATTATATTTTTTTTAGTAAACAAACTATTAGTTACGATGGCAAAGAAAAAATACACTGAAGAAGAAGAAAAACAGATTGCACTTTTGCAAGCTGAGAATGAAATGCTTAAGAAGTCAATAGATGGCGCAATGGCAAATGGTAGGGAAGACTCTGCTAGAAGAATTGAAATTGCTAGAAAAGACGTATTGGAGCAATTGGCAAAGATTGACCCTGAACTTGCAAAGGAAAAGAAACCTAGGGGCAAAAAGAAGAGCATTGTTGCGCAGATTAGTGAAGCTCAAGAGGAAGATGAAACAGTATTTCACAAAAACGAGGAAGAAAAGCCAAACGATACTGACAATTTTCTAGAGACATTCGCATCAAACACTGAATCAAACACAACGGAGGAATATCATTTTGGGGCTATTGATTCTGATGTACAATATGATATTATTTCACTTCCTAGCAATGGTGAGGGGTATAAGACGAAGATGAATAGGGTTCCTGTTGCATACCTTACGGCGTATGATGAGAATTTTATCACTTCCCCTAATTTATATAAGGATGGTTTGATTATAGATTTCCTACTTCACAACAAGGTTCTTAATAAGGATATTGATGTGGAAAAATTGTATAGTGGCGATGTGGATGCAATTATTCTATGGTTAAGGGCAACTAGCTATGGTGTTGATTTCCCGATAACGGTGAAAGACCCAGATAGTGGAGAGAGATTCGACACCACTATTGATTTGACAACGCTTAAATACAAGGAATTTAGCCTAAAGGGTGATGAAAATGGGTATTTTGATTTTGAGCTTCCTGTTTCAAAGGATAAGGTTAAGTTTAAGTTCTTTACAAGGAAGGATGAAAGGGATTTAAAGGTTCTTAATGCCCTTGGAAATGATTCTACAAAGGCTATTGCTATTGAGCAAGAGGTTGATATACTTAGTGACATTGTAGAGTCAGATACATCGTTACCAAAAGAAAAGAAGACTGAGCTCACAGCAAGTATAAAGAAATTCACTGACTGGGCAGAAGAGTTAAAGAAAAGCTCAAAGGCTGTTATTAATAAGACTATCACAAACAGAATGGAAATGTCTATTGTTTCCATAAATGGTAATGATGACAGAAAGTATATATCAAAGTATGTTAAGAATATGGGTGCTAAGGACTCATTGGCATATAGAAGGTATTACTTGGATAATGAACCTGGAGTTGACTTTGAAATTGAGGTCGAGCGACCACAGAACCTCGGAGGTGGTTCTTTCAAGACCTTTCTTGAATGGGACGATACTGTTTTCCTCAATATCCCCGGAGTATGAGAGGAATCTTAAAGACGAATTATATGGATGTTTCAAGTATGTTGGAATACCGTTTGATGTGTTGGAAAGAATGCCAGTGAGAGATAGGAAATTCTATATTGCAAAGCATAATGGGATGATAGAGGAAGAAACAAAGAAACAAAATAAGAAGGATGGTAATATTGATGGTTTGTTTATAGATAAGTTCACTGATTTGACACAGCAAAATCTAGAGAACGCAAAAAAAAGGTAGGGTGTTTATCCTACCTTTTTTTTATTAATCAAATATTAAATTAATTAGTAGGAGTAATAAGAATATGGCAAATATAATTCCATAAGACCAAAAAACAATGGTAAAGCCGTATTTTACAGCTTCTCCAATAGCGCTAAAAAGAGTCTTACCCTCTAAATCTTTTTTCTCAATTTCAATGTACGTGTTGTCGTTGTACTTATTAATTACTTTCATAGTTTTTGTACTTTTTTAGTTTTTCTAGTACAAAATTACAACATTTATCTGAATTAATAAAATATTTACTCTTAAAAAATGTTAAATTAGGTATTTATAGGAAATCTTTCTGAATAAATGGCAACTCTTAATGATAGTCTTGATAATTTAAGACAACACCTAGAATCGTTATCCGAATCAAGTGAGGTGTTTGAAAGAATTTCTAGTGCGGTAGAAAATATTACTGCACAAATTTCTTCGTTTCCAACGAGCAAGATTGAAGACATTAAGAGATTAATAGATGATTTGTCTAATTCAATTGAAAATATTGGTAATAATGGCTTACAAGAAGTGCTTGATAAGTTAGATAAATTAGAAGATAGCTTATCAAAAACAGAAAGTCATTCTGAGAATATCAAAGACAATGTTAGCGAAACTGTTTCTGAAACAGAAAAATTGTTAACAACCCAAAAAAAGGTTGAAGAATCACATAAAAAGACAGAAAGTTCTTCTAAAAAAACATTAGATAGTACTCGTTCTCGAAAGTCTGAGACTGAAGGAGAAGCAAAGGCTTTGATAACTGTCAAGGACATAATGAACCAAATAGAACGAGCAGCAAATGCTGTTTGGGAGAATTGGAAGGGAGTAGATGAGTTTGCTTCAAAGCACGGAAGAACATTAGGTTTAGACCAAGCTGGAATTAGACATTATAGAAGAGAGTTATTTACCACATATGCCGAACTGTCGCAGAAGTTTGGTATGACCAACAAAGAACTTGTTTTACTTCAGCAAGGGTATACTAAAGCGACAGGTAAATCTAGACTTCTTACAAAGCAAGCAACATCTGATTTAGCTGCTAATTCCAAAATAATTGGCCAAGAGAACGTAGATGCCATAGCAGAAGCTATGGACAACCTTGGCGGTTCTGCTATGGGTGCTGCTGGTGCAATGTCCAATATATCTCAGCGTGCTCGTGCGCAAGGCCTAGATGCTGTTAAGGCGGCTAAAGGTATGGCAGAGGCAATGAAGATGTCTCAGAAGTATACCTTTAGAGAAGGTGTTAATGGTATGTCTAAAATGGTTGCAAAGGCACAATCTCTTAAGGTGTCTATGCAATCCATAGAAAGTGCTGCTGAAAAGTTTAGCACAATAGAAGGTGCAATCACAACTTCTGCACAACTTCAAGTTTTAGGTGGGCAATTACAAAATGCATTCTCCAACCCTATGGAGATGATGGGTCTTGCGCTTACTGATATGGGTGAGTTCCAAGACAGACTTCTTAAAGGATTCCAAAGTGTTTCTTATTTCGACGAGCAAAAAGGTCGTATGGATATGTCGCAGCTTGACAAGTCGCGTTTACAAGCTGCTGCAAAAGCCATTGGAATGTCTTATGAAGATGCATTTAATGCCGCAACACAACAAGGATTACAAGATAGGATAGAAAAATCATTAGGCTCAAAAGCTAGCCAATTAAATGGGGATAGTTTAGCTTGGATTAAGAATAATGCACAATATAACACAGACACAAGGCAGTTTGAGGTTCATTGGCAAGATGATGAAGGAAATATGCATCAAGAAGCCATTGAAAACCTATCAGATGAGTCAGTAAAGATATTAAAAAAGCGTGCCACTAGGGAAGACGCGATGGCGGACGATGTCAAGACAATTAGAAAATTAATTGACAGAGAACACGAGTATGCCATAGACACTAAGTCTTGGAATGAGACGCTGAGTGGAATGAACCAAGCAATGAAGAATTGGGGTAGTTTTAGTATAGATAAAATTATCCCAAAGAGACTGATGATTTGGCTTAGTAGTCTTGGTGCTGGAGGTTTAGCTGGATATGCTGCATTTAGAGGCCTTGGTGCAGCTGGACGCCTTGGTTGGGGCTACGGAAAAAATACATTAGGAAATTTCGGAGTTGGTGAATCCATAAGTAGGTTTAGACATCCTAATAAGAAATTAGCTAACGGTAGAGAAATCAAGTGGAACAAGGAGAAGGGTGGCTACGGATATGAATACCAACGTCAAGGTAAAACGATATGGAGGAGAGTAACCACCCCTGAACAACTATCTAACGCCACATCTACTTCTCGTTTAAGCAAGCTTGGTAGAAGTGCAAGTAATGCCACAAGCAAGGTAGGAGTTGGAAAACTTGGTAAATTTGCTCGCAAGGGAGGAAAATATGCTCTTTATGCAGGAATGGCAATTGCAGCATCTAGTTTATTTTCTAGCGATGCATCAGCAGCAGAGCCATCAAGTATCAATGCTAGTAATTTACAAGAAGGTGGAACAGATGAATTATCTGAATTAAAAAAGCAGACATCCTTACTTGAACAAATTGCTGGAAATGCAGGTTCAGCAACAAGTAGTTATATAGGTAAAGAATATGAAGGTAAGGGTTTTGGAGAAACAACATATGGCGGTGTTGCTGGGGCAATAGATTCAAGTACGCAAGCCGCCTCTACTGTTCTTGCAAGTACAGAAATGGCAATTGGTGCATTAGGACAAGTAGGGGCAAAAGGACTTGCAAATAGGTTAGGAGCTAGCACGCTAGGAAAAATGGCGAAGGGAGCAAATCCATATGCAATGTTATCTATGGGTGTAGATATGGGTAATATGGGGGCGCAAGCATTAGGACTATGGGATGAAGGAAGCGCTGCTGACCACGTATCTAATATTACTAGCAAGTCTCTAGAATATGCTGGCATTGGTGGTGCGCTAGGCTCTGTTGTTCCCGTGTTGGGTAATGGTGTAGGGGCATCAATAGGCGCTACAGTTGGTGCCGTAGTAGGTACGGCACAAGAATATGCTGAAGATTTTGCAATAAATGCCGACAAATATATGGCAAGAGACGGCCTTTTAAATAAAGGTGCTGGTTGGATAATGAAAGGTATGGCAAAACTAGGTGGGTATGAAGAAACCGAAGAACAGAAGGCTTCTAGAATAGAAAAGCAAAAGAGCGGTGCATCATCAGCACTAAAACAGATGATGTTTGAAAGGGGAAAAATGGGTGCGACAAGTATTTCTGACCCTAATATTATGCAAAAAGGTGCTCTTGCGGCTGTTTCTATCCACGATTTACTAGTAGAACGTTTTAATAAAGAGGATGGCATTGAGCTTGATGCATCTAGTATCTCAAAGTTACAAGGAGATATAGAGAAAGGTGCAGTGTCTGCAAGTGATGTGTTGGAAAAATTCAAAGCAAGCAAAAAGTCTTTTGATAGCGGCGGAATAATTGGCGATAGCAAAGAAAAGATACCTGGAGAATCAACAGATACTGCAATTGCGCAAGTTGCTCCAGGTGAAATGGTAATCAACCAAACCCAACAAGGAAAGCTATGGAGTTGGATAAATGACAAGGGTGGTGACGTGGTTTCAAAACCAGTTGCTGGTGTAGCTTCCATAATTAAGAAGGGATTAAGCGGAGGCCTAGGTTTGTTAAAGAATGGAGTAGGGGAAAACGCAGGGACTCAAAACATAAGTGTTAATATCAACGGTACAATTAAGTTAGTTGGCGATGGAAACGTCGGTAAGATTGACGCTCGTGAGCTTGCTAAGAACAAGGAATTTATGGATATGATATATAGGCACGTTACAAGCCAGATGGACAGAAAGGGTCAACTTGGTATTGGTGCTAATAAGAACTCAAGTCTTGCTACTAGAGGCTATGGTATTGAAAGTGGAGTTGCAACTTAATATTGCATTTTGAAGAAAAGATATTATATTTTATATTACTAAAAAAAATGAACGTAATTATACAACAAGCGTTAAATGCGCTAAGCAAATCAAAGATAGGGGATAAGTTAGTTGATGCAGCATATTCCGTATCTAGGCACTTATTTTATCTTCGTTCTATAGGCGCTCCGATAGGTGTACTAGCAAAGAGCTATCCTTACCTTGAAAGGCATCTTTATAGAAACGAGGGTAACTCTGTTTATGCATTTGATGGTTATGGAACTCCCATTGGAGATGTTTCAAACCCTATGTATAATATGTTCACGACTCCTTGGTTTAAGATGAACGCTGAGAAGAATGAAAGCGCTAATTATATAGAATATATAAATAATGTTCATTTTTCAGAAGGCATAACACCTTATAACAGTGTTAATGAGAGCAATCAATACAATTTTGATTCCAATCATTTAGACCCATCGTTTAGACGAGTTGGTGCAGTTAGAAATTACGATTATTCTTCTGCTATGGAAGTAGGGCTTGGCGCTAATGGATTCGTAAATTCAGACGGTGTGCAGAATGATTCTAGGTTGGGAATTATAAATAACTATTTTTTATCTAGAACCATTGATGCAAGCAATAAAAATGTAAATAAGGTGGCATCTAACTCAATTACTCAAGGCGCATATGGAAATTTAGGAAGTATTAAGAGTGGCGAAAGCCATAGAATAGAAGGTCGTGTTGCCACACAAACAGAATTATTAGGGGAAATAATACCTTGGTCTACCACAGATTTGCATTATAATAGTCTTGAGTTGGGTAGTAAAAGCAATAATATAGATTTTGTTAAAGGTGTTTTAGGGACAGACTCAGAGCTAATGAATAAATACTTCAAGGACTTATCGCAAGGGGCTGACAATAAAACTATATATGGAGGTTTCGGAGATTATTATAGTATAACATATTCATTAGGTTTATTACAGTCTAGTGGTTCCAAAACACAGAACTTTATTGCAAAGTCAATGCTTGGCTATGACTTGCTAGATAATGACGTCAATCTTAGTGAATATGCTAGAGGTAACACAAATTATAATAATGCCATAAAGAAATACTATGCAACCCAAGGTAGTAGGGGTAGTAACTATATAGATGATATAAGTAACTGTAAAGTTAAATACGAGTTTAACAAATTCACGGTCAATGGAAAACCTACCGATGCGCCAATAAGAATTCAAATCATAGATGCTGGTAACAATAATATGGCTTCAGCTCGTTACTTATATGAATATGCTGAAGCAGAAGGCTCTACACAAAACAAGTCAGTACCAAATGCCACATATAACGAGGGTGTTAGCTATGGAAATTTCTCATCTTATAATAAAAATATCACAAAAGATAAGAAAGACCTTATTGATTATACCAACGATAGGTTTAATTTAGGTAAGTTTGGTACACTTATATCAAGATTCCATACAGATAAGTGTGACAGTGCGGACATATTGTCAACGGCTATAAGTGAGTATGGAATGTCTATGGGTAGGAACTTGCTCAAAAGCGACCATAAGAGTGGAATATACACAAACACTTATAGCAATCCTTATTGTAGAGTTTGGACATATCATCATCAGTATAGTAAGATTTCGGACTTGATAAGACCGTTTATTCCTAAAGGAGAGTCTGTTAATACCGCGGCGATGATTGCCTTGAGGGGACCTGGGGCTGCTGGTCTTCTCTCCGAACAAGGTGCAAAAACAAACATTGGCTTGGTTCGTTTTGCGCCTACAACTCAAGATAATATCAAGAGGTGTATGTTTTCCATCGAGAACCTTGCTTGGAAACACGCAGAACATAGAAATAGCGGCCCTAATGGTGGGCGAATTATGTGGTTCCCACCATATGACCTATCATTTGCAGAGAACGTAAGTGTGAACTGGCAGCCAACGCAATTTATAGGTCGTGGAGAAAGTATCTATACATATACAAATACCGAAAGAGGAGGAACATTAGATTTTACCTTACTAATTGACCATCCTTCAGTTGTTAATGCTTATGCAAAAAACGTAAAAGTTGGTAATGGTAATGGTGGTGTCGATGACACCGAAAGTAATGAGCAAACATTACTTCGTTTCTTCGCTGGCTGTGAAATACTCGATGGTTCAATCAAAGGTGGTGACAAGGTAAAATCTAAGGCAAAGGAACGTAAAGTTAAAGATGTTGAACTTCAAAAGGTAACATACGAATATGTTTGCTTCTATGTGTTCTATCCAAATAACTATAGTGGTGTCGATGATAGAAATGTTGAAATTTCACCTATGTGGTATCTTTTAAATGGTATTACGTCACAGAAAACAAAGGATGGCAGAAATAGAGAGGTTAATTTGCCGTTATCAAAGAAAGGTAACTATACCGACGATAGTAACAATGTAATAGGTGGATATGAAACACGAGAAAACGGCATAACATATAAAGACGGCGTTAAAGATATTACAATTGCTCCAATGCATAGAAGAAGCAAGAACGGCGATTATAGAGATTGGTATTATAGAGTTGATGAATGGTTGAGTAATGAGGTGTTGCACGTTCCAGCTGGGGCTGACCCAAAAACGCCTGAAGGAAAATTTGCGAATTATTCTGATAGTGCAAGCTTTCAATTAAACTCTATAGGTTATGAAAAGTTAACAACATACCATACAGACGCTAATTCATATAAGGATAAGTCAAATCTTTATAGTTTAGCGGATGTTTATTGTGCGTTAGAGCCAAATGCGGAACAATATCTTAGAGGATGTGTAAATAATGATAAAATAACAGTATTAAGAGCGTTATTTGACGAATTTGACATTGCAAGTGTTGATATATGTGGCTATGCATCATCGCACGGATATAGGAAAAACAACGAAAGGTTAGCTAAGAATAGGGCTGACTCAATAAGAAGGTGGCTAAAGGAAAATAAGAAATTTGAAACAGCAAAGTTTAACATTACTGCGTCATTCACAGCGCCAATACTTAAGCATCAAGATGTGAACAAAATAGATGCCAAAGCTTGGAGGTGCGCAAGGTGCATAATTAAGCTTCAGAAAGAAGATATTGCAGTTGGTTATGTTAGGGATAATAACATAATGTCCACAGCAGACCTTGGAGGTATGACAGATTTGAAGAAAAAGAGCACCTTAAACCAAGTAGAACAAAATCAAAGAAGAGGCTTAATTGAGGCAGAAGGAACGTCCAAGCAAGGAAGGTTTAACCCAAGTCAAGAGCAATATCAAGACGAGGCTGAATATAGATATTTTAAAGACCTTGAAGTTAACAGTCCATTCTTGCATAGTAAGATTGTTGAAAAATTGCAATATTTCGACCCAGCATTCCATTCAATAACACCAGAAGGGTTTAATGCTAGGCTAACCTTCTTACAGCAATGTACGAGACAAGGACCTACGGTAGCGGCTTCAGATGTAAACGGAACGTTAGAAGCTCCAGCAAACAATTTGTCGTTTGGTGCGCCACCTGTTTGTGTGTTGAGAATCGGAGATTTTTACAATACAAGAATTATTATCGAAAGTTTAAACATCACATATGATAATGATGGCATTAAATGGGATTTAAATGATGAAGGTGTTGGAGTTGCACCTATGTTTGCAAAGGTAAGCATTACGTTTAAGTTCTTGGGCGGAAGTGACCTTAGTGGTCCAATCAGAGAGCTTCAAAATGCAGTATCATTTAACTATTATGCAAACACAAGGCTATATGACAGTGAAGCGCATAGTATTAATGGTGATGAAACCGATGCTGATTTGCAGCAAGTTCACAATGTAGAAGATAATACTTCTACTAATGAAATTTCACTTCAAGATGCATATAATTTAGCAAAAAAATAAAAGGTTTTGAATAATGGCTAGCGGAAGATACGAATATTTTATAACAGATGGGGCTAGGTCTAACCTTGTCCCCTTTGTTGCTGTTCCAAAGCAAACAACTGACTATTATATCTATTATGAAAAAGGTAAATCTAGGTTGGATAAGATTTCATATGATTATTATGGAAACCCAAACTATGGGTGGATTATATTACAAGCAAACCCAAATTTAGATGGTTTAGAGTTTAACATAGAAGATAAAACGTTGATACGTGTACCATATCCTTTGGATACAGCATTGACAATGTTTCAAAGTAATGTAAAAGTTTATCAAGAACTATACGGTAAGAATTAAACAAAATGGCAAAAGATACTTTTTCTATACCCTCAAACGTAATGTATATAGAGCCAAATTATACGGCTACCGTTGATGAAGCAAACAGAACGATACTCTTGCCTTATCAAGGTAATACGTTATTGACGCACAAGCTTGAGGATTATTGCATAACAGTAGACTTGGTGGTTGAAGTTCCATCAAGAAGCAATGGTCGTGCTACTACTGAAGACAGTCAAATGATTGTTATGCATAGTGGAAGTAACGGAAAAGTGTCATTAAGTTTCTTCCACGGAACTGAGATAGGTGGAAAAAACTATCTCACCACTGCCCCATACGAATATACAACCTTTAAAGATATCAACAAAACATCTAATAAAGATGCAGAAGGAAATTTTACTACAAAATCTTATGTTAATAGTGAAAATTTTGGCATTAGTTCGATAGATATAAGTTTTGATTCGTTCCAAACTCCACAAGTTGTATTTAATTTTGTTGATATTAGAGGTGTTTCGTTATTTGCAGCAGAGCAATTAGCTCATAATAGGTCAAACGATACGATAAGAAATATCGACGGAAACGATACCGCTGGCTCATTCTTCAAATGTTTCTTTATGCAGCCATTCCCAAAGTTTACTCTTTATGTGAAGGGGTTGTATGGAAAGCCAGTATCGTATGTATTGAATTGTGCAGATTTTAAAGCTAGTTTTGATTGTACCACTGGTAACTTCAATGCAACTGCTACTATGATAGGCTATGCCTATGCATTGTTGGGACAAATAAACATAGGGTCATTGCTAACAGCACCTTTAGATGAGTCTTTTGGCAAGGGGTATTGGAATAAGAAAGTTGACAATGGCGATTATACCGTGACTGGTGTCAATGGCGAGCCAATGAAAA
>Ga0310691_10006309_pt1 | contig 12667 bp, 13 predicted proteins | sample 176DNAGHGlowgp2_FD_203887 | JGI IMG/M metagenome (GOLD analysis project Ga0310691, IMG submission 203887) | Sheep rumen microbial communities from Palmerston North, Manawatu-Wanganui, New Zealand - 1766 DNA GHGlow gp2 (v2) (version 2) | ecosystem: Host-associated > Mammals > Digestive system >... | reverse complement strand
ATTACAAAATATTGATAAAGTTCATACTACTATAATGCGTATTGATAGAATTAAAAAAAATCTAAAATTAGATACAAATAATGTAGTTGAATTTTGTAAAAATAAGGTATTAGATAAAAGATGCAATATTTATAAGCAAGGAAAAAATTGGTATTGTGAAATTGATAATATTAAGATAACTATTAACTCTTATAGTTATACTATTATAACAGCACATATAATTAAATAAAAATAAATCAATATGATTTGTTTTTTTATGATATAATATTATTCAAGGTGGTTTTATGGAAGAATATAATAATGAACAATATTTAGCAAATTCAATAGTAGGACAAAGTAGACATTTATTTGTATATGGATATAATAATGAATGTAGAAATAAGTTTATAAAGAAAATAGATGAAAACTATCCAGTTGTACCAGATTCTGATAATTCTTTTAGTTTATGTTTATCATCAAATGATTTTCCTAACTTTGAAGTTAATTTAAATGGCAAAAGTAAATATACTTTTTCAGTACTATGTAATGAATGTTTCTCATTTATAGTAGCATCTAAACTATTAAAGAAAATTATAGAAAGTAATATAACAAATTTAAATGAAAGATTTAGTAAATTATTACATGATAATTATTTAGAAGAAGAAATAACAAGTGTTGAAGAATTATATGATGAAATAAATAAATCAAAAGAATTTTTTTGTAAAAATTTAATAAAATATAGTACAGAAGATGATGTTGAAGTAGATATTAGTAAAATTAGAGTTAAATTTTTAGAATTAGTATCATTTGTAAAACATATAAAGGAAGCTTTAGGTATAAATTCTTATATATCTTTAGTTTTTGATAATGATAATGATATATCGGTTGCATTTCAATATATAATAATGAATTTAATGTCTTCTAGAATTAATGGTGATATATCTGTTAAAGTTGTAACAGAACCAGATGCCTGGGCTACATTTATTACTTCCAATGGTGTATTTGTAGAATATATGCATGATTATGGTATTATTGAATTAGATAACTCATATAAAAATGATATGAAAAAACTAATAAAAGATAGATTAAAATAAAATAGATTAATAATCTATTTTTTTTATATGTTATAATTATAATAGGTGATGCTATGAGTAAAGATAAAGTTCATTTTTTTACAGTTCTATTTTTGTTCTTTTTTGTTGTTGTAATGAATATATTTTTTTCTAAATTGAGTTATGTAGAAAATTATAAAAAAGAAGAACATATTAATGAGATAAAAGACTATGTTGTAATAGACAAATTAAGAGTTGAGTATGAAGAAGAACCTATTATATTATTTGGTTCAGATTATCAAGGAGACTTAAGATATAAAAATACAAAAGAATTATTTGAAACAGTAAAAAGATATATTGTTCCTAATTTATTTGTAGTAGCAGGTGATTATAGAGTTACTTTAGATGATGATTATTATGAAAGTGAAAAAGGATTATTTGAATTAGTATCTTTATTTAATGATTATTTTAAAGGTATACCTACTATTACTATTCAAGGTAATCATGATCCTGCTAAAACACTTGGTTTACCAAGTAAAGATTATTTTGAAACAGATAAGTATATAGTATATGTAATTAATGAAGATAATTATCCATATAATGAAGATGAGAATAGTGAGAAGATTGTTTTAAGTACTGCTAATAAACTAGATAGTTATCTTAAACAATTAACTGGTAATAAACCAGTGTTTATAGTAACACATGTACCACTTCATTATTCTAGTAGAGCAAATGGTAATGATAATAAATATGCATATTTATTATTCAATACCATTAATAAATACAGTAATCTGGATATAGTATTTTTATTTGGACATAATCATAGTGATACATATGATGATTATATAGGGGGTTCCATAAACTATATACCTAAAGGTGGTATTATTAAAATAGGAGGAACCGCCCAAGAAGCTAAACTAAATTTTACATATTTAAATGCTGGTTATATGGGATTCTCAAATAATACAATTAGTGAAACATCAACTAATTTATTAACATTAACTGGTATAAAGATTAAAAATAATGAGTTAGAGATACAAAAGTATTGTAGGGATGGATTATATTATAATCCACCTATAGTAGTTAAGAGAGTTGGTGTATATGAATAATATTATAGAATTAGTTAGACAAGAGATTATAGATAGAAGTAATAAATTTGAGGAATTAACTAAAGGTACTAAAGAAGAATATAATATATATGAGAAACATATAAAGTATGTGCATAAGTATGTTGTATTATTATCTAAAGATAAAGATGTAGATAAAGAAGTATTAGAGATAGCTGCTTTATTACATGATGTTTCTATGAATGATATAAATTTAGATAGAGAAAATCATAATGTATATGGAGCTAGTATAGCTGAAGATATACTTATGAAATATAATTATCCTAAAGATAAAATAGATTTAGTAAAAAAATGTATACTAAATCATAGTAGTAAGAGAAAAGAGTTTAGAACTACATTAGAAGAAAAAATATTAGTGGATGCTGACGGATTATCACACTTTGATTCAATTGATAGTCTTTATTCTTTTGCTTCTACAGTAAAAGAAATGGATGATAATGAAGCTTTATTATATTTAAAAGATAAATTAACTAAGGATTACAGTGAACTTAGCAAAGATATATTATACTTGGTACAAGATAAGTATGATAGGGTAATGCAAGCTAATACCATAGATGAAATATATGATTTAATAAATGTAGATCAAAAAAAAGAAAAGTAATACTTTTCTTTTTATTTTAATACTCTAATTTTTGGCTGTTCTATTTTAAAGTCAGCAGGTATTTGAGTAATAATAAATTTGTCTTGTTCTCTTATTTTAAAATCATTTATTGCTTGAACACAATCTCTATAGTCTTCTTGTCGCATAACTTTATTATCATCTTTGTCAGCTATTCCCATAATTAAATTTGCTAATTCTCTTAATTGAGGATGACAAGATAATAAAAATTCACGAGCTATTGTTTCTGACTCTGTTGTAAATGTAATGAAATGTGAACCAGTATTTCTTATATGCTCTTTATTATATGCTTCAAAAAGATAACTTTGAACTTTTAAAAATTCGCTTGATTGTTCATCTAAAAAGAAATTTCTTCCTGTAATAAGTGAAATAATAATATCTAAATTTGTTTCCATAAAAATGCCTCCGTTGAGATATTATAATATAATTAAATATACAATATGTCAACCTTTTTATAAAAAAAAGTAATTAGAAAATGTAAATAAAAAAGTATGATATAATATTATTAAGAATAGAGTAGGTAGTAACTAAATCTATTAACTATAATACTGAATTATAATAAGAAGGTGAAAGTGTGATTGAAACAATTACAAAAGATAATATAATAGATACAACAGATTTGGATAATGTAGAAAAATATAAACATAATTTAGAATTATTAATTAAAGAAGCAAAAGAAAAAGGTTTCATAGACAGGTTTGCTTTAATAAGAAATGATGATTTTTATCCATATAATGATGAATGGATTATTAACTCAGAATATACTAATGATGAGTTTAGATCATTAGGGAGTATCCCAAAAAGAAATAATGAACCAGTTGTAAAAAAGGGATTTTTTGGATTATTTAAGAAAAAAGAAGAGATAGATATATCTAAATTAGAATACGATAATGTTTACTTTTACCATCCTGTTGAATTTAGATCTACAAAACATTTTACAGTTAATACTTCTTTAGGAACTACAGCAGAATATAATTTGGTTAAATTTAATAGAAAATTTACTATAATAGATGGTATTGATAATTTTTTAAATTCTGGTTATGGCTATTCTTTGTCAGCTAGAGATGCATATTTAGATGTAACACATGAACCATTAAAAGTATCAGATAATGCAATTGTATTAATATCAATTGACACCTATAATGAAATAAAAGATAATAAGGAATTGATGGAACAAATATCAAGAAAAAAATTAATTATTTATAAAGGTGATTTAGATACAGCTATAAATATGGTTTTAACTGAGAATGGAATATTACCTACAAGAACTGAATATAAATATGATTCAGATTTAGAAGAAATAATTAAAAACTCTTTTATTGAATTATGTAATAGATATAATTTAGAATATGATAGACCTCATGGAATGAGAGGCCATTTTACAAGTTATATTGACCAATTTGATGAATTTAGTTTAAATTATGAAAAGGAATTATTGCAGTTTATAAAAGATAGATTTAATTCAGATTTGTTGGATAATATTCATAAATTAGATGATTTTAAATTTTTACTTTCTTCTGGAAAAGTAAGGATTGAAGAAATAAAACCTATAATTGATGAATTTAATAATATAAAGAAAATTGAATTTGAACAAAGAAAAAAACAATATCTTGAAGATAGAAAAAAAATAACTCCTGAAATTAGCGAGTTATTTAAAAATACAATTCAATTAATAAGAGAACATGAAAATGATATTCCTTTTTGCTCAGAAGATATAGATATTGCAAAAGCAGTTAATAAATTTTATGTAGCGCCTGATGTTGATTCTCAAGTTAGAGCTGCATTAGAAATAAGACAATATTTTATAGAATATGAAAATGAAAATAATAAACGATACTAAAAAAAGGACATAGTCCTTTTTATTTTTCAGTTTTTTTAGCAGCTACTTCTATATTACATTTACCACTATTAAGTTCTCCCTCTTTACAATAAGAAACTTTATTTGTTTTAGGGAAACATCCACTATTCATACCATTTACTCCACTAAATTGGTTAGGATTACTAATATAAACGTACTCTTTACTTGCACATGAGAATGTCATATTTTGACTTGGTCCATCTGCATCATAGTAACATTTATTATTAAATGGACTCCATTTATGAGATCTTGTTGTACAATTATCTCTATTTTGTTGTTCATATGGATCTTCTACTAATTTATAATAACATGCATAGTATGCCTTTGGATCACCTAATAATGTTCCTTCAACCGTTGGTGTATGACCTCCGCCAGTATTAATTATTTTTGTACCACATTTTCTAATTGATTCTCTTCTAGAACTTGCAGTTACAGTAAGACAAACTCCTTCATATTCAAAAGTTCCATCTGGACATTTCCTTTCTGCATCAACAGTTTTTTTACATGTTTTACCATCTAAAGTATAATCTTTATCACAAACATATACTATTTCTTTTTTGTTAGAGTTACTATTTGAATCATCTTCTTTTTTATCTTCTTTCCATACTGCAGTTAAAGTAATATCTTCACAAGCAAGAAGTGCTCCGTCATTTATTACTTTTCCATTATTATCTTGCCAACTAACAAAAGTAAATCCTTTCTTTGTAGGTTTAGGTGGAAGTTTAATCTCTTTATTACACTCAAGAGTTAAACCATTAATTTCACTTCCACCTTTAGTATCAAATACTATTGTAAAAGTCTTAACGTTATCTGGTATTTTATCCCATTTTGCTACTAACTTAGTATTAGATGAAAACTTAGTTTCATTAGTTACCATAGTTGCATCATTATACCAACCTATAAAGTTATAACCTTCTTTAGTTGTTGCTGGAAGTGTAATAGATGAATTTTTATTTATTTTTATACTTTCTACTTTACTTCCTCCATCAGTATCAAAGTCAATTGTGATTTGTTCAGTTTTAGATGATTCTTTTTTGTTTTTATCTTTTCCAAAGAAAAGAACAGCACCAATTATTAAACCGATTATTATTAGTGCTACTAAAACTAATTTTCCTTTTTTCATTACTTCTTTTTATTATATTTAATTATATAATAAATCCTCCTTCCATAATAACTAAATATACAAACCTCCCTTATTATTAGTGTACTATTAATTTGTTTTTATTTCAATAAAAAAATATTTTAATTTGAAATATAATGTTTTATAATTAAAATAGAGGTGATTGTATGAGGGCTAAAAAAATTATATATGGTATGCTTGCTATAATGATTATATTAAGTATTACTGGTTGTGGTAAGGATAAAAAGAAAGAGGAAAAAGTAGAAGAATCTAATATTACTTCTAATATAGAAGAAATAGAAGAACAAGAAAATGAAACTTCTAATATTCCAGGTAAAAAATATTTTAAAATGAATGTAAAAACTGCTGATGGAGAAGTTATATCATATGATGTTGATAATTATTCAGTAGGTGTAGGAGGGACTATTTATTACTATACAAAGGATAATGTATTATATAGAGTAGATAAAGATAATCCTGAAGTAAATAATAAGATTGCTACGGGTATAAAGTATGTATTATGGGATAATACAGCTAAATTTATTGCTATTGGAGATGTTAGTGCACAAGTAATAGATAATGAATCAAAATATATATCTTATGTATATTCTGACTTTAATAGAACATTAACAGTTACATCTACTTTAGATGGTTCTACAAAAGATTATATTGTTAATAGTTCAACACAAGGAGAACCATCTGTTGGATTAAGTGAGCATTATTATTATGTTAAAGGTGATGAATTATATTATGTTAATGGTTCAGATATAGAAAATAGTATTAAGATTGCTACTGGAGTAAAATATGTAGGTTTTTCTAGTGATGATGCTATTAATGGTTTTGCAGCATTTATAACTAAAGATTTTAAATATGTAGATGAAAGTAGTGCATATTTATTAAAAACTTTTAAATTATATTACTAGTAATGTAAATAAAAATGATAATTAAAATATTAAGTAATTCTATTATTGAAAAAAACAAAAAAAGTATATATAATTATTGTAGGTGATAGTATGGTAGAGTTAACTATAGGTGCAATTTTCATGGTTATTGGGGCTTTTGTTTCTATAATGTTTGTTTCAGCAGGTGAAACAGGTTTAGTGTTATTTGGATTAATATTTTTTGCAGCAGGATTATTAGTATTTGTAAAGGGCTTCAAACAAAAACTTAAAGATAAAAAAACAGAAAAAAATGGAGAGATATGTTTTGGTAGAATAAAAGAAACAAAAGGTAATGGAACAAGTGTAAATGGTGTAGAATATCAAGATGCATATATATATACTTATATTCCTTCATTAAATACTGTAAAACTTATGAAAGAAAACATTGGAGCAAAATATCAAGATTATCTTGCAGGTAAATATGTTAAATTAAAATATTTTGAAGATGATATTAATATTATTGGTTGTGTTCCAAAAGAACAAGTACCACAAAATCAATTAGTTGAAATAGAAAAGTATACAGATATAAATCCAGGATTTATTTATAATGTAGAAAGTTCAAATACACCATTACAACCAATGGATATGCCTAGTAATGGAGTATCATATTCTTGGAATAATGATAATAACAATAATAATCAAAATTAAGCTTTGCTTAATTTTTTTTGTATAGTTTACTTTTTTAGATTGAAAAAAAATAATATTATTCGTATACTTATATTAGAGTAGGTGGAGTATATGTTATTAATTATAGGATTTTTAGCAGGATTAGGATTATTTATAGTTGGTATGGGAGGAATGATTGTTTCATTTCAAGAAGGATTTACCAGTGGATCATTTTATTTTGTAGTTTGGTTAATATCTGGAATAATTATGATGGTAGCATCCATTAAAAAGATTTTAGAAAATATACAAATGGAAGGCGTAGGAGAAGATTGCTTTGGTCTTGTAAAAAATGTGGTAGAAGAATCAGAAAATATATTTTTTGTTGAGGTAGCATTATATCTTGCTAAAGAAAATAAAGTAGAGGTTACATCACAAATGGTAACATCACCATTTTGTAAGTATAAAAAGGGAGACTTTGTAATTGCTAAATACTTTAATAGAGAAGTAAAAATAAAGAATGCTGTATTTGTTAATGAAATACCACTTGAAATACAAAAGAAATTCTTTACTAATGAAACTTTAAAAACTACTGATAGAGTAACTAATTATGAAATTAAACCAATGGATATGCCAAAAAATGGTACATCATATTCATGGAAAGATAATAATAAAAATAATAATAATGGACTATATTAAATATAGTCTTTTTTGTTATAATTAATTGGGGAAGTGATAGTATGCAATTAGTAGCATTAATATTTGGATTATTTATTGTTATAGTAGGTGTATTAGCTTTTATCTTCGTATTATAGGTGATTATATGAATAATGATTTATTTATTACTAGAATATCATTAGATAGAGATAGAATAGAAAATTTTGATGAATATCCTTTTAATATAGATATTATAAAAAATTTTGATGAGTTAAAATTTAATAAAAGAGTTACCTTTTTTACTGGTGAAAATGGAGTAGGAAAATCTACTTTTATAGAAGCAATAGCTGTATCTTTAGGACTTAATCCTGAAGGAGGAACTCAAAATTTTTTACATAAGACCAAGGATACTCATTCTAAGTTATATGAATATATAACCGTATCTAAATATGATAAGCCTACAACTACTTTTTTTCTTAGAGCAGAAAGCTTTTATAATTTCTCAACTGAAGTACAAAGACTAGTTGAAGAAGACCATTATGCAGCACTTTATCATTCTTATGGAGGAAATCTACACGCTGCGTCACATGGTGAATCATTTATACAACTAGTACAAAATAGATTTTCTAATCATGGACTATATATATTAGATGAACCTGAAGCTGCTTTATCACCTCAAAGACAAATGAGTTTATTATGTATGATAGATGATTTAGTAAAGGGTGGTTCACAATTTATAATTGCTACTCATTCGCCAATACTTCTAAGTTATAGAGAGGGAGAAATATTAGATTTAAATAATAATTTTGAACAAATAGAATATGAAGATACAGAAGTATATAAATTATATAAAATGTATTTAGATGATTATAAAACTATGCAAGAACGCTTATTTGACTAATTATAGAGATACTGCTATAATCATTTGTATCAGCGATGAATAGGAAGAGTAATTTATATATTTATTAAAGAGAGTTATCATATGGTGGAAGATAATATAAATAATAAATGAAAGACACCTAGGAGCTACTTATTAAAAGTAAGTCGGTTAAAACCGTTATATTTAAGAGTGATTATATAATATATATAATAAATTGGGTGGTACCGCGGATTATAACAGTTATTCGTCCCTTTGTGGATAATATAACTGTTTTTTTATTTATAGGAGGTATTATGAAAAAAATATATATTAGAGATTTAAATAAGTATTTTAATCAAGAAATTACTATTAGTGGAGTAATAGATAAAATACGTAATATGCAATATGTACAATTTATTATATTAAGAGATATTAGTGGTAAAGTACAAATTACAATAGAAAAAAATGACGAAAATTGTAAACTAAATGAGATAGTTGACACATTAACTAATGAAAGTACTTTAAAGGTAAAAGGTATTATTTTAGAAAATAAAAATGTAAAATTAGGTGGTATGGAAATAATACCTAGTGATATTGAAGTAACAAGTATATGTAAAGAAGAACTACCATTTAACTATAAAGATAGTAAGTCCACACTATTAGATACAAGGTTAAACTATAGATTCTTAGATTTAAGAAATGAAAAAAATGCACTTGTATATAAAGTGCAAACTTGTTTAATAAATTCTATGAGAAATTATTTATTAGAAAATGAATTCATAGAAATACATACACCTAAATTAATAGGTGCTGCAAGTGAATCTGGTTCAGAAGTATTTGAACTTAATTATTTTGATAGAAAGGCTTATTTAGCACAATCTCCACAATTTTATAAGCAAATGGCTATATGTGGTGGACTTGAAAAAGTTTTCGAAGTCGCACCTGCTTTTAGAGCTGAAAATTCTAACTCATTTAGACATGCTACTGAGTTTACATCATTTGACGTAGAATTTGCTTATATAGATTCTTATTTAGATTTATTAGATTTAGAAGAGGATATGATAATAACTGGTTTAACCAGTGTAAGTAATAAGTATGGTGAAGATATAAAAAGATTATTTGGTATAGATGTAGTTATACCTACTAAGCCATTTCCTAGAATTAAACTAGAAGATTTATATAAAGAACTAGAAAATAAGTATAATTTTAAAATGAATTTTGAAGATGTAGGAGATATGAATTCAGAATCTGAAAAATTAGCTAGTAAGTATATAAAAGAGAAGTATGGGCATGAGTTTGTATTTATTACTGATTTTAGTGCTAAAAAAAGAGCATTTTATCATAAACGTTATGCTGGTGTACCAGCTGGTGCTGACCTTATTTGGAGAGGGTGTGAGATTACTACTTTAGCTGAAAGAGAAAATAGATATGATATTTTAGTAGAACAAGCTAAAGAGAAAGGTTTAAATGAGGATGTTAAGTTTTATTTAGATTTCTTTAAGTATGGTTGTCCTCCACATGGTGGATTTGCTATTGGAGTAGATAGAATAACTATGTTACTTTTAGGTTTATCTTCTCTAAAAGAAACCATGTTTATATTTAGAGGTCCAAATAGATTAGAACCATAAAATTATAAAAAATAATATATTTTTGTAGGATGTTAAATAAAAATATGTTACAATTATATTGAGTGAATATTTATAATTAAAGGTGGGGATTATATATGGCAAAGAAGGCCAAAAAGAATTTTAAACAAGAACAATTAGATTTAGAAGAAGAAAAGGTTGTTGAAGAAGAAGTTTTAGAAGAAGAAACTGATGAAATAGATGAAGAAGAAATTGATGAATCTGAAGAAGAATTAGAAGAAGAAACAGAAGATAATGAAGAAGATTCTGATGAAGACGATGATGATGATTCAGAAGACGACGATGACGATGATGATTCAGATGAAGATGACGATGAAGAGGAAGAAGAAACTAGAGTTGTAGTTAAAAATCCAGTTAGAAAAACTATGAGTGATAAAGCTAGATATATTATTGTTATTATTTCATGTTTAGTTTTAATAGGGCTTATTGTAGTAATGGCTATATTTGGTTCTAAGGATAAGGAGAAAGAAAGTACTTCAAATAGTAACAAATCTAATGTTACTCCAACAGAAAATATTAAGAAAGAAGATAGAAATACATCTACTGATTTCTTAAAAGAATTCTATAAACAAATGGATAGTAAAGATAAAAATGTAATATTCTTTGCTAGTGCTACTTGTGGATATTGTTCTTTAGAAAAACCAATTATTGAAAATATTTCTAAAGATTTTGATATTGATTATTATGCTATTGATGCTTCTACATTAAATCAAACTGAATTAAATGAAGTAGTTAGAGCTCTTGGTATTAGAGGTGCTACTCCTACTACAGTTATCGTAAAAGAAGGAAAAGTATTAGATTATAATGAAGGATATTTAGATGGTAAACCATTTGTTGAGTTCTTTGTTAAGAATGAAATATTACCAAAAGATGCTAAATATAAACAAGAATCAAATCTTAAAGATATTTCATATAGTGAATTTAAAGATAAAGCTAAGAAAGATAAAAACACTTTATTCTTAGTTGATCAATCAGCATGTCAATCATGTAATAAAGCTCGTGAAGTATTAAATAAATTATCAGATAAAAATAAATTTGATATTTATCATGTAAATGCTGCAAATATGACTGAAGATGAAATTAATAAATTTGTTAAAGAAGATTTAAAGAAAATGGAATTTAATGATGAAAGCTATAAAAAAGATAATGATGTTAAAATTCCATTATTACTAGTTATTAAAAACAATAAAATAAAAGCATATGTTATTGAAAGTTCAAGCGAAGAAGATTTTACTAAAGTATTAAAAAAATATGATTTTATTAAATAATGTCAAATAAAAAGAAGACTAATAACAAGCAAAATATAAAGAAGGATACAAAACTTAGTAATAAGCAAAAAAAGAATTTTGAAATTATTGGTTTTATATGTTCTATATTATTGCTTGTTTTTCTTTTATTAATAATATTTTTTAATACAAAAGTAAAATCTAGTGATAAGTCAATAATAAAACAATTTAATGATGCATATAAATCAAAAGAAACAAAAGTAATCTTCTATCATAATACTGATGAAGAAGATAGTAATTATACACTTAATTATTTAGAACAAGTATATATGAATGATTTTAAAAAAGAATTTAAAATAGAATATATTGATATTGATGTATCTAAATTAAGTGAAAAGAATAAAAATGATATAGATAATAAATTAGGTATAAGTGGTACTACTCCTTCTATTATAGTAGTTAATGATAGAAAAGTTATTGGAGTATCTGATGGATATATAGAAAGCCATAATTTATTAAAACTATTTAAGGATATTAAACTAGTAGATAAAGATGCTAAATACAGTAAGATAAATAATTTAAATTATATTAATTATGATGATTATAAAAAAATAATTAAAGAAAAAGATGTTAATGTAATTATAGTAGGTAAGGCAGGTTGTCAGTATTGTATGGCTGTTAAACCTAAACTTAATAATATATCAAAAGCATACAAAAAAGAATTTAATTATTTAGATTTATCTGATTTAGAATCAGAAGAAGTAAAAAAATTCTTTGATGATATTCAAAAGAAAGGTTTTGAAGATGAACAACTAAAAGAAGAACAAGTATTTAGTACTCCTACAGTTTTAATTACAAAAGATAATAAAATTAAAGCATATGTTAGTGGTTCAAGAGAATTAGAAGAATATATTGAATTTTTAAAAGATAATAAAGCAATAAAATAATTGGGGTGGAATATGAGATGTGAAAAGTGCGGT
>Ga0310691_10006308_pt1 | contig 12670 bp, 11 predicted proteins | sample 176DNAGHGlowgp2_FD_203887 | JGI IMG/M metagenome (GOLD analysis project Ga0310691, IMG submission 203887) | Sheep rumen microbial communities from Palmerston North, Manawatu-Wanganui, New Zealand - 1766 DNA GHGlow gp2 (v2) (version 2) | ecosystem: Host-associated > Mammals > Digestive system >... | reverse complement strand
ATATAGGACACGCTGTTTGGAATCGTGATGGACTTTAGTCCATAGCTCCTGCGGAAGGCGTCATCGCCAATTCTGGTAACACTGTTGGGGATAGTTAATGATAACAAACCGCAGTCAAAGAAAGCACTATTGCCTATTTCCGTTACACTTTTAGGAATAGCCAATTGGTAAAGGCTGCGTAACCCCCTAAAAGCGTGATTTCCAATTTTTGTGACAGTATTAGGAATAAGAGTGGTTCCACATGCTGCAATTATAGTATTACTCGCTGTTTCTATAATGGCATTACAATTATTCCGAGAGTCATACACACTATTACCTTCTTCCACCACAATAGAAGTTAGGCCGTCGCAACCTGAAAATGCCCGATCATCTATAAATATCACGCTTTGTGGAATAATAATAGAAGTCAGGCTTTCACAATACCAAAATGCAGAATATCCGATAGAAGTCACACTGCTGGGAATGGTAATAGAACTGAGACTTTCGCAAAACTCAAAAGTAGAACCATTAATGGAGGTTACGCCATTGGGAATGTTCACAGACTTTAGGTTATAACAGCCAGAGAAAGCCCCTCCCCCAATTTCGGACACACTATTGGGTATAGCTACAGAAGTTAGTCCATCACACGATTGGAAGGCTCTTTCAACAATTTTCAATGTTCCTTCCTTGATTATGAATTCTGTGTTATCAGGCATTGTGCCTTTATACCTATAAGCTATCTTATTTATGTATAGTAATCCGTCTGGTTGATTATCATACCATGCTGTTCCATAAAAAGCATCTGCACCAATGGTTGTCACACTGTTGGGGATGGCGATAGAGGCTAAGTTGCTGCAATCTCGAAAAGCTCCCCCTTCTATGTTCGTAACACTGTTTGGTATTATTACTGATGTCAGACTACTGCAATTAAGGAAAGCACTACCGTCAACGATCTTTACGCCGTTGGGAATCGTAATGGAAGACAGGTTGATGCAGTCCCTGAAAGCAACCATGCCTATGGATTTGACACTATTGGGAATTGTAATAGATGTCAAGGAACCACAATGATGGAAAGCCAAATGTCCTATGCTTGTTACACTGTATGTAATACCCTTATAAGTTACATCGCTTGGAATCTTTACGGCTCCTATATAAGCAATACCATTGTCTCCATAAGGAGGAAATACATCTGTGTAATATGTAACCTCAGCTGTCTTATCAGTTGAATTGAAATTGTAATAGATGCCATCTACTTTAGCATCGTATGCACTTGCCACCATAGGTAGCAGTATCAAAATGAGTGATAACCATTTTTTATTCATGTCTTTGTTATTTTAGTTATTATGTTTGCAACATATACTCACAATGTATACACACTCACAAAGTGTCAGACTCTCTGTGAGCACTTCCCTCAAAGAGTCAATAAATATTCGGATTCACTTTAATACAGCTGTTTTTCCCCGACATGAGATTGTTAATGGTCACGATGTCGGCAATGTTGATCGATCCATCACCGTTTGCGTCGTAGGACGTGTATCGGTCGGCTCTATTTAAGATGGATTCCTTTACCAACTCAATGTCTTCCTCATCAAAGATACCATTTCCATTGGCGTCACCGTTCTGCACTCCCCAATCCAAATCCACCTTGTAGCCATAGAGCAGCACGCTGTTTTCCGCTGTGCCACGAGTGCGGGAGGCAGCGGCGTCTTTGGCCGTCGAGGCGTATAGATAGATGTATGTGGGTTCCACCAAATTAAAAGCAATCGTCACCGTACCTCTTTCTGTCTGGGCAATTTCTATCGGCTTGTCTTTCCCTAATTGCAAATACAACGCATGCGAGCCGAGAGTTTGCAGGTCTAAGGTGATCTTCCCGTTCCAGGACGGAAATTTAAAGATGATACCGATATAGTTTTCACGCACAGCATCATCACCCACCTTGCCGTCTGTGACGGTACTCATCTGTTCCTCTGTGTTCGTAGTGTTCAGTACGAGTGCCTGGGATTCTGCATCAAAACCATCGCCATTACCTGCGTTCATCGAATAATAGGTATTGTCAATGATCGCATCGGTCAGATCAGTCTCCTCATGGATGGGATTGTCTTCACCGCCAAAAGTTGTCTCCTTTGACTCAATCAATGATTCTATTTCCTCAAGCGGTACAATGTTTTTGAATTTTTTAAAGGAAGTCTTATATGCCTCCATACTGGCCGCAGGCACATGAAGTATGGTATTTTCATTCTGAGGCTGTAAACCAAAAAATTGTTCTTCCAGTTCAGGAACCTTTTCAGCATAAAAATAAATATCTTTCATGCGAGAGCACCCATCAAAGGGGTCACTCTTAATCATTTCCACATTCTTACCAATCACTACGGAGGTCAGGCCACTACATTCTGCGAACACAGATTCACCGATATAGGACACGCTGTTTGGAATCGTGATGGACTTTAGTCCATAGCTCCTGCGGAAGGCGTCATCGCCAATTCTGGTAACACTGTTGGGGATAGTTAATGATAACAAACCGCAGTCAAAGAAAGCACAATCGCCAATTTCCGTTACACTTTTAGGGATCTCCAGTGTGTAAAGGCTGCGTAAACCCCTAAAAGCGTGATTCCCAATTTTTGTGACAGTATTAGGAATAAGAGTAGTTCCACATGCTGCAATTATAGTATTACTCGCTGTTTCTATAATGGCATTACAATTATTCCGAGAGTCATAAACACTATTACCTTCTTCCACCACAATGGAAGTTAGACCGTCGCAACCAGAAAACGCTTCTTCATCTATAAATTTCACGCTTTTGGGAATAGTAATAGAAGTCAGGCTTTTACAATACCAAAATGCATCAAGTCCGATAGAAGTCACACTGCTTGGAATAGTAATAGAGCTGAGACTTTCACAAAAGGAAAAAGTAGAACCTTCAATGGAGGTAACACTATTGGGAATGTTTACAGACTTTAGATTATAACAATCACTGAACGCTCCTCCCTTAATGTCGGACACACTATTGGGTATAACCACAGATGTTAGTCCATAACAGACGGCAAAGGCACCCGCCCCAATCTCGGATATACTATTGGGTATAACTACAGAAGTTAGTCCATCACACATACGAAAGGCTTCGTCTGCAATTTTCAATGTTCCTTCCCTAATTATGATTTCAGTGTTATCAGGCATTGTGCCTTTATATCTATAAGCCATTTTATTGATGTATAGTAATCCGTCTGGTTGATTATCATACCATGCTGTTCCATAAAAAGCATCTGCACCAATGGTTGTCACACTGTTGGGGATGGCGATAGAGGCTAAGTTGCTGCAATCTCGAAAAGCTCCCCCTTCTATGTTCGTAACACTGTTTGGTATTATTACTGATGTCAGACTACTGCAATTAAGGAAAGCACTACCGTCAACGATCTTTACGCCGTTGGGAATCGTAATGGAAGACAGGTTGATGCAGTCCCTGAAAGCAACCATGCCTATGGATTTGACACTATTGGGAATTGTAATAGATGTCAAGGAACCACAATGATGGAAAGCCAAATGTCCTATGCTTGTTACACTGTATGTAATACCCTTATAAGTTACATCGCTTGGAATCTTTACGGCTCCTATATAAGCAATACCATTGTCTCCATAAGGAGGAAATACATCTGTGTAATATGTAACCTCAGCTGTTTTATCAGTTGAATTGAAATTGTAGAAGATGCCATCTACTTTAGCATCGTATGCACTTGCCAGCAGAGGCAGGAGGGCTAAAAGGAGGGAAAAGATAGATTTTTTCATAACCAGGAACGTGTATATGCGGTTTGTTTTGAGGGTTAGACATTATTATCCTCAGTCTGTAAAAGTCCAAGGAATTATTTTTAATTTCAACACCAATAGATGAGGGAATTCGATATCCTTGAGAACATCGAAATGACTATCGTCGGAAACAATATAGGTGGCATTAGCCGCAAAAGCGCAGTCCACGAACTTGTCATCATCATGGTCAGCCGTAATCAGGCCAAACTTAAAATGCGGCGTAATGTAATCATCGTTCTTACTTTTTAGCAAAAGGTCTATCACATTCTTTGCCACAACAGCAGATGTCTTTTGCTCAATGATCTCCTGATACTCTTCCAGAATATCATTTGACACACACAAGATGTACTTTCCCGTCTGGAAACCAGACCACACGGGATAATAAACACTATGCCTTGACAATGAGGCAATCAGGCAATTTGTATCGAGAACAACTCTTCTCTTCTCAGACATGATAGGGCGTTCTGAGATGCTCTTTCAGCGTTTCTTCAATCTTCTCATGACTCCACTTGCCCTCATCCCAAAGACGATCCATCTCTTCGTCAATCTTATGGGCGTAATACTTGCAGACAAGGTCGTTCAACTCACGCACCTCCTCTTCTGTAGTGAAGTGCGAAAGCAGACGAAGAAAATCCATCTGAGCCTGGTTTAAACCGACATTCTGTACCATATTAATATGTATTGACGCTGCAAATATAAGCAATATTTCCGAAAGTTCCAAATTTTGAGGATAAAATTTCAAGGATGAGCATTGATGCCCAGCCATAAACTCGAATGACTTGACAAGTAATTGACTAAAAAACATTCAAAAAAGAAAAATAAAAAGTGAGAAAAGTGAAATATTAATGACATTCGACATAGTGATTCATGTATATATTTCTATTTTAGGCGTTTACGTTTAAAAGAATAGTCAACTTAATGACATAAAAACGACATACTAATGACATAGATGGCATGAAACAGGGAGTTTAAAGGCAGTGGGCGCAATGGGGTCAGGCACCATTGCGCCCCAGGGGGTTCTTTTGTTATACATTGAGGGTATCAGGCAGCGATTCCTGTACGCATGACTTCACGATAGAGCATAGAGTCTTCATGGTCTTCAAGAAGTACTGGCTCTATCAGGACATTTACTTTTCGGATGTCTTCCCAGAGGTCAGCCCATTGCTCCCATTTGTTTGTGATTTCTCCCTCAGCGACAATCACGGCAACGTCTATATCGCTATCTGAATATGACAGAAAACAAAAAAAGAAAAAGAGGAAAAAGGCAAAACTTAATGACATATGACATAGTATATCAGTTATATTGTTGTATTTGAGATGTTTACATGAATGAAGAAAGACTACTTAATGACATAAAAACGACATAGAAACGACATACTAATGACATACTAATGACATAAAAGGCATGAGTGAAGGAGTTTGAAGGCAGTAAAGTGGGAGAAAGGTGCCTGGAAAGTGGGAGAAAGGTTAGGGCAAAGTCTTAAATTCTCTCGAGAATTTCGGAGTTTACAGGCAGTAAAGTCGGAGTTTAGTCTAAGTAAACTCAGAGTTTGGTCTATGTAAAGTCCAAGAGTAGTCAGTCAGAAGCATTTGAAAGGATTATGATAAACAATAGTCCAAAATATGTCATTAATATGTCGTTTCTATGTCGTTTTTATGTCATTAAGTCATACTTTGAGTTTTAGTTAAATTATTGAAATAGAGAAAGATAGAAATAAGATTATGTCGAATGTCATTAAATATTGGAAAAATGAGAAAAAGAAAAAGAAAAATGATGGAAGAATGAATGAAAATAATCGCCAAAGTATGCCGATTTTAAGAAAAAAAGTTGTATCTTTGCAGTCCGAATTGAAAAAGGAACAATTCAAAAGCAAAGAAGAAGCAAATCAACAGTAAAGAAGAAACAATTCAACAGTAAAGAAGAAACAATTCAAAGACAAAAAGAAAGATCAATAACAAATAAAAAACAGAATATCTATGAAAGTAACGATTATCAGAGACAAAGGCGACCACGAGGTGGTGAATCGTGAGGAACTGATCGGCGTGGCAGGGCTGATCCAGAAGGGATGGCGCGAGAAAAGCGTGCTCCATTTGAGAGAGTTGTACCATCTGATTACGGTGGAACGGCAGGAGGACGGACGGGTGAAGACCAATCTGAAAGGCGGCATCCAACTGGAGCGGATATGCTTTGCCAGCGAGTTCGACAACTATCGTGGGGAACGGCGGCAGTTGGGGTATAACGGGCTCGTGGTGATAGAGAAGAACGGGCTGGACACCTACGAGCAGGCCGTAGAGATCAGGAACAAGGTGAGCCGGATGCCACAGACGATGATGGCGTTTCTGGGGGCATCGGGAAAGAGCGTGAAGATCGTAGTGAGGGGAGAGTTGTTTGGGACAGGCACCCTTCCAACGGAAGAGGCTGAGGTCCGTCAGTTCCACCATAATATATATGAGACGGCACGACAGGCCTATCAGAGCCAGTTCGGAATGGAGATCGAGTATTTGGAGCCGCGGCTCGACAGGACGGTCTACATGAGTGCCGACCCAGAGATCTACTTCAACCCTGAGGCGATGCCCTTCTATGGCGACGCACAGCCGAAGGAGCCTATCGAGCATGTGAATATTTCTGACAAAAGCGACAGTCTGATGCCTGGGCGAACCCTCAACCGCACCTACCGCATGAACTGGCTCTTCATCGTGGAGAACGTGCTCGGCAAATACTTCGACCTGCCGGATGCCGACCGTCAGGAATCGCTGCTGATGAGCGTGGCCAGCGCCTGTCTGGCTGAGGGCATCCCGATGGCGAGGGGCATAGAGATGACACTCGAGCACCCTGTGCTCAACAGCGACGAGCTGCTCGTCAGAAAGACCTTCTCGACAGTCTATGCCGTCAGCCTGCAGGAGGACTATTTCGAGAAGCACAAGCCGAAGCCGTTGGCGAGCGTGCCCAAGGAGACCATCCAGGCGATGCAGACGGAAATATTCCTGAACGCCAACTTCGAAATGCGTAAGAACCTGATGACGGGCGTGGCCGAATATCGCGAGAAATACGCTGAGGATCAAACGTTTAAGCCGCTGACAGAGGAGGTGCGCAACGATATGACGCTCAGGGCGATGGAGCTCGGTCTGAAGTCGTGGGACAGAGACGTGAACCGCTTCATCGACTCCACCCGCATCGAGCAGTACGACCCCGTGAACCAATGGCTCGACAAACTGCCGAAATGGGACGGGCACGACCATATCAAGGATCTCGCAGCCCGAGTGCCGACCTCGCAGCCTCATTGGGAGATGTATCTCAGGATGTGGCTCGTGGGTATGGTGGCCCAGTGGCGCGAGAGCGATAAACAGCTGACTGGCAACGCGTTAACACCGCTTCTGATAGGCCGTCAGGGTTGCGGAAAGACCCGTTTCTGCAAGATCATCCTGCCACCGGAACTGCGCGACTACTACAACGACAAGCTGAACTTCAAGAACGAGTTCGACCTGAATATCGCGCTGACCTCGTTTGCCATCATCAACCTCGACGAGTTCGACAAGACCTCCAACGGTCAGCAGATTGTGTTGAAATACCTGCTGAGCACCAGCGACGTGAAGTTCCGTCCACCCTACGGCAAGACCATCAAGCAGTTTCGCCGCTACACCTCGTTCATCGGCACCACCAACCAGCAGAAGCCCCTCGTGGATCCTACGGGTTCACGGCGGTTCGTCTGTGTGGGAGTGACTGGCAACATCGACTTCAGCGACACCGTCGACCACCGCCAACTCTTCGCTCAGGCCTTATACCTATTTAATAATAAAGAGCGGTTCTGGCTGAACGACGACGAGATAGCCAGGCTGATCCGTGAGAACGAACCCTTCCAAAGGCTTAACGACCTGGTGGAGATGATTGGCGAGACCTTCCGCAAGCCGAAGCCATCGGAGCAGCCCCGCTGGTGGAGTCTGAAAGAGATAGCCCAAGTGCTCTCCAAACGCTATGCGAACTACGACCCCAAGACCAGCTATCAGAAACTGGGCCGAGCGCTGAGCGACCAGCAGTTTGACTTCGAGACCGATCGAAAAACATCAGGACACTACTACAAAATCATTGAAAGGGGTGCATCGGAATGATGCACCCCAAACATTCAAAAGGTATTGGAATAACGTAACGATTTTACTTCTTTTCAGGGACGAAACACTCCCAAGTCTGATCATCATAAAAGACACGTATCTCTTTAACTCGACGCTGAGGTTTGTCAATTACTTTTACCTCCATTCGATCCATTTCCGAACGTGTACTTCTTACACTATTAAAAGGATAAGGTGCCTGAGCGGTCTGTGACGGGGTAGGAGAAGGAGACGGCTCGAAATTCAGCATCGGATTATGACTGACAGCACCACCATTCACAGCTCCGTCGTCAGCAGGAGACAGGCTGTCTGCAGGGGTGGAAGAGGTGATATACATCTCGCCCGTGCCAAACATCAGCCAGTCGGTACTGATGTTAGGAATTTTCTTTTTGATGGCTTCCACCACGCTAAGGGTAGGACGGGTACGTTCATTATAGATGCTGCTCAGGGTGGCAGGAGCCAGGCCGATGAAGTCTGCAAACACCTGTTGAGTCATGTGCTGAGACTCCATGATTTGACGGATTCTATCCTTCATATTTCTGATCGGTTACTATTTGAGGGCATTTAGCCGGTTGTTTCTTTCAGTTTACAAAGGTAAAGCAAAATTTTGAATTAAACAAGAAACTAAGAAAGAATTTAGATTTTTAAACTTTTGGTTTATGGTTTTAGATTTCCAAATGTAATTCCATGAAGTATTCAAATTTAGCTTCACAATCACAAACCCGAATTTACATGAATAAAGTATTACAAAGCTATTTTGGAATGTAGAACACCTAAATAACTGGTTATAAATAAGGTGTTTATGATAGATTTAGAAAAATAAGACGCATATGCAGGTTCTGAGGGGGTGAATATGTGAAATATTTGCACTATTTTTGTATAATTTGTTATAACTAACTGATTTTAAGATGGATAAATACATCATAATATGTATGCATATTTATTAATGTGATTTATTGAATCCGAATGTTTCTGTTTGCATATTTAAATATTAACCTTTAAATATTGCTATTGTTTTGTGAATTTGCACTTTTAAATCACAAATATACCCTATCTGTGCTTTAGGTTTGCAACTTCAAATGCAGAATTCCAAACCTTAAAGAATGTGAAACATGAATTTCGTTGAATGCGTTTTTTGAAATTTCGCCATTTCTCGAGTATTCTGGACAACGGGAGGAATTTCTGGAAATACGCGAATTTTGAAGGGTCAGAAATCGCCTGAAACCCCTTATTTTATCGGCATTTGAGCCTAAAAAAAGCACTCTCGAAAAGTGCTGTTTTAGGAAATTCTAGAAGAAAAAGGAGGGCGTTTTTAATGCAAAATGTAAAAAATCAGTTCCTTCATCAGCTCGCCAGGACCCGTATTGGGGTTATCCAAGCCTTTACTTTTGGCATCTATCTCGCGTATCTTGGAAATAATCTGCATCACTTTCATTCCAGTATAGTTTCTCATGCCAGTCATGTAGTCCTTAGCAGCCCATGGTGATCGCATTTCCAACCACTCTGCTACAGCCTCCTGGCTCTTCGGATTTGGCGAATAATACGAGATCATCAAATTCTGGAAGTAATTGAAGAGCAATGGGAGAAATGAGTAGATGCTACCCGCCTTCGGATTTTCGTCAAAATATTTGATTATCTGATTTGCCTTGAAGACATTGCGGTTGACGATGGCGTCACGGAGCTCGAAACCGTTGAACTCCTTGCTCACCCCTATCTGGTCTTCCACCACCTGTGGGGTCACTCTCCTATCCTGCTCAGGCAGCGACAGCACCACCTTCTCAAGTTCACTCGTCAGACGACTCAAGTCGGCGCCGATGTTGTCGGCAATCATCTGGGTGGACTTCGGATCGATGCTCACCTGGCGCGAAGAGAGATAGTTCTCGATGAACACAGGCAGATCCCTGTCGCGCAGTTTTTTGCTCTCAAAGAGGACACCTGCAGCCTGAATGCTCTTCACATATTCCTTCTTCCTTCCATCGATAGTACCATTCTTATGACACATCACCAGCACCGTGGAAGGCATCGGCTGCTTGAAATAACGCTCCAGAGGTTCCGTATTCTTCACGTTCTGTGCCTCCTTGACAATCACCACCTGCCTTTCCGCCATCATCGGATAACGGCGCGCAGCATCGGCAATCTGCGAGGCATTCACATCGGAACCGAAGAGGATAGTCTGGTTAAAGTCACGCTCCTCGGGCTGCAGCACATGCTCTGCGATATAGTCGGCAATCCGATCGATATAATAAGGTTCATCACCCATCAGATAATAGACAGGAACGTATTTCCCTGCCTTCAAATCGGCCATAATCGAGTTGAAACTTACATTTTTTGCCTCAGCCATTGCGCTATTTCGATTATTATTTGTACTTTTGCGCTTGCAAAGTTAGTGCAAATCGAGCGAAATACAAAATATTCACGAATATTTTTATTTCCGAGATGCAGCCTAAATTATCTAAAGATACAAAAATGTTTCGATTAAACCTACCTCCATACCCAATAAAAATACAAGAGAAGGGTGGAAAACGCCAGATTTTCGACTTCCTGCGCCGAAAATGGGTGGCATTGACGCCTGAGGAGTGGGTGCGCCAGCACTTCACCCACTTCCTCACGGACCACAAGGGCTATCCTGCGGCACTCATGGCCAACGAGGTGGAGCTTCGCATCGGAGAGAAACGGCTGCGCTGCGACACCTTATTATATAATAAAGAGCTCTGCCCACGAATGATCATCGAGTACAAAGCCCCTACTATACAACTTCAGCAGAAGACTTTCGACCAGATTACGGTCTACAATCTTCTGCTGAAAGTGGATTATCTGATTGTCAGCAACGGACTACAACACTACTGCTGCAAGATGGATTACACCAACCAAAGCTATCAGTTTCTGGAGTCCATACCCGACTACCAAAATATCTAACAAACTCTTATTCCATATCGTCGGCATCAGTCACCTTCTTTGAAGATGCCGACTTACGGATGGAGCGCTTACGCGTCTTCTTCTCCTCGCCTGTCACTTTGTCGACCTTCACGCCTGCCAGTTCAGGATCAATCATGATTCGACCACAATACTCGCAGACGATCACCTTCTTATGCATCTTGATGTCAAGCTGGCGCTGGGGTGGAATCTTGTTGAAACAACCGCCACAGGCATCACGCTGCACATAGACGATACCCAGACCGTTACGAGCGTTCTTACGAATGCGCTTGAACGAAGTGAGCAGACGACTCTCGATCTTCGACTCCAGGTCCTTCACCTTCTCCTTCAGCTTTTCCTCTTCAGCACGAGTCTCGGTCATGATTTCCTCGAGCTCGCCCTTCTTCACCTCTAGATCTCCCTTTCGCTCTGCGATGGCATCCTCGCTAGCCTTCAGCTCATCCTGCTTCTCTGCGATTCGGGCGTTGGCCTCACGGATCTTCTTCTCGCAGAGTTCTATCTCAAGATTCTGGAACTCAATCTCCTTCGACAAGGTATCATACTCACGATTGTTCTTCACATCGTTCAACTGAGCCTGATAACGCTCCACACTGGCCTTTGCATCGCTGATCTCGCCGTTCTTCTGGGAGATGGCGCGACGGAACTCATCGATTTCATTCTTAATCTTCTCTACACGGGTCGTCAGACCTTCAATCTCATCTTCAAGGTCCTGAACTTCCAGAGGCAGTTCACCTCTCAACGCACGCTTCTCGTCGATCGACGAGAGGGCTGTCTGAAGCTGGTAAAGGGTCTTCAGCTTCTCCTCTACTGACAAATCTGTCGGATCTTTCTTTGCCATAATTTCTTTTTTAGCCCCCTAAGTTAGGGGGATGAGGTCTGAACAAGCGAATCAGACCATTTTATTTTACTTTTCAGGAAAGTCTGCGCTTGTTCAGACCCCTGTCGCCCCCTCGCTCCGCTTTGCCGCTTGGCTCGTCCAAGAACTTAGGGTGCCTATAGATACAATATCGGATTCGTACATGTTTCTGCGATGCAGGTCTTCACTCCAGGACATTCTTTCTCAATGATGTCACGGAAGATTTCTGTCGTATACTGCTCACTCTGATAATGCCCGATGACACAGATCTGTATCTGCTGCTCGTAGCCGAAGTACTGGTGATAGTGCATCTCGCCGGTGATAAAGGCATCGGCACCAGCCTTGAGGGCCTCGTCGAGCAGGAAGTCCCCTGCCCCGCCACAAATGGCAACCCGGCGTATCGGCCTGCGTAACAGTTCGTTACACATGGCGCACTCCACTCCGAAAGCTTTCTTTACAGCAATGACAAAGTCATCGGATGCCATCGTTTCAAGCAGTTCGCCGATGACACCGCTCCCTGCCTCGATTCCTTCAACGTTTTTACGGGCAAAGAACCCAACATTCTGGAGTCCCAGTTTCTGGGCGATGCGATAGTTCACGCCGTCACGGGCATTGTCCATATTGGTATGCATCGAGACGACGCAGATACCTTCACGGATGGCCTTCATTACCGTCCGCTGCACATCAGTCAGATCGCTGATAGTCTTCAGCCCTCTGAACAACAGCGGATGATGGCTGACAATCAGGTTGCAGCCCTTCCGGACGGCCTCGTCGACAATCTTCTCCGTGACGTCCAGACACAATAATGCCCCTGAAACCTCCGTCTCTGTCAGTCCAACTTGCAAGCCAGCATTGTCCCAGCTTTCCTGCAAGGGCAGAGGCGCGAAACGTTCAAGGGCGCTCAGCACTTCTTTTATTTTCACGCTGCAAAGGTACGAAAAATAAGTGAAGAGTGATGAGTGAAGAGTGAAGAAAATGCTTCTGCTTTGTCTTTTTTAA
>Ga0310691_10006307_pt1 | contig 12673 bp, 13 predicted proteins | sample 176DNAGHGlowgp2_FD_203887 | JGI IMG/M metagenome (GOLD analysis project Ga0310691, IMG submission 203887) | Sheep rumen microbial communities from Palmerston North, Manawatu-Wanganui, New Zealand - 1766 DNA GHGlow gp2 (v2) (version 2) | ecosystem: Host-associated > Mammals > Digestive system >... | reverse complement strand
TTGCTAAAAATCAGAAATATGTTCAGGCAAATCTAAACGAAAAAGAATACTTCATTCCCAAAGACGAAGACATCTCCTATGAAATGTTAGTGCATAATAAGAGATATGAAGCAGTATATTGTCAACTACCAGACGTCGAAAAATATTCCTTAATGTCGTCAGAAGAAAAAGAAAAGGCTGTGTCTGCTATTGACATGAAACGTGTTTGGTTTGTAATAAATCAACACTTGGGTCAATACTTCATTACAATGTATTACGATAATGAGTATAACCATTCTGATGGGGAAGATTTGTAATAAGAAATGTTCAGATCGGAACTTTGTTACTATTATTTGTATAAAGCAATCCCCGCAATACTCAGAATTGCGGGGAATTATATTACTTGTAATACCCAATCTTGACATAATGGCGAGGCGAGCTGAAAGGCGCCCAAGAAATGTGGAGCCAGCCGTTGCTGGTCAGCAGTTGGTCGGCGTGTTCACAGGTGCGAAGGAAGTCGACCAGGCGCTGGAACTGCTGAGGGTCACGGGGGCGGATGTTGGCAGCCTGGCCTTGGAGGTGTTGGGAGGTGCGGACGCCACCAACCTGAGCGTTGACCCGACTGTTGCGGAAGCCCGAGTTAATGATGATGGGACAGCCGATGGCCTCGCGGGCGGGTTCCAGCAAGTTGCGGCAGCCGTAGATCATGTTGGCAATCGGCTGTACGGTCGGGATGTTGTCGGGGTACTTGTCGAGGTTGCAGAACTCGGACAACGTGAAGTGATTACTGAGTTTGATGTTTTCCATTGATTTTCCGTGTGATAAGTTTAACATAATAGTCGAGGCCGAAGATGCTGGCGACGAGCAGGAAGGCTTGGGCGACATAGACCAGCAGGCCGTTCGACACGTCGTCGATCATGACGACCTGATAAGCCACCAATGCAATGCTGCTCACGATGAGCAGCACCGCACAGGCATACTGTGGATCATTCGGAGAAGGTGATTATGCTCTAACTCCATCTTTTTCATCTTTGGAAACCAAGATATATAATACTGTGACTGCTGCAATATCCATCATCAGAGCTTCGAAAATACATAATTTTCTAGAAAATCGTAAAATATTGGCAGAAATAGTGAGAAGATTATTCTATTTTCATTTGAAATTCATCTAAAATCGGTGTAAAGTCATAAAGAAATTATAAAAACTAGTGACATATGACATAAATTGAATGTATTTTATTATATTTCAATAGATTATAAAATTACTTAGTGACATAATAGTGACATAAAACCGACATAGAAGTGACATAAAAATGACATAATAGTGGCATCATTGCATATAATAGGCAGTTAATGGATGCATAGTAAGCTAGCAGATACGGAGACATTGGGTTGCAACTTGAAAGACTATGAGTAGTTGTTCAATTCTCTAGAGAATTTAAGCGTTAGTAGGCCTCTAACGATTGAGGAGAATAGTACTAGCCGTACAATTCTCTAGAGAATTTATTTACGAAGTATAGTTTCAGACAGTGGAAACACTAATGACGCGATGAGCCAGTATACTTGTCAACAGTTAGCAGCCATAAAAGAGGTGAAAGTGGCGATAAATACAAGAAAATGCCAGATTTATGTCGGATATATGTCACTTTTATGTCACTATTATGTCACTAAGTGCCCTACAAAAAATCATATAATCACCTGAAAAACAAATATTAACAAAAGAATTATGTCACTATGTCACTAAAAATGAAGAAAATTAGGAATAAGTTTGATTTCGAAAGGACAAGTAAATGCCATCCATAGTTTAAACAAAAATATAATAGAACTGATGTGGGAGCCTGCTGTTTTTGGGAAAAGCTGAGAATTCTTGTAAAGTAACGGAAAAAAATACTAAAAAAACTGGGGTTATGGCTCGGAGTTAGGAGAATTTTTGTAATTTTGCAACGTTAATAATAAAATAAGGACAAATGCACACAAGTGATAGTATCGTTATCATTCCCACGTATAACGAAAAGGAGAATATCGAGAAGATAATCCGCGCCGTCTTTGGACTGGAGAAGTGTTTTCATATCTTGGTCATCGATGATGGCTCCCCCGATGGCACTGCAGCTATTGTCAAAGGCATGATGGCACAAGAGGAATTCTCGGATCGTCTTTTCATCCTCGAACGTAGTGGCAAACTGGGCTTGGGCACAGCATACATCACTGGCTTCAAATGGGCTTTGGAGCGTGACTACGGCTATATCTTCGAGATGGATGCTGACTTCAGTCATGACCCCAACGACTTGCCTCGCCTCTACGCAGCATGTGCTGACGAGGGCTACGACGTGGCTATCGGTTCACGCTATGTCAGTGGCGTGAACGTCGTCAACTGGCCTATCGGACGTGTACTGATGTCATACTTCGCATCAAAGTATGTGCGTATCGTTACAGGTTTCAAGGTTCACGACACAACTGCTGGTTTCAAGTGCTACAAGCGTCGTGTGCTACAGACCATAGAACTTGATAAGATTCGTTTCAAGGGCTATGGCTTCCAAATTGAAATGAAATTTACTGCCTATAAAATTGGCTTTAAAATTAAAGAGGTACCCGTTATCTTCGTCAATCGTCGTGAGGGTGTCTCGAAAATGTCTGGCGGTATTTTCGGCGAAGCCTTCTTCGGTGTTATGCGTCTGCGCTGGGATGGTTGGACGCGCAAATATCCTAAGATGTTACCAGTAGTTCTGGCTTGTCTGTTTACTGGTTTGAATGTCCAGGCAAAAGACAATGTGGTGTTGCGCCGTAATCAGGTGGGGTGTTCTCCAAATCAAGAGAAAGTCATCGTTGTCGAGGGTACAAATCCTGGCAGCAAGATGCGCATTACGACACCCGACGGAAAGGTTGTGAAAGCTAAAAACGTACGACGCGCCGTATCGCCGTTGTCAAACAAAACGCGTTATGTAGTAGATTTAGGTAATTTGTCGGCTACGGGCGACTATCGCGTGGCACTCGGTAATGAGTCGTGCGTGTTGCATGTCAGCGAACAACCCTATCACGATATAGCGAAGTCTGCATTACGCCTGTTCTACCTCATCCGTTCAGGCATCGCCATCAATCTGGGTGGCGCATATAATCGTCCCCTTGGTCATCCTGATACGCATGTACTCGTGCATCCCTCAGCAGCATCGCCACTGCGACCTGCAGGAACTGTTATCAATTCGCCCTACGGATGGTACGATGCTGGCGACTACAACAAGTACGTCGTCAACTCAGCATTCAGCATCGGCCTGATGTTTGCTGCCTACGAGCAACAGCGCGACTATTTTACCAAGCTGAACACCAATATTCCTGAGAGTCGTAACGCAACCCCTGATTTCCTGGACGAGATGATGTTCAACTTGCGCTGGCTGATGACTATGCAGGATCCCTACGACGGTGGTGTTTACCATAAACTGACAACGCCCAACTTTGAGGGTTTCGTCATGCCTACCGATTGCAAGCAGACGCGCTATGTTGTAGCCAAGAGCGTTACTGCCACACTGGACTTTGCTGCCGTAATGGCTGATGCAGCCCGATTCTTTGAACCTTATCAGCAAGACTATCCCGGTTTTGCTGCGCAGGCTGCTGCTATGGCCGAGCGTGCCTATCAATGGGCAAAGGCCAATCCCAGGGTTTTCTATATGCAGCGCCAACTGAAGGATCCTGCAGTGACTACTGGCGAATACGGCGACAGAAGTGCCAACGATGAATTCTTCTGGGCAGCCTCAGCCCTTTATCGTCTGACTGGTAATAAGCAATATCTTAACGATGCCCGTCAGTATCAACCCAAGCAGTTCACTCTCCCAACATGGGGAAATGTGGCATCACTCGGTGCTTTTGAATGGCTGGCATGCAATAGCGAACTGAGTGCCGACATGCAGGCTCAGCTAATAGCTTATTGCGAAGAAACAGTGAAGGAGGTTGCCACATCAAGTTTCCAGTCGCCCTACGGTAACAAGGCACGCGACTTTGGATGGGGCTGTCTTGCTGAGAACTGCTGTTGTCAGGCTTTGGCATTGCTCTATGCCGACAAGATGACTGGCACCAAGAACTATCGCCGTTATGCTTTGCAGAATGCTGACTACCTATTTGGGCGTAATGCCACTGGGTACTGCTATGTGACAGGCTTTGGCGATCAGAGTCCTATGCATCCACACCATCGTCCATCGGCTGCCGACAATGTAGAGGCTCCATTCCCTGGTATGTTGGTTGGTGGTCCGAATCCTGGACAACAGGACAAACAAAACATGAAAGCCACTTATCCTTCCAACGTGCCCGATGAATCGTACATAGACGACGCAGAGTCGTACGCTTCTAACGAGATTGCCATCAACTGGAACGCCTCGCTTGTGGCATTCCTTTGCTGGCTTGATGCACTTACCGATTAACTACTGATCGGGATTCTCTATATAACCTTGGTATTCAGGCACTAAGGCTGACATAACGCTGTCGTAGGCCTGATTCATTGTGGCTTGGATATTGTCACTGCCCTGCCCTACGGGATAAATAGGCTGATGAATAGTTAGTTTCAGAGGATGCCACGTGGCAAAATGCCAGTCTTTAGTGCGAGGCATCACATTAAACGAACCATTGATTGTCAGTGGCACCACAGGCAACTGCAATTCATCAGCCAAGGCGAAGGCTCCCTTCTTAAATACACCCATATGACCGGTAAACGAGCGCGCTCCCTCTGGGAATACGACAACTGAGCAATTACCTGTTTGAAGGATATGTCGTGCAGTCTCATAAGTAGCGCGTACCTTGCTGGGGCCACGCTTGTCAACGAATATCTGATGGGACTTGGCACAGGCGTAACCCACAAAAGGTATCTTTTTCAACTGGTACTTCATCATCCACTTGAAGTTACGACCTAAGAAACCGTATATCAGAAAAATGTCGAAGGCACCCTGATGGTTGGCCACAAAGACATATGACTGGTTAGCTTCAAGATGTTCACACCCCTCAACAGTAACAGGCAACAGAAAAGCACGCGTAATAACACGAGCCCACCAACGACCAGGATAGTAACCCCAGAAGTGACCATCGCCCAAGGAACAGCCAACACCAACGAGGAAAGCAGTCCATATCGTCATTAAGATGGTAACAGGAAAGGCAATAATGATTTGATAAATCCAATAAAATATCTTCATTTCTTTTTCAATGTGATTACTACTATTTCGCCAGGAAGTCCAAGACGGAAGGGAATGAGCGCACCTAATCCCGTAGAGACAAAGATGGCACGAGCGCCCTCATACGTCATACCGCCCCACTCCGAATAACTCATGGCTACAGGTGACCAGCCAAGCAGAGAGATTTGTCCACCATGCGTATGTCCGCTCAATGTTAGCTGGGCATTACATTCAGGCAATATCTTTTCACGCCAACAACTGGGATCGTGCTGAAGCATAACAATAAAAGGAGAAGGATTAATGGTGATACCAGTAAGAGTTTTAATGACATCACCCTTGCGAGGCATACGTTTCTTGGTGCCCCAATTCTCCATACCTGCAATAACGATGCTGTCCGAGTCACGGCGCACAATACGATGTTCATTCAGCAAAAGGTCAAAACCCATATCGCATAATGCCTTTACTGTCTTCCCACAATTCGTAGTTTTCTCAGTCTCATCACAATCCTGATAGACGGCATAGTCGTGATTACCCAACACAGCAAAAACACCATCCTTTGCTTTCAACTGGCGGAAATAGGAAGCCTGCCGAGGCAACTCATCAGGCCAGATGTTCTGCATATCGCCCGTAAAAACAATGGCATCAGCATGTTGGGCATTGATACTGTCTATAGCTCGCTGGAGCATCCACTGACGACTGCCCGTCATAGAACCTACATGGGCATCGCTGAACTGAACGATGCGATACCCATCAAAGGCCTCAGGCAAGTCAGCAGAAGCAAACTCAACATGGCGTACCTCAAACTGTTGGAAACCAAACAGGAAACCATAGCCCGTCAGTGCCCATAATATAATAGTACACGCGATAGACGTACGTCGCCACACCTTGCGTGGCAGAATGTACCTGAACAACAACGCCAAGCCCAATGGTACCACAACGAGTACCATCAACAGGAAGAAAGGTATGGCAAAACGGGCTATCATGAATGACTAAAAGCTATTTCTTCTCCAATATAGGTGTTATCCACTTGACCATTGTGATATACGGTATGACCATTACATAAGGTACGTTCCACTTGCCAATTGAAGGTGTGTCCCTCCAAAGGACTCCAACCGCACTTGCTCAAAACGCATTCCTTGGTAACGGTCCAAGAACGCTTCGGACGTACGATGACAATATCAGCACGATAACCCTTACGCAGGAAACCACGCTGCTGGACGCCAAACAGGCGGGCAGGATTATGGCACATCAGGTCCACCAATCGCTGAATGGTAAGTACGCCTTCGTCAACAAGTTCCAGCATGGTAACCAGCGAGAACTGAATCATCGGCATACCTGAGGCAGCCTTGACACAGCCCCCTTCTTTCTGACTAAGCAGATGGGGAGCATGGTCAGTACCTACGACACTGATACGCCCATCCGTCAATGCCTCACGCAACATAAACTGGTCGACGGGTGTCTTGATAGCTGGATTCACTTTAATTTTTGCCCCCAGCCGTTCATGATCGAGTTGGGTAAAATAGAGATGACCCACACAGGCCTCAGCGGTAATATTGTTTGTTGCAACTGAATCGCGACATGCCGTAAAGAGTTCCAGCTCTTCAGCTGTCGAGATATGTGCAATATGCAGGCGTGTACCATATTTCTTAGCCAAATCTACCGCCTTAAGTGATGATGCCAGACAAGCTTCCTCGCTGCGAATCAACGGATGAAGCGATACCTGAGGATCGTCTCCCCAAGCCTGCTTGACCTCAGCCATATTCTGATTGATAATGTCTGTATCCTCACAGTGTGCCATCAGTGGCAACCTGCAGGTTTTGAAGATATGTTCTAAAGCCTGTTGCTTGTCAACCAACATATTACCCGTTGACGAACCCATAAACAACTTGACACCCGGAATCCTGTCAGCAGGCAGTTTGGCAAATGTATCGGCATTGTCGTTGGTCGCCCCATAGAAGAACGAGTAGTTCACATGGCTTTTTTCACGAGCCAAAGCAAATTTCTCTTCCAAAGCTTCCAGCGTAGTCGTCTGCGGATTGCAGTTTGGCATGTCGAAATAACTCGTCACACCGCCTGCTGCCGCTGCACGGCTTTCTGTGTCGATATCCGCCTTAGCAGTCAATCCCGGCTCACGGAAGTGTACGTGGTCGTCAATAATACCTGGCAACACATAACAACCCGCAGCATCGATTGTTTCATCAAACGATGCTACGGGCTGCTGCTTGGTAATCTCTATAATATTGCCGTCTTCGATGACTATATAGCCTTCCTGCGTACGGCCTTCGTTGACAATATGTCCCCCCTTAATCAGTATTCTCATGGTTTAGGCATGTTTACCAACGGGGCTGGCGTCTGAGGCGCTATAGAGTCAACAGGTGCTGCTGGAGCCGCCGTCTCACTCAGTCCGTTCATGCGTTGCTCATTCTCCTGTGCTACCTGATAATACTCTCGGACGTATGGGTCGTTCTTAAACTGCTTGGTAGCTTTCGACATGATGTCCTCAATCTGCGGTGTCAGCACTGGATAACGATACTGACTCGTTATCATCATAAACACACCAGGACCCAGCACATTGTCGAAATTCTCGACGATGAAATTGGTAACGAGTGAATCCTCTTCCTGAGCTATCCGGGCGGCTTCTACAGACAATTGCTGATTGATGGTTTCCTCATCAATACCATCCAACAGCATCTGACTCTGTCGATGTGACAGTTCTGTCATACGATTGGAAAGCTGGTTGTGCTTGTCGATAAAGTGATACAAGCTGTCATTCAGCGGTGTACCGCCCACGCTCTGGCTGGCATTATCAATCTTAATCGTAATATCACCTTCTTCCAGTACAACGGGCATGATGCTCTCGTCGTCCATATAAAGATTAGCCATACGTACTGTATCCAGCAGTCCGGCAAAGTGGAACTCACCATGCACCACGTCGCAAGAGTCAAGGTTCTTAACCTCACCAGCCTTGATGGCTCTCAAATAGAGTTTGTTACCATCGAGTGCGGACACTGACGTTGAACCCTCCACACGCCAAGAACTGGCGCATGATGTCAAGGTTGCAATGACAGCAAATGTATAGAGTATTTTGTTCATAGACAATATATCGTTCATATTTCTTCGGCAAAAATACAACCTTCTATCGAAATATGAAAATATATTTGCGCATTTTAAAACAATTGTGCAATTATTTAGCGTTTTTTTGCGTCTTTTTCCAGTTCGTTGCTAATTCTATGACTTGCATAGAGCTGCAAGATGGCTGCCACAAGCAGTACCACGATCCAGTTGTTGTGTACATATTTGACGTACGATACATACTGGAGGCCAAGGAAATTTCCACGATTGGCAAACATCAACAGAGCAGTAATCAGGAACAGGGCGTCGCTCAACAGCATCATCCTGCGCAGACGACGAATATTGAGGTTGGGACCATCGTAGCTTTGGCGCATTTGCATAGCGGCAAACATCAAGGCACCTGGGGCAAACACATAGGCTGCCCACGACTGAAGAAAAAGGCTGGCGCCTGAACCTATTACCATCAACAGGCCTCCTGCCAGCATCACAAAAGTTTCAATGTTACTCAGCTGTTTCATCAGGTGTCATCAGGTCTGGTTTCTCATCGTCACTCAACACGAACACATCCTCATCGTCAGCTTTCATAAAATAACGCTCACGGGCTATCTTCTCAATAGCCTTAGGATTGCCATCAAGGGTACGAATTCTCTCCTGATCCTGATGGTAGCGTTCGGTATACTGATCTATCTCATCTTCCAATTCACTGATACGCTGCTGGTTGCGCAGATGATTCCACACACTGTTCTCATCTACAAAACCAATAAGGATAACAGCTATCAAGGCTACCACGATATACTTCAAGGCAGGGATATGATAGATGCGAAGCAGGAACGATTTAACCTTTTTCATACTTTTCTTTCTTTTCGCCGACAAAATTACAAAATAATTATCAATTATCAGTTGTCAATTATCAATTATTTTGTATCTTTGCACCATAATTTTCAAAAAAAGTATGGAATATATTGTTTCGGCCCGCAAATATCGCCCTACAACCTTCGACACGGTGGTAGGTCAACAGGCGCTGACCACCACCCTGAAGAACGCTGTGAAGAGCGGAAAACTGGCACATGCCTACCTCTTCTGCGGACCACGTGGTGTGGGTAAGACCACCTGTGCACGTATCTTTGCCAAGGCCATCAACTGTATGTCGCCCACTGCCGATGGTGAGGCTTGTGGACAGTGTGAGAGTTGTCAGGCATTCAACGAACAGCGCTCGTTCAACATCTTCGAACTCGATGCTGCCTCGAACAACAGTGTAGAGCACATCAAGACATTGATGGAGCAGACGCGCATCCCGCCGCAGGTAGGCAAATACAAGGTCTTTATTATCGACGAGGTTCACATGCTTTCGACAGCAGCTTTCAACGCTTTCCTGAAGACGTTGGAAGAACCACCCGCACACGTCATCTTCATTCTGGCTACGACGGAGAAGCATAAGATTCTGCCCACCATTCTTTCTCGCTGTCAGATTTACGACTTCGAGCGCATGACCGTTCGCAACACTATCGACCATCTGAAATCGGTAGCTGAGAAGGAAGGCATTACCTACGAGGAAGAGGCACTGGCTGTGATTGCCGAGAAAGCTGATGGTGGCATGCGTGATGCCTTGTCTATCTTCGACCAGGCCGCTTCTTTCTGTCAGGGCAATATTACCTACCAGAAGGTTATCGAAGACCTGAACGTGCTCGACTCAGAGAACTATTTCCAGATTATCGACCTTTCTATTATTAATAAGGTGGCTGATGTGATGGTGTTGCTCAACAATGTCATCAACAAAGGTTTCGATGGTGGACTGCTTGTGCAGGGACTGGCCAAACACGTACGTAACGTACTGATGGCCAAGGACCCACAGACGCTGCCACTGCTCGAAGTGAGCGACCAACAACGTCAGCGCTATCAGGAACAGGCACAGAAATGCCCTACCCCCTTCTTGTATAAAGCCCTGCAATTCATGAACCAGTGTGACATCAACTATCGTCAGTCGTCCAACAAGCGCCTGTTGGTAGAACTCACACTAATAGAGATTGCACAGATTACCCAGCCCGAGGAGGGGCCAAGCGCGGGGCGTCAGCCCAGAAGATTGAAATCCCTGTTTAAGCAACTGATACAGCAGGCTCAGCCCAAGCAAGCAGCTCCACAGGTGGCTGCGGTTGAGCCTGTTGCATCAACCCCAACTGTCTCTAGCAGACTTAGTTCAACAAGTCCTACTAGTGAGGAACCAAGTCCTACAAGTAATACGAACGACCCCAAACCCACTACCACTTATAACTCTGCTTCTCGTCCCCAACTCAAGTCCAGGGTTGGCTTCTCTTGGAACAACCTGCTGAACAAGGAGAAGAAGGGCAAGATGAGCATCATCCCCGGCACCCTGAATGCCAACGACCCCAATGTCGCTGCTGCCAAGGACGAGGAACTTGTCTTCTCACAGCAAGACCTGGAACTGCAGTGGATGTCGATGTGCAACCGCATGCCACAGAAATACAGTGGTGTCGCCACGCGTATGAAGAATATGAATCCTTCCATCCTCGACTTCCCCCATGTTGAAGTGGTGGTCGAGAATCAGCTGGCCATGCAACAGATAGAGGAGATTAAGGGCAGTATTGTCAAAACCTTACAGGTCTATCTGCACAACAAATCGATAACACTATCTATTCGTGTTGCTGAACATGAGGAGCAGGAGAAGATTCTCTCCCGTCGCGAACAATATGAGCTGATGGAAAAAGAAAATCCCTCAATCGGTAAATTGAGGGACATCCTAAGTCTTGAATTGGCGTAGCCAACTTTTCACTATTCACTTTTCACTTTTCACTTTGATTTAGCGCAAAGCACTAAATCAATGGCATACCCATTTTCTTGCATTCCGCCCGCATCTCTTCGGGCCATATAGAGGCTTGAATCTCGCCAATATGTCCTTTATGCAATAGCACCATACACAGACGGCTCTGTCCGATACCACCACCAATTGACAGCGGCAACTGGTCGTTCAGCAGTTTCTGGTGGAAATACAATTTCTCACGTTCTTCCTTGCCTTCTATCTGCAACTGGCGCAGCAGGCTTTCCTTATCTACGCGGATACCCATAGACGACAGTTCGAACGAACGACCCAACACAGGATACCAAATCAGGATATCGCCGTTCAAACCAGCCTGTCCGTTCTCACCCATCGTACTCCAGTCGTCATAGTCTGGTGCACGTCCGTCGTGCTTCTCGCCATTCGACAGCTTACCGCCAATACCTATTATAAATACGGCACCATATTTCTTGCAGATAGCATCCTCGCGCTCTTTCGGCGTCTTCTCAGGATACATCTGAAGCAGTTCTTCGGCATGTACGAAGTGAATCTTCTCAGGCAGGAATGGCTTAATCTGCGGATAAGTCTCGCAAGTCAGGTATTCCGTTCTACGGATGGCAGCATAGATGCGCTCCACCACATTCTTCAGATGAGCAATGGTACGCTGTTCCTTCGTTATCACAGCTTCCCAGTCCCACTGGTCCACATACAACGAATGCAGGTTGTCCAACTCCTCGTCCGCGCGTATCGCGTTCATATCTGTATAAATGCCATAGCCAGGCTCAATCTGGTATTCTGCCAGACTCAGACGCTTCCATTTTGCCAGCGAATGTACCACCTCAGCACGTGCATCGCCCAAATCCTTGATGGGGAAGGTAACAGCACGCTCCACACCGTTCAGGTCGTCGTTGATACCTAAGCCCTGCAACACAAACAGGGGGGCCGTCACGCGACGCAGACGCAGTTCGGTGCTCAGGTTTTGCTGGAAAAACTCCTTAATCAGTTTAATACCCTGCTCTGTCTGTTTCATGTCGAGCAGAGCTTCATATCCAACGGGTTTAATCAGTTGACTCATATCTTTATTTTCAATTTTTCGCGCAAAGGTACACAATAAATATTAATTTGCAAACAAAAACGCCAACTATTTTTGCAAAATGACAGAAATAATTGATATTTGCTATCTATTTGCATACTCGGCTAAAAGCTTAAAAGAATTTAATTCTTCAAACTTTTCACTTTTCACTTCTCACATTTCACTTCTTTTTCGTACCTTTGCACTCGCAAATAAGCATTGGTCCCGTAGCTTAGCTGAATAGAGCGTCAGATTCCGGTTCTGAAGGTCTTGGGTTTGAATCCCAACGGGATCACAAAGAAAAAAGGAGAATTAAATGATGAAAGCTCGCTTTCAATTGTTTAAGGCTCCTTTTTACTTCGTAGGATGGCTGGCGCCAGCCTCAGGGATCGACGAAGTCAATTCCATCGGAATCACGAAGAAGAAGAATTAAAGTTCTTTTATTACTTCCAAATCCGCAGGCAGCCACTTGACGCTATTAAGTTCATTCTTCTGCTGCCATTGGCATTTGCTGGTCCTCTTCATTCAGCTGCGGATAGGCAGTAACACGGGCTTGATGGTCCTGCAACCATATATGGTTCAGCGTGAATGCAATCGACTCAAGCGTTTCTT
>Ga0310691_10006306_pt1 | contig 12674 bp, 8 predicted proteins | sample 176DNAGHGlowgp2_FD_203887 | JGI IMG/M metagenome (GOLD analysis project Ga0310691, IMG submission 203887) | Sheep rumen microbial communities from Palmerston North, Manawatu-Wanganui, New Zealand - 1766 DNA GHGlow gp2 (v2) (version 2) | ecosystem: Host-associated > Mammals > Digestive system >... | reverse complement strand
CCCACGATGGAGAGAGCGATGATGACTGCAGCGAGGCCCGTGATGACCGAACGACGCAGTACTTGACGGGTGACAATGGCCTTGTAGAAGTCTGTCACCGAGGGATAGCGTTTGGAAGGATCTTCGTCGGTGGCTTTGGCAACAACGCTTTTCAGTTCAAGAGGCAAACCTGCCGACTCATAAAGCCAGGCCAGAAAGCGACCTAAAGAGTAGACATCGCAACGGGCGTCGATCTTACCGCCATTGAACACTTCGGGGGCAACAAACTTTTCGTCGCCTTCCCATAGCACATCTTGCTCGAGTTTCTGGTAATAAGATCCGTGACAAAGCAGTCGCACAGTATTGTCGACCTTGCGCGCCAACACATTGTCAGGGGCAAAGCAGACATGGAAGATGTCGTGGCTATTAAGTTCCTCGGTAAGCGTACAGAGATCCCGGATAGTTTCATCGATAAAATTCTTCTTTGCCACAACAGCAGGATTCTCATTGATAAGTTGTGCGAATGAGATAAAGTGTCCCACCTCAACAGCAATAGCATAGACGCCATCATCACCCTCGTTAGGTTTGAAATGCAGTTGGTGGCGGTCGCGGATGTTCTCCATCGCTTCTGCCTCACTTCTGACGAATTTGCCGAAGGAGATATGATCGGCAACCTCGTCGTGGAACTCGACAAAGTTAGAATACTTGCCATCAATAAGCCTTTTATAGAAAAAGCCGTAAGGCATGCGCATCTTCGTGGTCTGCCGTTTGTCACGGGTTTCCAATAATTCCTCGAAATTCACCTTATAAACTACGATTTACTTATTTACCATTTATGATTTTCCCCTTTGAGGGAACAAAATCGATGCAAAGGTACACATTTTTTTTTAATTCGTACGTTTTTTCAGATTTTATGTGTACTTTTGCACGCAAATTAGGAAATAGTAAATTGTAAATCGTCAAATTGTAAATCAAAACGATGCCAGAAATATCTGTCCGCGGCCTTGAGATGCCCGAATCACCTATCCGAAAGCTGGCCCCATTGGCTGCAGCCGCCAAGAAACGGGGCACAAAGGTGTATCATCTGAACATCGGCCAACCCGACCTTCCAACACCTCAAGTAGGACTTGACGCTCTAAAGCAGATTGACCGTGAAATCCTGGAGTATTCACCCTCACAAGGTTATCTTAGCTACCGCGAGAAATTGGTGGACTATTATGCTAAGTATAACATCAATGTGACGGCTGAGGATATCATCATCACCAGTGGCGGTTCGGAGGCAGTATTGTTTGCATTCCTGAGCTGCCTGAATCCTGGCGACGAAATTATCGTGCCCGAGCCTGCCTATGCCAATTATATGGCCTTTGCCATCTCGGCAGGTGCTAAGATACGTACCATCGCTACCACTATCGAGGAGGGGTTCTCGCTGCCAAAAGTAGAGAAGTTTGAAGAACTCATCAACGAGCGCACAAGGGCCATCATGATATGCAACCCCAACAACCCGACAGGCTACCTCTACACTCGCCGCGAGATGAACCAGATACGCGACTTGGTAAAGAAGTACGATTTGTATCTCTTCTCCGACGAGGTATATCGTGAGTACATCTACACAGGGTCGCCATATATCTCAGCATGCCATCTGGAAGGTATCGAGCAGAACGTGATTTTGATTGACTCAGTGTCGAAACGCTACTCGGAATGCGGAATCCGTATTGGTGCGCTGATTACGAAGAACACCGAGGTGAGAAAGGCTGTGATGAAGTTTTGCCAAGCCCGCCTTTCTCCTCCGCTCATCGGACAAATTGTAGCAGAAGCTTCATTGGATGCCCCAGAGGAATATTATCGTGATGTGTACGATGAATATGTGGAGCGTCGAAAGTGTCTGATCGATGGACTGAACCGCATCCCTGGTGTGTATTCGCCAATTCCGATGGGTGCCTTCTATACCGTTGCCAAGTTGCCTGTAGACAATGCGGAGGAGTTCTGCCGCTGGTGTCTCTCCGAGTTCGAGTATGAGGGCGAAACAGTAATGATGGCACCAGCTGCAGGATTCTACACCACGCCGGGTGCAGGCATTAATCAGGTGCGTATCGCTTACGTCTTGAAGAAAGAGGACCTTGAGAGGGCACTCGTGGTTCTGCGTAAGGCATTAGAAGCTTATCCGGGTAGAGTGGATGATTGATTTATCAATATTGAAAATTGAATCTACCTCTTTTCATAGCAAGAAAAATCTATAGTGATCAAGGCGACAAGCGAAAGGTGAGTCGCCCTGCCATACGTATAGCCACCGTTGGTGTTGCCATTGGATTAGCGGTGATGATTGTCACCGTAAGCGTGGTACTAGGTTTCAAGCACAGCATCCGTGACAAGGTGGTGGGCTTCGGCAGTCATATCCAGATACATAACGTGATGACCTATAGTGGTGGCACACAGCATCCCATCTGCGTGGATGACAGTCTGACGAAAGCCATCAACGGCATCGAGGGAGTGGCTAATGCACAACGATTCACGATGACACAGGGCATTCTCAAGACTGATGACGATTTCCTTGGTGTGATGTTCAAAGGCATAGGTCCGGAATACAATACAAGCTTTCTTAAAACGCACCTTATAGAGGGTGAAATACCCCAGTTCAGTGATTCGACAAGCCATTACCAGCTGCTTATTTCACAAATGATTGCCGACAAATTAAGATTGAAGGCCGGAGACAAAGTATATGCCTATTTCATTGACGAGGGTGATGTCAGGACGCGCCGATATACTATTTGCGGCATTTACCAAACAAACATGACACGCTTTGATGAGAATCTCTGCATAACTGACCTTTATACAGCCAACAAGCTGAATGGCTGGCAAAAGAAACAGGCAACAGGCGTGGAGGTTAACGTCAAGGACTTCGAGCACCTGGCGGATATTGAGGAAAGGTTTATCATCCGCATTAACCGCACCTCCGACAGCGAGGGCAACATCATGACGACTGAAACCATCTACGAGCTCTATCCGCAAGTATTCTCCTGGTTGGAGTTGCTTGATATCAACGTATGGATAATCCTTGTGCTAATGGTCTGTGTGGCGGGGTTTACGATGATCAGCGGTCTGCTCATCATCATCCTCGAGCGCACACAAATGATTGGCACATTAAAAGCACTGGGTGCACGGAACAAAACTATCCGCAAGACATTTCTCTGGTTTTCTGTATTTATCATCAGCCAAGGACTACTTTGGGGTAACATTGTGGGTATCGGCATAGTACTTATACAGCAGTATACAGGCATCATCCATCTTGACCCTCGCACTTACTATGTAAGTGAGGCTCCAATGGAGTTAAACCTAACACTCATTGCACTCATCAATGTGACAACACTACTGATCTGTGTCTTCGTGCTTATCGCACCGAGTTATCTCATTTCACATATCCACCCAGCAAAATCGATGAGATACGAATAAATTTGTTCTATTTATCCACTATTCTTATATTTTTCGCTAATAAAGATAAAAAATTGCACATTTTTTTTTGAAATGTGCAGAAAATGATATACCTTTGCACAAAATTTTAAAATTTGTGCAATTTTTAGATGGAAACTATTAGCTGTTTTAATGCTTTGATCCAAAAGGCCATCGTGGATAACTGGAATGAAGATGCGCTTACCGACTATCAGGGTATCACACTTCAGTTCCATGATGTAGCACGCAAAATCGAGAAAGTACATATATTATTCGAGAACAGCGGTGTATTGAAGGGTGACAAAATTGCCATCTGCGGTCGTAACTCAGCCCACTGGGCCGTTGCCTTTCTAGCTACACTGACCTATGGTGCGGTGGCTGTACCCATCCTGCATGAGTTCAACGGCGAGCAAATCCAAAACATTGTGAACCACTCTGGTTCAAAATTACTCTTTATCGGTGATTTTGCTGTGAAAACCATCGATCCAGAGGCTATGCCTGATCTCGAGGCCATTATCAACATTCCCGATTTTTCGCTGATGCTCTCACGTTCAAATAAGGTTACGTACGCACGCGAACATCTTAATATGATGTTTGGCAGCAAATACCCGAAAGCTTTCCGTGCAGAACACGTCAGCTATCATATCGACGACCCCGAGGAGTTAGCACTTATCAACTATACTAGCGGTACAACTGGTCACTCAAAGGGGGTGATGCTACCCTACCGTACGTTGTGGAGCAATGTGGAATTTATCATCCGCATCCTAGGCCGCCAAGTTAAGGCTGGGGATAATATGTTGAGTATTCTGCCGATGGCCCATATGTACGGAATGGCCGTTGAGTTCCTCTTTGGCTTCTGCAACGGCTGTCACCTATTCTTCCTGACGCGACTGCCGAGTCCAGCGATCATCGCGAAAGCTTTTGCCGAAGTGAAGCCCGCTGTAATCATTACTGTACCACTGATTATCGAAAAGATTATCCGTAAGAAAGTATTCCCCAAGATTCAGAACAACCGTATGCGCCTGCTCCTACAGATGCCTATCGTGAATAAGAAGGTCAAGGAGCGCATCTGTCAGGAGGTTCTTAATGCTTTCGGTGGCAAGATGTACGAGGTCATTGTGGGTGGTGCAGCCCTGTCGAAAGAAGTAGAAGAGTTCTTGCTCTCCATCAACTTCCCCCTTACCGTGGGTTATGGTACCACCGAGTGTGCACCGCTTATCTCATTCTGCGACTATCACGACTTCGTGAGTGGTTCGTGTGGTCAGCCTGTCGACCGTATGGAAGTGAAGATTCTGAGTCGCGACCCTCAGAACATTGCTGGTGAGATCGTAACCAAGGGTACGAACTTGATGACGGGTTATTACCTAAACGAGGAGGCTACCCGCGAGGCTATTGACGAGGAAGGCTGGTATCACACAGGCGACCTTGGGACGATGTCGGAGGATGGGCATATTTTCATCCGTGGACGCCTGAAGAATATGTTATTGGGGGCCAACGGCCAGAACGTGTATCCAGAGGAAATTGAGGACAAACTTAACACGATGGCAATGGTATCGGAAAGCATCGTGGTACAGAAGGGCGACAAGCTCGTGGCACTCGTTTATCCCGACAAGGACGAGGTTGTAAGCTTCAGTCAACAAGAGTTGGAGAACATCATGGAACAGAACCGCAAAGAACTGAACGAGCAATTGCCTGTCTACAGTCGCATCTCGGCGATTATCCTCCACAAAGAGGAGTTTGCCAAGACGCCTAAAAAAAGTATCAAACGCTACTTATATCAGAATATCTAATCGATTATGGGACAAATAGGAAGTTTTAATACGCTTATCCAAAAAAGCATTATTGACAATTGGGACCGCGATGCGCTGACCGATTTCAAGGGCCAGACCCTGCAGTTCCATGATGTAGCCAGAAAGATAGAGAAACTACACATCCTCTTCGAGAATAGTGGTATCCAGAAAGGTGACAAAATTGCCCTTTGTGGCCGTAACTCCTCTCAGTGGGCTGTAGCCTTTCTCGCCACTCTTACCTATGGGGCCATTGCTGTGCCTATACTCCATGAGTTTAATACGGAACAAATACATAATATCGTAAACCACTCTGAGGCACGACTGCTCTTTGTTGGGGATCATGTGGCTACCATCATCGACCCTCAGGCTATGCCAACACTCGAGGGTATCATCAACAACCCCGACTACTCACTGATGGTGTCACGTACTGATAAACTAACCTATGCCCGCGAGCACCTGAACGAGCTCTACGGCAAGAAGTTTCCGAAGTATTTCCGCAAGGAGCACGTAAACTACTATATCGAGCAGAATCCTGACGAACTGGCAGTTATCAACTATACCAGTGGTACGACGGGATTCTCGAAAGGTGTGATGCTGCCATACCGTGCGCTATGGTCGAACTACGATTTTGCGTGCGACGTATTGGGGCAGCGAATCAAGCCTGGCGATCCTGTGATCTCGATGCTACCAATGGCTCACATGTATGGTATGGCCTTCGAGTTCATCTTTGAGTTCCTGCATGGTTGTCACGTTTACTACCTGAGCCGCATCCCCTCTCCTGCCATCATCGCAGCAGCTTTACAGGAGGTCCGCCCAGTCATCGTGATTGCAGTACCCCTGATTATCGAGAAGATCATTCGCAAGAAGGTGTTCCCCAAGATTCAGAACAACCGCATGCGCCTGTTGTTACAGATGCCTGTCATCTCGAAGAAAGTAAGAGAGATGATCTGTCAAGAAGTGCTCAATGCCTTTGGTGGCAGGATGTACGAGGTGATTATAGGCGGTGCTGCCCTGAACCAGGAAGTGGAGCAGTTCCTCAAGCGCATCGACTTCCCCTATACAGTCGGTTATGGAGCCACTGAGTGTGCACCTATCATCTGTTACCGCGACTGGCAGACTTTCGCTCCAGGTTCCTGTGGACGTGCTGCTTTACATCAGGAGGTAGAGATTGATTCGCCCGATCCCAGACGCATCCCTGGTGAGATTCTGACAAAGGGTCCGAATGTGATGCTTGGTTACTATAAGAATCCGGAGGCTACAGCAGAGACCATCGACCGCAACGGTTGGTATCATACGGGCGACCTTGGAACTATGGACGTTGACGGTAACGTCTACATCAACGGCCGCTCAAAGAACATGCTGTTAGGTCCTAACGGTCAGAACATTTATCCAGAGGAGATTGAGGACAAGCTAAACTCGATGACGATGGTAATGGAGAGTATCGTGGTTCAAAGAGATACGAAGCTCGTAGCACTCGTACATCCCGATATGGACGAAGCAAAGAACATGGGATTCTCGGAGGATGATCTGACCAACATCATGGAGCAAAACCGCAACGGTCTAAACGAGATGCTACCTGCCTATGAGAAAATCAGTGAGATTGAGATTCATAAAGATGAGTTCGAGAAGACCCCAAAGAAGTCAATCAAGCGTTATCTCTATCAATAAAAATAGAGCCTCCCGTGGGAGGCTTTTTTATTTGTCATATCTGTAATAATACCAATAGGTGCCTCGGTAGTGTTCCTCTACTTTCACCTTACGCTCGGTTTTGTGAGGATACTGACGCTCTAGCTGGGACAAGTTCTCGTAGTCCTCATCCATCACGCTGTTATGATAGACAATCACAGGGTGTGAACGCAGATGGGTATAGAGGGTGAGTGCCTCCCGATAGTGCTTAGGTAGGCTGTCGTTGATGGTATAGTAACGACATATCTCCTTTGCAAAAGTATCAATCTGACGATCAATAAGATAGCCACAAAGTTGATAGTCGCTGACGACCTGATGATACACAGAATCCTTTCGTTCTACAAGTTGTAGATATCGCATGGGCGCCATTCGACCTACCGGACGCGCACCAATGAACTTATAGAGGCTGTCAGCTGGATAGATTGTTAGGTATGAGAGACTGTCGGTGGGAAGCATCTGACTACTGTTGCCAGTAATAGGATATTCGAAAAGACGCTCGCCGAGAGCTTCCTGTCGCGCAAGGGCATACATGCGCAGCATCAGAAGATGTTCATCGCTCTCGAGTGACTTGCGGCCAGTCTTTAGTGCTCCTTCCAGATCTCCATCCATCAGACACTGCTCGACTTTCAAACGATAATGGAACACGGCATTCGTATTACCTATCCATGCGGTACATATCATCAGCAAAGCCAGAGTAAGCATATTGTGCCACATCGTACTCGAGAAGATATGCGCATCATCGGCATCCTCCACCTGCTGCAAAAGACGGGCTACAAACACACAAAACAGCCAGATTATCAGCAAAATGAGAGCCAACCACCAAGAAGAAGCACATGAGACATCGCCTCCGCCATCCTGCGTGACATCTGTAAGCAGGCCCAATAGCAATAACGAAGGACCAAATGTCAACGAATAGGCACGACGATTCAGTTTTGTCAAACGATAAATGGCCATCTGGAGCAACATGAGCGCAAAAGTGATGAGGATGGCTCCCACCCAACGGTTATAGTGAGTCAGACCGCCACTGAGCACATGCTGTGCCATTATGAGCAGATCGGGCTGGAAAAAGAAAAGCCAGCAAAAAGAGAAGACGACAAAAACAATAGCACACATCAGACGAATGCCTGTGGTGCTATTGTTTTTATTCGAACGATTATAATTCATTAAAACTTGAACAGTTTATCAATTATATTTTCTTTAAGACAACGGCTGAGCGTGCAGGGATGTAAAGCTTCAGCCATTCTTTATGATCCTGTACATAAAGTGGATCGTAGTTCGTGAGGTGCGTCATCGTATCATCAGCAAAACCATTACCACCAAAATCTTTCGAATCAGTATTGAGCATCACCTTATAGCTACCCGTTGGTACAAGGAAGCCGTAATCGGTATAGCTACGTGTCGGCGAGAAGTTGAACACGAAGACGAGATCACCACGCATAAAGCACAGCACCTGATCGCCATCGTCATGCCATATCTCCACCACAGGCGTATCCTGGAAGTTGCGTACACTCTTGATGGTTTTCAGCATCTCACGGTCGAAATCGCCCAACCAGTGATAGCACAGGTCCTTATTGTCGACGAGATTCCACTGACGACGAGCGTACTTATAGCTCCAGCCGTTACCCTCACGTGGGAAATCAATCCACTCCGGATGACCGAACTCATTTCCCATGAAGTTCAGGTAACCACCATTGATGGCAGCAGCAGTCACCAGACGGATCATCTTGTGCAAGGCGATGCCGCGCTGAACAATATCGTTCACATCCTTCTTGGCGAAGTGCCAGTACATATCAGCATCAATCAGGCGGAAGATGATGGTCTTATCGCCCACCAATGCTTGGTCGTGACTCTCACAATATGAGATGGTCTTCTCGTCTGGACGACGATTCTTGACCTCCCAGAAGATTGAGCACACATTGATGTCCTCATCACGAACCTCCTTAATGGTCTTGATCCAATAATCAGGGATGTTCATTGCCATACGGTAGTCGAAGCCGTAGCCACCATCCTCAAACTTTGCTGCGAGTCCAGGCATGCCTGATACCTCTTCGGCAATGGTGATAGCGTTGGGGTTCTCCTCATGGATGAGACAGTTAGCCAATGTCAGGTAGCAGATGGCGTTGTCGTCCTCATGGCCGTTGAAATAGTCACCATAGCCTCCAAAGGCCTCACCGAGTCCGTGCGAATAGTACAGCATCGAGGTAACACCGTCGAAGCGGAAGCCGTCGAAGTGGAACTCACCCAGCCAATAGCGGCAGTTAGACAGCAGGAAGTGTAACACCTCATCCTTACCATAGTCGAAGCAGAGGCTGTCCCATGCCGGATGCTCATGGCGGTCACCGGGATAGAAGAACTGGTTGGGGTCACCAGCCAGATTACCCAGACCTTCGACCTCATTCTTGACAGCATGTGAATGAACGATGTCCATGATGACTGCTATACCCATCTTGTGTGCCGTATCGATCATCTCCTTCAGATCCTCAGGCGTGCCAAAGCGTGAACTGGGAGCGAAGAACGAAGACACATGGTATCCGAAAGACCCGTAGTAAGGATGCTCCTGGATGGCCATGACCTGAATGGCATTATAGCCATCCTTCTTGACACGCGGCAACACATTCTCTGTAAACTCCTTGTAAGTACCCACTTTCTCGGCGTCCTGACCCATACCCACGTGGCACTCGTAAATGAGCAGCGGTGACTTAGAGGGCTTGAAGGTTTTCTTTTTCCATACATAAGGCTTCTCAGGATTCCATACCTGAGCCGAGAAGATTTTTGTATTATCGTCCTGCACCACGCGACGGCACCAAGCGGGAATACGCTCACCTTCTCCACCGTTCCATTTCACCTTCATCTTGTAAAGGTCACCATGCTTTATGGCTTTCTCCGAGAGTTTCAGTTCCCAGTTGCCTGTACCCTCGATGCGCTTGCAACGATACTTCTCGTTCTCCTGCCAGTTGTTGAAATCACCAATCAGATAGATGTCTGTGGCATTGGGGGCCCACTCACGGAACACCCAGCCCTTCGGCAGTTTGTGTAGTCCAAAATAGAAGTGGCCTGATGCAAAATCGGTAAGTTTCTTCTTGCCATTCTGTGTCAACTGGTTAATCTTCCACACAGCATGGTCATGACGTCCGCGGATGGCACCTTCAAAAGGCTCCAGCCATGAGTCATTTCTCACAAGTCCGATATGCTCAGGAACTTGCTGTTCAACAATCTTCTGAGCAGCCACCTTTTTGGCAGCAGTCTTTTTCGCACTCGTTTTCTTTGGGGCTGCAGGCTTCTTGGATGCAGGCTTCTTTGTCGTTTCTTTTTTCGTTGCCATAAGCTTTTATTTCTTAACTTTAAAAATTGCTTTCTTAATCTCGGGCTCATCGATAATACATGGCGCATGTCCATCCTGCGGGAAGAATATAGCAAATTGTCCAGGATTTACAGTGACATAAGTCTGAGCCTTTGTGTCACCATACTTTGTAATATCTTTCTCGGCGTTGTAATCAAATGCAGGCAGGTCGCAAAGAGGCGTATAGCCGAAGGTCTCTGCGCAACTGACTGGAATCTGGATGTCGATCATCTCAATGTGAGTCTCCAAGAAAGCAGTGTCCTTGGTGCGCTGTTTGGCCACCTGAAGATTCAGGAACAGATCTTTGTCCTTGATGGGATACTTACCAGCCTCCATCGTCTGGAGGTCGTTAGTCTTCAAAAACTCTAATACATCAGCAAACAACGGGTTCAGTGTCACGTATTTGCCAAAGTTGTCGATAGTGTCAATAATCATAATGATATAATTTTTAAGTTGTTGTTCTTTTTATCTTGTTTGTCTATGTCCACGGGTGTAGTTTCCCTGGGCCTTGATATTACCATTGCGATCCTTCTCCACAAAACGGCCGTCACGCACATCGTCAACATAGGTGCCTTCAAAGCGATTACCATCCTTATCTTCTTCGATAGCTGGGCCATTTCGCTTGCCGTTCTTATACTCACCTTTGAACTTTGAGCCATCAGCAAAACGTACGACACATTCGCCATGAGGATGGCCGTTCTTGAACATACCTTCTACGGTGTCTCCACTTTTTTTGGTAAGCTTACCACGACCGTCCTGCTTGTCCTGTTTCCACTGTCCTACATAGCTGTCGCCGCTTTTCCATACAAAAGTACCCTGACCATGCTTATCGCCATTCTGGAATTGCCCAGTATATTTGTCACCATTGGCATAGCGGAAGATACCAGAGCCCGTACGAGCACCACGCACATAATCGCCTTCATAGACATCGCCATTTTGGAACTTATAAATTCCACGCCCATTCATCTCGTCATCGAGCCACTGACCAGTATACACATCACCGTTGGCATATTTGAATGTGCCTTTGCCTGAGCACATATTGTCTTTCCAATCACCATCGTATGTAGAGCCGTCTCCCCAATCGAAAAAGCCCTTACCGTTCTTCTTGTCATTCAGCCAGTCACCACGATAGAAAGCACCACTAGAGAAAGTGTATATACCCTTGCCCGAGCGTTTATCCTGCTTCCACTCACCGTCGTACTTATCACCGTTGAAATAATACATGATGCCGTGCCCCTGCTGAAAGTCACGGAACCAAAGGCCCTCATAGCGATTGTTGTTAGAGAAATAATAGGTACCCTTACCGTGCTGCTGATCTTGGAACCACTCACCTTCATATTTCTCGCCATCGAAGAAAGTATAGATTCCATAGCCCTGACGCTTACCCTTCTGGTACTCGCCCTCATAGACGTTACCATTCTTATAGGTTACCTTTCCTTTGCCGTGGGGTTTCCCCTGCATCATCTCACCCTGATATTGTCCACCGTCCTTCGTTGTAGTCGAGCCCAAAGTCATCTTCTGGGCTCCTGCCGCCAGCGGAACCATGAGTGACATGAGGATTATAATCGTATTTCTTTTAAATTGCATGATAGTCTGTATTTTAGTAATTACAACTGCAAATGTAGTGCTTTTTTCCGAGGTAAGCAAAATAATACGCAACAATTTTAATAGTTTTCACGTTTAATCGATTTTTTTGACTACCTTTGCAGCCGTTATGAAGTTTATGGCCATTATCCCTGCCCGATACGCATCGACGCGTTTTCCAGGCAAGCCGCTGGCAGTTCTCGGCGGAAAGACTGTCATCCAAAGAGTGTACGAACAGGTATCGAGCCTGCTTGACGAAGTATATGTAGCCACCGACGATGAGCGTATCTTCCAGGCTGTTGGGGCATTTGGAGGGCGTGCGATTATGACGCGCAGCGACCACAAGAGCGGCACCGATCGTATCGAGGAGGCCGCAGAGAAAATCGGGGCCGAGGCCGATGTCATTATCAACGTCCAGGGAGACGAGCCTTTCATCCAACCATCTCAAATCAGGACATTAATGCAATTGTTTGATGTGCCTGAAACTCAGATTGGTACGCTCGGAAAGCCATTTGAATCCATCGATGCCATCGAGAACCCTAATTCGCCCAAGATAGTTACTGACAATCGTGGTTTTGCGCTCTATTTCAGTCGCAGTCCAATCCCCTATGTCAGAGGCAAGGAGCGCAACGAATGGCTCGCCTCCTATCCCTTCCTTAAACACCTCGGCATCTATGCATATCGTCGTGAAGTACTCCGTGAGGTGACCCAATTGCCTCAGGGCCGACTCGAGAAAGCCGAGAGTCTTGAGCAGCTTCGCTGGCTAGAAAATGGTTATCGCATCCGCGTAGGCCTTACTGATGTGGAGACCGTCGGCATCGACACCCCAGAGGATCTCAAACGGGCAGAGC
>Ga0310691_10006305_pt1 | contig 12675 bp, 12 predicted proteins | sample 176DNAGHGlowgp2_FD_203887 | JGI IMG/M metagenome (GOLD analysis project Ga0310691, IMG submission 203887) | Sheep rumen microbial communities from Palmerston North, Manawatu-Wanganui, New Zealand - 1766 DNA GHGlow gp2 (v2) (version 2) | ecosystem: Host-associated > Mammals > Digestive system >... | reverse complement strand
CAGAAGATCTTCTCCACATTTTTAATCATAGTGTGCAAAGGTAAGCAAAAACTCCGATAGTCTGCCTTTATCGGAGTTTGCAAATAGTTTGCATTTAGACTTTGCAATTTATGATTCTCGGACATTCTTGAATGATACACTTGTGAGGACAAGACTCTTGACGGGTTTACCATCTATGATGGCTGGTTCCCAACGGGGCATACTACGGAATAGTCGGAGAGCTTCTTCGTTTAGAGTCTTGTTGACTCCCTGCTTAAGTCTGACACCGCTGACAGATCCGTTTTCATTGACTACCAAGCATATACCGACGCGACCTGATTGCCCTTTGCCATCTGTGGCTTTGGATAGCTGTATATTCTTAGCGAGCCATTCCTCTTGATCACCAGAAAACTCCGCTTTCTTATCTACAGTCATATAGATATGCTCACCAGGCTTGCTCATCCAGAAAGTTCTGCCTTGCACGTTGTTGCCATTAATCTGGCTTATCTCATAACTCTCGTCTTCCAGTCCTGGATATGTTGCTTTGACGGTAGTACCCAAAGGTACTTTCAGTTCGCACCAACCCTCGTTATTTGTCTTTGCTTTCTGTCCCGTTTCCACAACAGTAATCTCTGCACCTTTCAGTTGTCGTCCTGTTGCAGCATCTTCGGCTCTGAAGAACATCCATGCTTTCACCTTATCTTTATATTCTGCAGGATAATCAAAGTTAGTGTCTCTATTGAATTCTGTTAAATGATGAGTGTAGAGCTCTATTCTGCGAGGTTTCTCACCTTGCAACAATTTCACTTCCTTGATGCTATTCAGTGGTATATAGGGGACGTCGCTTTTATTTATCTCCTTACCATCCAGTGTAATGAGGTTTTCATTCAGAAAGTAATAGCTTCTTACATTCCACCATTTGTCCTCCTCGACTACGCCTCTTTCTGCCAGTTGACCACTAACCAGCCAGGTGTAGAAAGCCCCTACAGGAACCTTTACTCCTATACATTCTCTATTATCTTTGACTTCGAATGTTAAGGCAGATTCCTCTTTGGTCTTATAATCGACAACTGTCTGGCATGAGGCATAAAGCGATATAGCTATGATTGGGAGCAGATAGGCAAAGCGAAGCCATTGTCTGCGACTGGATTTTGGTTTTGTAATCATGTTGATTCGTTTTTTGAGGGTACTGTTAATGAAACCGTTTGCCAGAGAGTACCCGCCCTGACTGGCGGCCTTACGGATTAAAAGATGTAGATACTGAATGTCATTGAATCCGTGAGAGATAACCTGCTGGTCAGCCTCGTACTCGTGGATGGTGCGTAGATCGGCACGTAGCATCCACATCGTTGGGTTGAACCATTGCATGGCAGTAAGAAGTTCCACTAAGAGCACATCGACTGAATGGTGCAGTCGGATGTGTCCCAGTTCGTGAGTCAGGAGGGCAGTTGTCCCTTCCTCATAATCCTTGTGGTTTAAGAAAACCGTCTTCCACCAACTGAAAGGAGTCTTGGCCTCTTCGTTAATCGCTATCTGACGGCCATCAGAAAGAGGATGAATCTCACTTTCGAGAGCCATCCTGTGTAATCGCCAAACAGATAATAGCATTTTCGACAGAACCACAGCGACACCTATTATATATATAACAGCGAGAAGCAATTGCCAGTCGAATTGCTGTTCCTGCTTAGGGGTAACTGTTGAGGGCGAGAATGCTACTTCTGGCTGCATCGCAGTTGTCTCTGGCAGCATAGTCTCATCTATCGCTTCCATAGGAAGGGGATCTACTTCTACCGTTTGGTGGATAGTTATCACGCATAGCGGAAGGACAAACGATGCTACTGCTGTCGATAGCAACACTATTCGATTCAGTCGATGCCAAGTTTCTTTGGCCGTCAGCAATCGCCAGAAGATATAGAATGTGGCTATCAGAACAGCAACCTTCAGTTCGTATGTTAGGAAGAGGGTTATCATTTCTTAGTCTTTTCGTAAGTTTCTACTTGGGAAATAAGGTCGCGCAACTCGCTGAGAGAGAGTTTTTCTTCCTTTAGCAAGGTAGACACAAGTCCTTTGTAGGAGTCCTTGATATAGTTGTCAACCAGTCGGAAGATGCTGTTCTTAGCATAATCCTGCTCTGTGATCAGTGCGTGATATTGATAGGTAGAGCCATACTGCTTGTGGCCGATATAGCCCTGATGCTCTAGGCGGCGCACAATCGTAGACAGCGTGTTGAAATGTGGTCTTGGCTCCTCGTAGTGCTCAAGCAATTCCCTTACGAACATAGGTCCATGTTGCCAGAACAGCTCCATAACTTCCCGTTCTTTATTTGATAGTTTCTTCATTTTGATTTCGTTTAATCGTTTAACATCAATGACATTTTCAGTATCTGGGGACAAAGATAACTACAAAAAGAGAAACATGCAACTATATTCTGTAGTTTTGTTGTTTTATTAAAGACTTTAAATAGTTGTTCACCTCGCTTAACGATAGCTCTGACCTGCAAATTAATTGCTAAAATATTATAAATAAAACATTATTTTTGTATATAATTTGCAATATATAGAAAATTACACTATCTTTGCAGAAAATTACAAATGATATGTGGACAGAACTTAGTGATCCTGCTATCTTGCAGAAAATGGGGCGCAGAATGCGTGACTATCGTATAAGAATGGAAATGACCCAAGGCGAACTGGCTGAAAAGTCGGGCGTAAGTATGGGAACCATTGTAAGATTGGAACAAGGCAGTCCGATATCAACATCATTGTTAGTTAGCATTTTAAGAACAATGGGACTGCTTGAGAATCTGGAAGCATTATTGCCAGAACTCAGTATCAGTCCTATACAGATGCGTAAGATGCAAGGAAAACAAATTCAAAGAATAAGGCATAAGAAAGAAGAATAACTGCAATGGATAATATAATTGTTGACGTAAAACTATGGGGACAGATGGTAGGTTCGTTGGTATGGGATTCTGCCATGCAGATAGCTGTATTTGAGTACGACAGTGCTTTTAGGCGGAACGGTATCGAACCTGCCCCTCTTATAATGCCTCTCTCTCTTGGCAATCGTCCTTTCTCATTTCCTGCAAATCGTACTGACTGTTTTAAAGGTCTACCTGGTTTGATAGCCGATGCCTTGCCCGATAAATTTGGAAACCAGATTATAACGGAGTGGTTTACACGGCAGGGATTACCCGTTGATGAGATAACACCTTTAGAGCGCTTATGCTATGTGGGACAACGAGCCATGGGGGCTCTGGAGTTTGAGCCAAGCAAAGCCTCGGCACTATTGAATGAATCAACAGAAATATATATCGACGAGTTGACGAGACTGGCAGAAGACATCTTCACTAAAAGAGAGACGTTTCAAGAACGCATGTTTCAAGAAGACAAAACCGTTCTCGACATTCTGCGAGTTGGCACATCTGCAGGTGGAGCAAAACCTAAGGCTATCATTGCCTATAACGAAACAACAAACGAAGTGCGCTCCGGACAAGTAAAAGCTCCTGATGGTTTTGGTTATTGGCTACTTAAATTTGATGGTGTAACCTACTCAGAACATGATTCTGTTATGGAGAATCCCATGGGTATAGGCAATGTGGAATATGCCTATTATAAGATGGCCAAGGCATGCGGCATAGACATGGCGGAATGCAGGTTACTGGATGAGGGTGATAATCATCATTTCATGACCCGACGTTTTGATCGCACAAACAATGGAGAGAAGATTCACATGCAGACTGTTGCAGGTTTGGCACATCTTGATCGCGACCAGAGACATTCATACGAAGAAATTTTTGGAATTATCCGAAAGATGAATCTGCCGATGGACTCGTCACTACAGCTGTTCCGCAGGATGGTGTTTAATGTTGTGGCTCGCAACAATGATGACCACACCAAGAACTTCTCGTTCTTAATGGACAAAAATGGCAAATGGCAGTTAGCCCCAGCTTACGATCTATGCTATTCGTACAAGCCTGGTGGCAGATGGATAGGGCAGCATCAGTTGTCGTTAAACGGCAAACAAGACGACTTTACTCGTCAGGACCTGATAGCAGTTGGAGAAAAGATGGGTATTCGTCGTTATGGCGAGATAATCGAAGAAGTTATTGATGCTGTTAGCCATTGGCATACTATCGCAAAAGACTGTGGTGTTAGAGAGAACCATATTACAGAAATAGAAAAGCATCTACTTTTGCGATAGAGAGAAAAGAAGAGTGGAATCCAAGTATTTATAGAATTCTTCTGTTTCTCCAAGGTAGGCTTTCAGCACAGTGCCCTCAGGGGAAATCAGCACTTTATAGGGAAAACCCTGCACACGGAATTTCTGCTCGGCTATGCCATCCCTCATCATCATGGTCTGAAATATACACTTAGCAGGCATTCGCGGCCTCGGATGGGCTGTGACTCAGAAAGTGACATCAGCTGAGTGTAGGTGGTATATGCATATTCACGGGTGTTGAGAATGTTGCGCAGGGAGAGTGTCAGTTCGAGATTTGTACGGAGTTTTAAGATGGCTTTTGCATCCATCAGTATATGGTCGGTATATTGCTGCTGATATTGCTGATTGTGATAGTATTCGCTCTTCAACGAAAGTGAGAGTTTCTTGATGGGAGAATAGTAGAGCGAGAAACTATGTTCAAAGCCTTGCAATCTATTCGGTTCGGCATTGGCTATACTGAGTGAAGTCGTGCCGTATTCAAGTTCATATTTCCAATTGAGTTTGCTGAAAAGTGTGCCATTGATAATGGCATCAATCGAAAAGGAGGTGTTGCAATAAGGTATCATCGTGTCGCCCGATAGCATCAGTTGGTCGTGCTGCATCCAGTGGGCAAAGAGTTTCAGCATTCCTCCAGTGAAGGGAACCATAGTTTCGAAGTTGCCATTAACGAGCCAAGAACGGCTATGGGTGGGACTGAGCATGATACCATTAATAAGCCAGGAGCCTTGATAGCCGAGGGTATCGGTGAGAAAAGACTGAATGGCGACATAAGGGTTCTTGTTCCACACACGGGTAACGTTGAGGAAGCCAAACTGCGCATTTGAAGAATTCTGGTAGGTAGCAGTCAGTGTGAGTGTCTTGCCCACGGCTGTACCATATTCCGTTGTGCCTTTTGTGAGTGTACGATAATTGGTGAGCAGCAATCCGCTGTAGTGGTTGCTGATGCGATAGGGATTCTCTGTAATATTACCAGAAAGTGAGACCGTTAAGCGGGGAATGCCACGATAGGATACTGACAAACTTGTGCCGAGGTTAGCATCATCGCCAATAGTAACAATACCTTTTTCAAAATCGCATTGAATGTTTTTAGAATTCTGCGGCAAAGGTATGAAAAAACTCCGATAGCGCCTGTCTATCGGAGTTTGCAAATAGTTTGCATTTGTAGTAGTATAAGTCAATTCTCATACCTGTTGCTTAGTATTCCGCCTAGCATCAACAAAAGGCCGCATCACCTTAATCTATAGGCTTTGTACGATTTCTTAGAGAACGCAGCCCTTCTGGCGACAGAGCCATAATCCGACGAATCTCATCATCACTTTTTCACATGTCCTTCAAAATTAGATAGAACATATTGTGAGGAGACAGATTTTTTCCTCCAGTTCATTTATTTTCCTGCTGTACTTATCTTTATCTGATTCGAAATCTTTAATTTGTGCAATCGAGTTGTCTCTGACCTCTTTCAATTGTTTTATCTCAGTAGTGTATGCATATAACCGCATCTGGAGTTCTTTCTGCGTCAACTGGGCTTTACCTGATTTAGGTACATCGTTAACATATGGAATAGATTTGTCCACATAATATTGGGCACTGTCATATATTACAGTTTTTCTCATAACTTGCTGCAAAGGTAGCTAGTATTTTTGAAATTTGAAGCTTTTACATATTCTTTAAACGAATATTTAAGCGTTTCAATTATACACGTTTTACCCGATTCTTGATTTTAAAATGTTGACATACAGCCATTTAACTTTTAATTTCGTGAAACGCTATTTTTGATCGTTTTTCCATCATTTCTTTTGCAAATTACAAATAAGTTTATACTTTTGCAAGTTGAATGTGAATAGAATTGTAAAAAGCATTATGAATATTAAAACAGCAATTTTATCGTGCATGGTGGCAGCAGCCTATATGCTGTCATCGTGTGCAACGATTGCTTCCGGTGGTAATCCCCGTATCACTATCAATGGAAGTATGGTTGATGAACCTGTAACCATCACGACAGAGAAGAAGACTTACACGAACGTCAGTCTGCCAACTGTAGTACAGGCGAAAAGGAAGAAACTGGAAGGACGGAAAATAAAGATAGAGTCGGAAATGCCGTCGGACATAATAAAGCTGAGTGGAGGATTGTCGCTTATCCTCTCAAATGTATATCTTGAAAACCAATATGAGAACAAGGTGATGAGGAGTAGCTGGAGGCCAGGAATATCGGCATTGCTTGAATATGAGCACATATTCAAGTCTGGTTGGGGATTTGGTCTGAATGTAATATATAACGACACAAGATTTAAAAACACATATAAAAATAAAGCCAAGAAGAATCTGGCCTTACGGCAGATATATCTGGGCCCAAGCGTTGTACGCCGCAACTTAATTGGAAGCCGCTGGCTCGTGGAGGGGGCCTTTGGAATGGGTTATTCTTATTTGGGCGGTGATTTCCTTGACGGTACATCCGGCTTGGGCTTTATGCTCAAAGGTGGCGTAGAGTATATGCTGTCAAAGCATGTAGGTATTGGTGTGGAGATGAACGACGTTATCGCCATTACAGGAGAAAACGATGATGACTTCATAAAAAAATATTCCGAGGACAACAGTTGGAGCGGATCGGTCAGAATAGACTTTGCCGCAGGTATAAGATTCTATTTCTGAGAGATGTAACTTAGTTACTTGCTATCTTTGCAACAGGTTATGAGAAAAAATATAATACATCTGTTAGCGATAATACTCTTATTGTCTGCATGTGGTGGCGGAGGAGTGTCTGAGAGGTTGAATGATATTGATTCTTTGATTGTCAAAGAGCATTATGATTCGGCATATATGCAATTGAAGGAATATGAGAATAGACCTTTGTCAGAGGAGGAGAATGCACATTATTGTTTACTGTTGACTCAACTGGGATATCTTGTAGACAAGCCACAGTCGTCAGATTCTTTGCTTGACATTGCTGCTACATACTATAAAAAGGTAAAAAATGATGAGAAACTTGCTGAAACATATCACTACAAATCATATAGCCTAAGAAAGGCTCAGGAATATCCACAAGCAATTATTTATGCAAAAAAGTCAGAGCAATTGTCCAAAGCATCTCACAACATTCATTTGAAGTTCAAAATCGTTGAAAACCTAGCTTGCCTCAATGGACTTTGCGAGAATAATCTTTTCCAACTTAATTATGCAAAAAAAGCTTTAGCTTTAGCTCTGCAGGCAAGCAATAAAAATTGGCTAGCTTATTCCTACAATAGAATAAGTTTTGCATTTGCCAGTTATGGGGAACTTGATAGTGCTTTCTTTTATATAGAGAAAACGATCCCATATATTGAATATGTAAAAGAGACAGACAAAGCTATTTTTCTTACAAATATTGGCTTGCTTTATGTAGATAACAACCCCAATAAAGCAAAGTATTACTTCGAAAAGGCGTTAGAATACGGTGAACATCCTGGAATATACGAGTTTCTAGCAGACATTTATAATCTGGAAGGAAAACAAGATGAAGCATACAGGTTATGGAAGAAGGCTCTTTCCACAAGTGGTAGACATGATAAGGATAATCTTCTATATAGCATACTTTCTTATGATATTAAACATGGAAGATTAGATAGGGTCTGCAAGAATGTTGAAGAAATAATAGCGATAAAGGACAGTATTATCACCAAGGTCAAGAACGACACCATCAAAGATCTGCAATTGCGTTTCGAGCATGAGGTTGCGATGCATGATGCAGACAAGAAACTTATAACCACTCAACGAATAGCGATGGGACTCGCGCTGCTGCTAATGCTCATGACTTTATATATGTATTTCCGTAAAAGAAGGGAAGAAATGGTACAGAAAGAGCTCCAGATGCAGTTATATGCATACACTACAGAGATAAAACAATTGAAGGAGGGCAGAGACAACTCGATTGCTCAGATTAAAGATTTTGAATCAGATAAAGACAAGTACAGCAGGAAAATAATTGAGCTGGAGGAAAAAGTCAAGAACGCTGATATTGCCATAAAAGAGCTAAACAAAAGTATAAGGAAACTGCTCGACAACGAGGCTCCCAAGCTGAAACTCGGCAGGGAACTATATGACTCCATTATGACAGGAGGGACCGCTGTAGAATGGCATAGCAAAGAAGAAGACCTCTTCAACAATTATTATTCATGCATTAACTATTCCAGTTACATTAAACTTAAAAAGGTTAATAGGAAATCAAATCTGTCTCCTCACAATATGTTTTATCTCATTTTGAAGGACTTGGGGAAAAGTGACGATGAGATTCGTCGGATTATGGCTCTGTCGCCAGAAGGGCTACGTTCCCTAAGAAATCGTACAAAGCCTATATATTGAGGTAATTTATTTGGGGATCACGGGGTCACCGTCGATCATTTTTCCATTCTTTCTTTTGTTTATTACAAATTATTATGTACCTTTGCCCAAAATTAAAAAATCATCCATTAATAATGTCAAGACAAATAAGAATAATCAATAGACCCGGCTCTATTATTCTATTATTGCTATTACTGCTTGTGTGTATATCATCCAAGGCAGACAATGAAAATAAGCTACCAATAGGATTAACCATAGACAGCACAGCTGTAATGGCTGAAAGTCAGTCTTTTGGCAGGAGGTTAGATGGTGTCGTCATTGAGCCAGAGTTGGATTATATATTGCTGAAATTCCGCGATACAACTAAAAGTGGTAAGTGGCTGCAGAACAAAGGTGAGATAGGTGCATTCAGTATTAAGGAGTCCAAGTTGTTATGGACTTACCCTATTAATTATTATACTTCATCAGCATATTGTACAAAGGCTGGAGTGATTATCTCTAACGGGAACAAGGTCAACATGCTCGACCCCGTTACTGGCAAGGAATGTTGGAACAGCAAATTCTATCCTGTGCAATTTGACGATTCTACTAATGTAATCCTTGGCTATTCAGGTGCAAGGTCGAGCAAACTGAGCGGATATGATTTGAAAACAGGTCAGCAGCTTTGGACAGTTAAGATGCCACATGACAAGAACTGGGGATGGAATAATGTAATTCGTGAAGACTCTGTGCATTGGCTTATTGTTGCCGACAATCTAAATCGGTTGAATATCAGCACAGGCGAGGTTTGCGTTCATGAGTCTAAGACAGGGGTTGCTGATATAAAGGGAGCTTTTCTTCAGGGATTAGCTATGGCTACTGGAGCTGTGGTTGGCGCAATGGCTACTGGATATGCGGTATATCCAATAGGGGCAGTAAAGCCGAATGTCATCAACCTGTTGCACTCTAATGTACTTCTTGATGATTCACTATATTACTTCGCAGACCGCGAACGTTTGGTACTCCTTGATAACTCCATGAATCAAGTTTGGAGTTATGATTTTCCATCAAAGACTTCTGCATTCTCGCAATTGGTATGCAATGACAGCACTCTCTATATGTTCAATCTTGGTTTTGGGCTGAGGGATGGAAGGCAACGCACTAAGATGGGGCGTCCGTTTATAGCTGCTTTCGACAAAAGGACAGGTACTCGCAAATTCATGAATTTCTTGAGTTTGAAAAAAGACATGGTAGAGGATGCTGTGCTGAATCCTGATGGTGCATTCATGCTTTTTGATGACGGACTAGCCTATAAACGCGAACTCAATGATTCGACCGTGACAACTTCTCCATGGGATACTAAGGAAAATGGCAAGTTAAGAGAAATCATTACCAAGCCAGTATATTCCTATTACAAGCTTAATAATATGTTCGACATAATTACCTCTGATGGTTTTTACTTTCCCGTAATAACAGAGAGGGGCGACATCTTCATGGTTGACAGAGAACTCAGAATAGCTGAGCGTTATCCAGCCAGCACTCTTTATTGGCCAATTTGCATGGTTGGCGACAGAATGTGCGTGTATTCCGAAACAAGTGACAAGCAGGATGTATGGTTGGTTTCGCTCCAAGGAATGCCAGAGATGCAGTTGACTATCCCAGTACGGAACATTGGTATCGCAGGAGGGAAATTATTCTTGAGTAATAGCGAACGACTATATTATCTACCTCTGAATCACGGAGTCGATGATGCTCTTAAATAATTATGTAGCTTTGCAGTTGAGATGTAACACTAGTTATAGTGTGCGGATGACCTCGTCCCAGTCTTTGGCGCTGCCTTTCTTGCCGAAGGCCTTTTCGTAGAGGCGGCTGCGGACGGTGGATACGGCTGCCTTGCTGCGAAGGGTGAGGGTAGCGATGCGTACGGGCTCGAAGCCTGCCTTCAGCAAAAGACAGACATGATGCTCATGGGTTGTCATTCTGCAAAGGCTCAGCAGTCGGGGTGTAAACTGGGGATAAGCCTGATTGACGGCATCGGTCAAAGCCTGCCAGTCGGTATCTGCAGGATGCTCTGACTCTTCCATCGTAGCCAATCGCTGATAGATTGCTGTCTGTCGGATGCTCTGTTCCGTCTGGCTGCGTTCGCTCTCGTCGGTTTTTTCGTAGGCCAGCTTCAGGTCTTCAAGTTGCTGTATGCGCAGGGCCATCAGTTCCTGGCGACGGCGATGACGCTGAATGTAAGTGGCGAAAATTATGATCAGTACCACAAGACATGCTATGACAATCACGACAATATTCTGCTTATGGCTGTTCTCAAACCTCAGCCGTGCGTTTTCCTCTGACTGCTTCTGATTGTGGTAGAAGGCATCCATCTGAGCGACGGCCTCACTATTCTGAATCCTGTTCAAGGCATCGTTGAGTTCTTTGTATTTTGAGAAGTGTTCATCTGCGGCTTCGTGCTGGCCTTGACGGATGGCTATGTGAGCCAGCACCTCGTGGGCATCGCGCTTGCTGATGGAGTTTCCATAATCCAATGCCCGCTGGGCAAAGATAAGTGCAGAGTCGCTCTTACCTATATTATAATAGATTTTGGCAAGCAGGGCATCCACCCGATGGTTTGCGCTATTAGGCTGTTTTGACATCAGCGGGCGCAAATAGGGAAGTGCAGAGTGATAGTGCTCATTGTCACAATAGATGCTGGCGATGTCGATAATCAGTTCCCTCTGTTCGTCGTAGAGTCTTGCCTCCTTAGCCAATTGGCGGGCGGCTTCGAGGTTGCTGATTTCGTTGCCTTGCACATACTGGTAACTTTTGCTTATATAGCGCAGGGCCTGGATCATGCCAAGTGTATCCTTCTGTGCCTTGCTATAGCTGAGGGCATAAGTGGCATAGGTCTTGGCCTGTTGATGCATGTTGTGGTGCAGAAAGAGGTAGGCCATCTTGGCATAGAGGTGGTTCAGCAATTCGGGACGATTATCTTTGTCTGCCATCTCCTCAGCCAGATAGTAATACGATAGTGCTTTAGGCCCGTCGTTGCAGTTGGCAAAGATATGTCCCGCTATGATATAACTGCGAATCAGCTTGTCGCGATCTCCGCTATTTGCATAATAATCCACTAATGTTCGGGCCACTTCCATATTTCTGTAAGGCATCACCTCCTCATTAAGTTCTGCTACTAGCAACTGGTGATACATCTTGATATAGTCAGGATAGGAGGCTATCTCATCCTTCAGGGCCGTAATCTCTTGTCTCGCCAGATTGCGGTTCTGCCGATGATCGATCTTTTCCAGTTCGTGGTAGTAGTGTTTATTGCCGTAGTCCTGACAACTTACAATCAAAACCAAGGTTAACGCACAAGCCCCAATTAGAACTATCCTCTTCACATGGTGCAAAGGAAACACTTTTCTCCTAGTATTCATCCAGTTTTTCCTGAAGGCGCTTCATACGCTGTTTCTTTCTCCAGCTCTTGCGCCATTTCTTGGGGACGAAGAGTTTGTTGAAAGTAGCAATCAAGTCCATACCGACTTTGCCTCCGCTGAGCAACTCGCCCTCGACTCTATCTATGCCTAAGCGTTTCTGCAGTTCAGAGAAATCACGCTTCTTGCCTTTTCCAAAGACAACGACTTCTTTCAGGTTCAGAAGTTTCGAGATCATATAGACTGTATCGCGTACCTCTTTTATATTTATAATACGGCTTTCATAGTTCACATGCGAGAAGGCGAGACTCTTGCTGTCCTTGGGCACATTGACGATACCCATAGAATCTGTGGTCAGCGTCATATCCTTGCCAACTACGTTTGCTCCAGCTACAGGCACCAGAGTCTCAACGTCAACCACAGTTAACTGTCGCTTAGGCTGCACAGAGTCTTGGTTATGCTCCTGAGCCGAAACGCCTGCAGCATTTATCGACATCGCAAACAATATGATCCACAGCTTCTTCATCGCTGCAAAATTAAATATTCCATCCTTTTCCTCCAAATCTATTAAGTCTAATTAAACACTATTTGCGGGGATTATAAAAAATAATGTAAATTTTGCATAACGTTTCCGGCGTCATGTGCTATTTTCATGATTTTCGGTCTGAATCTCGATGGCAGCAACCTGAGCTTCGGTGTTTACTACAACTTCTAATAAGAAGTCAACAAATCGACAATAATAGTAGTATTATAAAAACAAATGCAG
>Ga0310691_10006304_pt1 | contig 12680 bp, 14 predicted proteins | sample 176DNAGHGlowgp2_FD_203887 | JGI IMG/M metagenome (GOLD analysis project Ga0310691, IMG submission 203887) | Sheep rumen microbial communities from Palmerston North, Manawatu-Wanganui, New Zealand - 1766 DNA GHGlow gp2 (v2) (version 2) | ecosystem: Host-associated > Mammals > Digestive system >... | reverse complement strand
ATGGCTAGGGGGGGTGGTTATTTTCCATTACCCCCCCTTAGTGCTTAGAGATATCCATTTTTATCCGTGCTGGTTGTATTTATCTGTTTTATATTTATATTTCTAAATTCGCTTTTTTGTGTGTTATTATTCTTGTCTTTACACATTCATTTTAGCGACGCACAACTTACACAATAGGTTTCGCTCTCAAGTATTTGTATGTAATCAATTGCGTGCTATTACTCAGCGCTATACACATGCTCTAATACATATTAATTACAAACAAATACTTGAGAGCGAAACCAACAAAGAATACATTCTCTACAGCATCGATGCTAGACCACAAACAAAGCAAGAAGCAATCTATGTTTCTCTTTAATCTTTAGAAGTTAATGACCAAAAGCGATCAATTCAAAACCAGGGGGTGGTCTTATTCATTGCAGTCCCCATATGGTGCCGCATATATGACTTAACCTCAACTTCATTTTGGAAAGCACGCGCATACATGTATGTATGCAATCGCGTGCACGTATGTACACATACGTACGCATGTACACATTCATACGAATACACGCAAGATTTATTTTTTGTCGAACGACAAGCCAGACCACCGTTCTGATGCCCTGTTTTTCTATCTAAAGCTTGTATACTTTTTTATTGACAGTGTTCTAGCTTTACTTTCGAAAGACCTTTGTAATAAGATGGTTTTAAATCTATGCATGTCCGCATCGGAAACATGCTTTATTATTTTTTTCATTTTGCAGTCTATACTTTATTTTGTTTTTTATGCATAATATTCTGGTTGTAGCCGCTTGCGCTTATAATCATAGTATTGCTGCACGATCAAAAGTGAATTAGAATCGCACTTCATACGAATCCATAACGCTTTACCACTATCTGCATATTCCATTCCATCTCATTATAGATCCGTGCGTTTGTCAATAAGTTTTTTACTATTTTTTGCGTGTTCAACAAATTACATACGCAACACCTTATACTTATCTGTAAAAGAGAAAAGTATTAGGCAAATACACTCAAGAACCGGCAATAACATAACTCTCCCAATATCGGTTATCGATTGGATTATTGGAGCGACATATCCACAACAGATTCCGTTATACATCCTGATGTTGCCATGCACAGCGTTTACCAAAAATACGTTTTACTGCCAAAATGCGGGCGTGTACCTGCAAAAACGAATTATAGTGTTCAAATTCTTTCGCTTATTGCTTTGGTTTAAGCCTTGCTCAATTAGAATCACTTAGTACTCTTTCAGTCTTGTGATTACGCAAATAACAAAACAATGTCCTACACCCCGGTCGATATATGCCCGAATATCACACACGCAAATATCAAACGTCCGAATATCACACACGCAAATATCAAACGCCCGAATATCACACACGCAAATATCAAACGCCCGAATATCACACACGCAAATATCAAACGGCATGCACAAATATCAAACCGGGCAAAATATCAATGTTGAAATATCAAACCGTGAAAATATCTAACACTTGTGAAACACAAAAAACCACTTGTTTGATATTTTCAGGCCAAAACTCTAATTCCAAGTTCGAAATGAGGACAAACTGCACTTTAATCAACGTATTAAAACGTAATTAAGCACAATTTGTCCTCATTAAAAACACAAAATAGCCAATTCTAATCCTTCTTAACAATCTTCCTGTAATTTCCTGTAATATTCAGTCTCACAATGTCATCAACAGCAGCTTCAACAGCATCTTCGTACTCTTCATCGCTCATTTCGTTGCTCGCCATGCAAACTCTTGCCACATAAGCATTTGTGTTATAACCTTTTTCCTGATCAAAAGCATTCCACTCATCAAAATGCGTGAAATAATCCCAGGGATTGTCCAAAGTCGTAACCCAAGTCACCGCCAATTTTAATCACTTCCTCGAATTTGCCTTTCTATAAACAAAAAGCAGGCCAAAAAGAAGCGCCTACAAACGCAATCATTTGTAAACGTCAATTCAGCCTGCTATTCAATTATTCAGTTATTACAGATCAAGTTCCTTAATGAGCGTGCTCTGTGAGATGTCCAGCATATCGCAGATCTCAGCCCTAGAATACCCGCTTCTGAGCATCGCCTTTGCCTTTGCCTTCTTCGCCGGAGCCAGCCCACTGTGCGTCTTGGGCATCGCCAGCTCACGAATGCGACCCTTGTCCGACTGCGAGATAATGTCCTGCAGCTTGGACTTGGAAACGGCATGATGTTCAATCGCTTCCCATTCACGATCCGTAAGTGGATTCTCTTTCGTGCCAATCTGCCACTTCTTCGCGCCGACCTTTTTCCTGGCCGCATCCAGCTGACGACCCTTTTCCCGCTTGTAATGCTCCTTGTCATCCTTGAGTTCAGGATGTGCCGTCAATACCTGCTTCAGGTTCTTCTCAGCCAGACGCTGAGCCATACGCTCCAGAGGCGCGTTCCGCTTCGCCTTTGACAACTTTTCGTCCAGGCTCTTCACTTCAGCCTCATACTGCTTTCTCGCAGCGGGATCGGCTTTCCAATCCTCCTGCTTTCGGGCCAGCGCCCTCGCCTGACGGGCCAGATCCTTCATTTCATTGGCATAGTCTCCGTATACCCGCTCGATGGGTGTCGTTGTCGCCCGGTTGCCGGTCGTCGCCAGCTCAAAGGCATCGTCCACATAAGCGCCCTTGGTCGTATCGGTCTTCCTGGCCACCTCTCGAGTCGTCAGCCGCCCATCCTGGGCCATGGAAGCGCGAACCTGCCTTTGAAGCTCCTTATCTCCGGTTTCCCACATCTTCCGCTCTTCAGCGGTCATCTTGCTGACCTTGGGGTCCCTGAACGTGCGGGATTTACCGGTCTCTACCCATATCTGCTCCCCGTTCTCATACCGCTTCTTTTCCTCCGATGTCATCAGGGAGGGGGCTTTCAGCTTGCGCTCGGGGATATGGAGCTCCGAAGTGGACCTGGATAACAGCGTCGAAGCGCCGCCCGCCCTTCCGTCAGGTTTCATCTGGTATTCCCTGCGCAGCTCATCAATCCGGTTCTCCCGTTCACTGCGCTTGTAATCCAGCTCATGCTTCTGGGCGTCCACGACCACCATGGAATGCTTAACCGCCCTGGCCAACTTATCGTCAGGCGCACCCTGTATCGTCATATCGGTAATCAGGTTGGAAATCTTGCCCATCTCCAAACCGTGTTCCCGGGATGTCATGACGTGCATGCCGTCGTATTTCTTGTACTGCTCGTGGAAGGTCTCATTGAAGCCCTTCAAGTCGTTTAGCATGTCCTTGCTCTGTATCGGAGCGCTCGAAGTTGGAATAACAAGAACCGTGTCTCCGTCAAAGTCCGCGCCCGACAGCTTCGCCGCCATCTTCGGATGAACACCAATTGCGTCAACGACCGTTCCTGGATCGCCGATGATCCTCTGAGCTTCCTTGTTATTATTGTTGACAACGCCCTTTGCAATCTCAAACCGTCCGGCATGGGGAAACCGAACCAGGGCAACCTCTTCGCCATCTCGATACCCGGGAGCATAGACCTCGTTCTCCTTATTGTTCGGAAGCGAGAGCAGGAATTTATTGCTCTGCCTAGGAAGTGCCGCGGCTGCCAGATGCACAGCGTCGGATTCGCACCTTCCTGCAAAGTCCTCCAGCATGGAAGCCTTGACCACGGGATTTGTATACGAGGCGATCTCAGCCATATCCGACTTTGAAATATCAACCGCCATGTCCAGCTGTTTCTTTGCCAGAGCCGGAGCCTGCTTGGACAGAAACTGACTGGGAAGCGTCCGGTTCCAGTCGTTGACGTCGCCCTCTTCCTTGACAATGTTGATCGCGGACTGATGCACAACACCGTTTTCGTCCGTCCATGTCCTCTGGGCCTTCGTGAGCTTCTCGTCCGGCTTCAGATTCGCGCCGAATGGATTCTCCTGACCTTCCTTCGCCTTCTTCAAAACCGATTCCTCAGCACCGTTGCGCTTGAACATCGGTGTTCCGTCCGGCTTGGACGTGTTGATCCGAATATCAACGCCGTCCGGCAGGTCGTCCGAATAGACGGCCATGCCCTTGGCATAGTGATCCTTGTCGATCAGCAACCGGACCTGAGCGTAGTGATTCCGCCCCAGCGAAATATCATCCACGCCACGCCTCAGCTCGATCATGCCATCCATCTTGTCGCCGCCTTCGGAGGGATACTTCACCGCGACCCGCTTCGGATCGATGCTGACATAGCTCTTGACTTCCTTGACCGTCTGGCCGTCGTCAGAATATAAACCCATATCCGCAACAGTGCCGATCTTGTCACGGTTGTTGTAAACTTCCTTCCATTCCACACCAGGCTTTGCCAGCACCTTCGTCGTAGTCATCTTGCCGGTGCCTTGCTGCTCCACCTGAATATCATGGAGCGTATAGCCCTCTTTTTCAAGCAGATGCAGCGTATTTCCCATGGCTGTCGATGAAAGCCCGAGCCATTGCTCGGAACCTTTGCCGACGTCGATGTAATCCATTTGATCCAATCGCTGTTTAAGAAGCGTCGCGTTCTTAACGTTCTTGCTCATCCGCTCGTTGACCTCTTCGTCCAGCAGTAGCCTGACCGAGGACTCGTTCTTCCCCATCCGCCTAGCTATCGCGGACGTACTCATGCCCTTGTCCTTCAGTCGCTTGGCCTCGCTGGCTTCGTAGGCCCGGTTCTCAGCATTCGCCAAACTCTTCCGCTTTCTCAGCTCGCTGGTGTTCATGCCCATGGCCTCGGCGATCTGCTTCTCCGTAAACAGCTTCTTTCCATCAGGGCCCTTCGCCTTGCTCAGCTGTTCAACCTTTCCGAGGAAAGATGCATTGCGCTGGTATGGATTGTCACCAGAGCCCCAGGGATACCGGCCGGAATGCCTGGGAGTGCCGTAGTGACCAAAACCCTCTGAAATATCAATGCCCATGTAGACGCCGTCGTCGTAGCTATGCTTCAGCTCGCTGAACGCCTCAGGATCAATGCCCAGCGAATGGGCGATCAGAGAATATCCATGCTCCATCAAACTGTCAAGCGCGTACAATATCTCTTCTTCAACGCCTCGGAATCCAAAGTCACTCATGAGATTAAACCTCCTTCAATTTTTGCAGAACCCGATCCTTCTCCACAATCGCGTCCATCACCTCCCTAATCTCTTCGACTTCGGGTTCGTGTACAAGAATATCATCGGATTGATAGATTCGCAGCTCTGTCCTCAATCTTTCAGGCTTTTGCCCATATTCAAGATAGAATAAGGCGGCATAGATCTTCAGCTGATCAATTTTTGCCACAGTCGTCCCCGTCTTCAAGTCGTGAATGCGTAGCACGCCGTTTGAAACCTGTATCGAGTCCGCCGTCCCAAAGCACAAATCGGAGTAATACAGCAGTACCTCCGGATCCATCATGTAATCGATGGAATCATTCACATAGCGCATCACCGTCGGAAAGAACGCTCGAATATCAATGGCATACTCTGGGATCCCACGCCGCATCAGATCCATCTTCAACGTCCGCGAATCGCTCTTCTTCAGCTTCTCCCGAAATCGAATATAATCTGCCGCAAAGGCGTGAGAAAGCGTTCCGATCGACTGTGCAAAAGAATTCGTATAGCTCTGCACAATCTCTTCATTCGTCTTGGTCAGCCAGCTGTACTTGCTCGCACTGAGAAACGCGTGGCTGCCATCTAAATTTCTATGCTGGTTCCAATTCATTTATGCCCTCCAAAAATATAAATGTTTGAAACAAGACGCGCTGTGAAAGGAGGTAAGATTTCAAGTCTTTATAAAATTGCTGCACGCGTCTTTAATAAACCAGGCACCGTATTAATTGCCAACTGCTCTATCCAACTGAGCTACCCGCCGCGTACGACTGGACCGGACTTGAACCGATGACCTGTAGGTTAAGCTGCTGTTCGTGCCTGAAACATCAATTGTTTATTTCTGCAGATTCTTCCAAAAAAAACGTAAACAAGACTCGCGTGCTAAAGCCACCGCACTTGGATTCGAACCGGTTTGCTGTCCGAGCCTCACAGTTTTAGTCAATTAAACAGCGCGTCCAAATCATGGAGCACGCTTTCCTTATTCTCCGGAAATATAAATGCCGAGTAACTCATGCTGTTCATCTTCTCAATATAGTAGTCCTGATTTGGCTGATGTTTCTCCTTCTCGCCGCGCTTGCATTCCAGCGCCGCCCAGCGATCCTTATAAAGCACCGTCAAATCGGGAATGCCCTGCTTATAGTTCGGATCGTTTTTCAGAACCATGCAGCCCTCATATCTCTTCTTTAACTCCTTAATCAAGCTGCCCTGAAAATCGCTTTCCTTCTTTCCCATAAGCCAGACCTCCAAAATATAAACGAGACGCCGCTGGTTTGCCACGTACCCAAAGGTACACCCGAGTTAGGATTCGAACCTAATTGCTTTTTAAAAGCTGTTTGCTGTTTGCGTCTCATGTTTAACCAGGCACCACAATTAAGTTAAGCCAAACTTGTTAAGAAGAATTGCTGTTCGTGCCTGAAATATTAACCAGCCGCCGTAAAACATTAAAACAATAGCTCTAGCTATCCGCGTCGTTGCTGTATGCGACTGAAATACTGATCTAAAAAAGAAAACGAGAGAAGGATTTGGGACTTGAATGAAAGGAGGGCCGTTTTGCTGAAGATGACAAAACTTGGAGAAGAGCTGCCCAAAATATCAAAAGCCTGCGTTAACAACGCAAACTCTCTACCTTCTCTCTATAATAAGGCATGTTTTGAGTGCGAAATTATTAACAAGGGCGAAAAATGAAAAGCGCCTGACTAAGACGCTTTATCGACCTTATTATTGTTGAGAAATTCGTCGTTTGCTCTCTTGAAATGTACGATGAGTAACGGTATCTCAAGCGGCCATACTATAATAGTCCAGCATAGGTCAACAATGCCCGAAACCGGTCTTGGAAGAATCTTGTACAAAAATCCAGACCAACCACCATGCTTGACTATGGCACCTTTAGCCATGTTCTTTAAAGCACGTTCACAGTCCGATTCTTCAAGAAACCCATCAATACCGGCGCGCACAACGCTATATATACCTAAGAACACATACGTTATGGCCTCCATCGCCGCTCCGGCAAGCATCCACTTCAAAAGAATACTCCAAAACATACGATCACTCCTTTTCATAATGTCATATAGCGATCTGTTCTGGCCGCGACCTACCACTTCACAAACAGCTTCTCATTAAAATTTTGCTTCGCCCGCAGCGCCCGGTCAATCGCCCTGTCAATCGGGGCTGCGGTCTTGAACACGTAATAATATAAATCCACAAACGGCGTGTTTAGCCGGTCGATCCTCCCGGCCGCCTGTGTCATCATCTTGTAGGAATAGCTCTGACTGAAGAATATCAACGTGTCTGTCTCCACACAGTTCCATCCCTCAGCCCCGGCGTTATACTGAACCAGGTACACCCACTGTTCAGATGTTGGAATCGACTCGTGCTTATGCCCATTCCATTCCGCAATATCAATATGACGAATCTCAGGCGGGACGTTCAAATCGTCCAGCTCCTCCATCATCCTAAACGTCTTCTTGATCAATTCCAGCTCATAATCGTAATTATAAAACACAATCACCTTATGATGCCGCGAAATCACAAGCCAAAACAGCTCCCTCGCCCGAATCTCATTCTCGTTGACCGCACGCCGCATCAGATAGCAGGCCCGTGCAATGTCCTCAATCGGCTCGTTCTCCCATGGATTCCACCGGTCGTTCATGATCCGGTCGTAGAGCTCCTTGTCGTAAGTGACGACAATATCATTCCAGTGGGGAACGGTTTTCTTTTCATACACCATTGTCACCGTAATCATCCTCCTCAACCGCTCCAGATGCCCGGTTTCCACCCACCGGTCCACCTTCGGATACTTCGCAAACCGATTAAACACCGCATGCCGCCTCAGAAACTCCGTCCGATTCTTGTAAAACCGGTTCGCCACAAACACCGGAATATAATCCATCCAAGTGTCGCCCGGAGTCGCCGACAGCAGGATCCATTCGTTCGCCCGCGTGATCCTGTAAAACGACTTCACCCAGGCTCCACTGCCGACCACCCGTTGCTCGTCAAATATAAAGAACGCACCCTGCACGTCCTCATATTTGTGAATATTGTTCCAGCTGTCAATGACCAGCGGCACGTCAAAGCCAAATCGGTCGAACTCGGCCTGCCACTCTCCGGTATCGCGCTTCCTCGCCGTAGTAATGATGAACAAAGGCACTTCCCTTGCAAGAGGGCCTCTTATGGCTTCGTCCGTCCATACAACGGCGTCGCATATTTTCATAAAGAAATATCCAAGCGCGGTAATACTCTTCCCGGTTCCAACCCCGGCGCACAATATGCTCCCACTCTGTAATTTCTCAATCGCTTCTCTCTGATGGGTCATGAGATTTACGCATGGCAAAATATCACCTCCAATTTCTTGGTAAAAACATCGTTGTGACAAAAATGCAAATTTTTCATCTCCATATTCATTTTATAAAAATTAATTTCTATTACTGAATATAAAATTTTTTTGTTTTTGTCACAAAAAACCCCAAAACGCCTGTGGCACAAGGGTTTTGGCCTGTTACGTTTTCGAAATGGTGTGACAAATATTTGTCACAAAACGTGTTGTTTATCATTTTTCGTTAACTAACAATTCGGTTTCTCATTTCGAAAATGTCACACTTTTTCATTTTTGTCACGTTTTTTTCAACCGCGAAAATATAAAACCGCAGATTACTCTGCGGCATCGTCTCTAAGGGTTAGTTCGTCGATTTTCTCAACACACTGTTTCGCAACCAGTGCAAAATCATTGAACGAATCTCTGAGAATCTTCATCTGAACCGGATCTGTCTCGTCGCTGGCATTATCCTTCGTCATCTCCATAAGTTTAACCACAGTATGGAGAAACATAAAGTTCATCACACAGTTTTCAAGATTCAGGCAGTCCAGATCCTCCATCGCTTCAATTCTCTTGCGCATAAGGTTTTCAACGTCATTCGTGTTCTTGATAATCATTGTACTTACCTCCTTATTTATTCTATAAAGAGGCTTGTTCCAACCGCGATTTTTACTTATTTTGCTCTAGCAAAAAACATCAAAGCATTCTTTGCTCGCAAGACTTCGCTGTACCTCAATCGTTGGAAGCGAATCCGGAGGAAACCTCAACCAAATATCAAAATCCATCATTCCCTCCGTATCCCCAACCAGATCCTCAGCCCTGCGCTCCAATTCGCGCCCCGTCGCCTTTACAAGCTCTACCAGCTGTTCTCGAATAATATTTTGCACGACTCTTCACCCTTTCTATATTGTTAAGCAAGCGCTTTGTGTTCCGCTCATAGGCGTTTGTAAATATCAAGTGGTCGCCTGTCGTAAACTCGTCCACGTGCTCGATCTCCAGATCATACTTAACCTGCCAGTTGCGCATCTCCTCACTGTACTGCTTCCTCGTCATGTGGAACCGGGTCACCGGCTCGTGCCCGTTGTCAAACGTGATATGTACGCCATACATGATTACACCTCCTAAAAATATAAACCCCGGCAAGAGCCAAAGCCATATCCACCAAGTTTTCCTTTCTTAATTATTTTTGTGTTGCGGTTTAGGGGTAACCGCCATATCTCCAACCGGGATTGACTGCAAAAAAAAATAAAGAAAAGAACCCTCGTTATGAGGGCTCATTCCGAACTCTGATTCCGCGGTCGTATTCGTCCTTGTAATTCTGCAGCATTTCTTCAAATGGTGGGATCACGATTGCCAATGATCTCGGCCAGTCGATAAAAAACTCAATCCATCTCGTGAAGGTGTTGCCCCCGAATATATCGTTCATCTGATCATCGACTTCTTTGGCTGATTTGCCCTTGAACCGAACGTTATTTATTAACGGCACCGGTCTGCAAACCCGCTCAAGGAAATCGTCAACCAGCGACTCATTGTACGGATCAAGCATTTGTAGCTTCACAAAAATGATCATGATTCTGACCACCGAAATAATCGCTCCGACAACTACCCATCCAAGAAACACCGCACACAGCTTACCAAGTAAACTCATGTCAAACCACTCCTTTTTCAATTTAGTTCAAAAAGAGGTTTGTTCTGACCGCGACCTCGGAGAAGAGAAAAGGGATTGGAAAGCCTTGGCCTCCAAGATCCCTAATCCTTAAATGTCACTCATCAAAAGGCGTATCGTCCTCGTAGTCCTCGAACTCCTCCAGCAGGCGGCTCTTACGGATTGGAATGATGATCGTATCCACCCGCAGATACGGCGCGCTGCCGACCACCTTCGTGTTCCTGGACAGATGGAACTCCAGCATGATCTTGCCGTTCTGTATATGCCCCTTGGAATATTCATCGTCAACTATGCCGGCCTGGTCCTCACCGGCAACCGGCATGCCCCGATCGTCGTTCACGATCTGAATCTTTGTCATCGCCCGTCCGCTCAGCAGCCGAATATCAGCGTCACGGTACACGCCGATCTTCACCAGGTACTGCGTCTCGCCGCTGTCATCCCTGGCCTCGCGCTCGCGCACGTTAACACCCTGCTCCCGCAGATCGTCCGCCAAATCCTCGCTGATCTCGAGATTGAAGTTGCGCTTGCCGCGGGCGTTGTAATCCTGCTCAGCGCCTTTGAAATTCGGAAACAGAATTCGAGCCTGCTTCACAACATAGCGTCCGGTATCGTTGTCATAAATATAAGTCATGTTAGTCATAATGAATTTCTCCTTTAATATTGTTTTAGAAATTTGTCTTTCGCGCTTTCAGAATCGCACTTATCCGCATCTTCTTTGATCACGCATTGCATTTTGTTGATCGCCGCTTCCATCATGTCAACGCCGCGGCTCAGTCTGAGAATATCTTTCCTGAGTATTTCAAAGTAAACCTCAATTTCCTGACGCTCGTCATACGTCATACAACCACCTCCTTTCCAAGATCGCCGGCATCCAAAACCTCCTGAATGTCCGAAGCAATACCACTGAGTATTCCTGGCATCGCGTTAAAACGCCCGTCCATCTCCAGAAGCCTGGAAATATCAACGAGCGTCTTTGCGTCCAGTTTTAAGTTTTCCACCTGCTGTTTTGTTATGTTTAGCTTCACGCCGCACCACCTCCGTTCACGGCAATAGAATATCCAGCTTTGCAGATGTCGCCTTCACAGTTCGGACATTCAAGGCATGTGTTGTATTTCCCATCGCCACATGGAACCACTGGCGGGAGATCATTCCATGGCGGGTCGTCATCGGTCTCTGGTTCAACATCAGGCTCAGAGGAAATATCAATCGCCTTGGCCTTTGGTCGATCGTCCTCGTAAGGCATGGATGTGTCGATAAAGCGTTCAAAGGAACCATACTTCTCAATAGCCTCTATTGCGTCATTCGATTGTTTGTAGTAATATTCCATATCTACATCGTCTTCTCTGCCTACAGCCTTTACCGTTTCTGATTCCAACCACCTAAAACCCTTACTACCAGTAACAGAAGAATATCTTCCGTCATTTCCCCTCACCAATAGACCGCCCCCTAAGCCGGGTTTTATTGGAGTGAATTGACCGACTCTTCCGACAAAATGATAGTCATGTCCAGCCTTCATTTTCCCAACCAAATCTGCTGCTCGATCCAGCCAATCTACTATTTCCATCGGCCTATAACTTGGTACTTCATCGTTCCTAATATACCGGTTTAATTCAGGATAGCCGAATTCCCATTTTTTGAATATCTTTTCCAGCTCTTTCTCATAACCCGAAACATCTGGTAGTTTCTCGTTCATGTCAAGATAAATAGCTCCTCCACTCACACTCTTGGTCTCGCAAAGATCATCAAACGTTATCGGCTCTCCGCTGAACAGGCTTTTAAAAACGTACGGTTGCTGAAATTGTGCTCCGGTAGCGCTCCACTGATTCGCGTGCTTGCCGCCCTTGTTTCTAACGCCGAACTCATCGTAAAGAGCAATATAAACAGCATCGTTTACCAGACACAATCGATTGTAAGTACATTCGTGCTCAAACTCATATCCATATCTCCTTCCAAACTCCATACAAAAATCAATGATTTCCTGAGTCGCATTCGGTATCTTAATCGAATCGGTCCGTATGGCGATCACTTTAAAACCGCGGTTGACAACCTCGTCCTGGAGTGTTCGCATAAATAATGCGCCTCGTAGAGCGATTATATTGTTCTTGTCTCTCGGATCACGCAGTGGATTATCAAAACTGGCAGCAGCGATCCCGTAGCAACTATTACAAATCAGTTTTAAGGCGTCACTCAACAAGTCAGCTTTGGATTCGTCTTCCAGCATCGGAGCCAGTTTTCCGTCAAGCATTTTTCGAGCTCTATCGAAATCGTGCGCTTTTATCGCGTTACGTGCTTCTCGTATTTCTATAAACTTTCGAGTATTCTCGCCAAACTTATTAAGTCTAACTATAGATTCGCCATGCATATTCTTGACGTCGAGGAGTGCGACTTTGGTATATATACCAGGTTCGGCATACACGTAACCACCGCGTCCGACGTCTGTTCCACGATACATGTTATGATACTTCCCGTCTTTACCTTTTACATACTCATAGCCTGGAAAAGCATTGATTACATCACTCATATTACTCGCTCCGTTCTCTCAGTTTATACACGTCATAGCCACGTATTCTAGCCATTTTTCCACCTGCCATTTCATGAGATATAGTAGACGAATCAAGATCGAGAAACGCA